>JAEEGL016138384.1_pt1 | contig 14790 bp, 10 predicted proteins | sample 9134231 | NCBI WGS metagenome assembly JAEEGL01 (sample SAMN16246548, study PRJNA631951) | gut metagenome | biome: gut microbiome; feature: rumen; material: fiber-attached | host: Bos | place: Iran: Karaj | collected 2018-10 | reverse complement strand
TATCCTTACCATCATCGGTTACGCCATCAACGATAACGTGGTTATCTTCGACCGTATCCGCGAGTACAAGACGCTGCATCCGAACGCGGCATTCAGGGACAATGTGAACACGGCTCTCAACGCCACCCTCACCCGTACCGTCAACACCTCCGTATCAACCCTCCTCCCGATGCTTGCAATCGCAATCTTCGGCGGTGAGTCCATCAGGGGTCTTGCGGTCGCCCTGTGCCTCGGTATCCTTATCGGAACCTACGCTTCCATCATGATCGGTACTCCGGTCATGTACGATGCGACCATGGCTTCCGACAGTAGGAAAGCTGCAAAGAACGCCGCCAAGAAGTAAATGACGGAAAAAGAAGAGACGACGGGTACGTGGCGAGCTCATCCGGGCAGACCCGTACCCGTTTTTTCAACAACAAACGCTGACCATTTTACAACTGATAACCAATTATTTATGAAAATGAGAAAATTACTGTGGCTTCCGGTGATCCTGTTGTGCGTTGCCTCATGCAACAAGGCCCCCAAGCCCGAACCTACGCCTGATCCGGCGGATGACAAGATCCCTGTCCACAAGGATGGAGAGCCTTATGATACCTATCGCGGCCTTGTGATGGCCGGTTACCAGGGATGGTTCGGAACTCCGGAAGACGGTTCCGCGCTCACCAAGAATCCCAATGCGGGATGGTATCATTATCGTGAAAGCGAACAGTTCCGTCCCGGAGTGCGCCGCAATTCCATCGACTTCTGGCCTGACATGAGGGAATACGAAAAGAAGTATGTCGTAGGCGAGGAGAAGACCAATGCGAATTCATCTCCTTTCATTATGCCCGACGGCAGCCACGCTACGCTTTTCAGCTCTTATGACGAGTCCACGGTTATGCTCCATTTCAAGTGGATGAAGCAGTACGGAATCGACGGAGCATGGATGCAGCGTTTCCTCTCCGAGATCGGCAGTCCCAACAACAAGGCTCATTTCGACAAGGTGCTGGAGCACGCGATGAAGGCTTCCAACGAATACGGAAGGGTAATAGCCGTGATGTACGATATGAGCGGATTTACGACCGAAGACAGGCTTAAGACCATAGTTTCCGACGCCAGGTCGCTGATGCAGAAGTACTCTCTCGGCGACAGGTCGAAACAGAAATACTACCTGTATGAGAACGGCAAGCCGATGATAGCCCTCTGGGGTATCGGGTTCAATGACAGCTCACATCCCCGTCCTTCGGTAGTTGAGAATATAATCAAGATGCTGAAGATGCAGGGCTGGAGCGTCTTCCTCGGCGTGCCTACCTACTGGAGGGACGGCGGCGGCGACTGCGTGGATGGTGAGGAGCATGCGAAACTCCTTGAACTGCTTAAGGATAGCGATGGCTTCTTCCCTTGGTATACAGGACGTTACAATTATACCAATTACCGCAGTACCGGTTGGCAGAGCCATATCCAGTCTGATATCAGCGCAGGAAAGAAGATGTCCACAAAGGACCACACCGTGGCTTTTGCAGTTCACGCATTCCCGGGCTTCAGCTGGAGGAACATGGATCCGAATTTCAACCACAACAGAAACGACGGGACCGGCGACCGTGACGGAGGAAAATTCTTCTGGAACCAGCTTTACTGGGGCATGAAGTATGGTGCCGAGTCGTTCTATATCGGAATGTTCGACGAGATCGACGAAGGTACGGCCATCTTCAAGATGCTGAGGGCCAAGGACGTACCGTCCAATGTCCCGTACAAGGTGGGAACCGTTCCGACCTCCTACGACTATGTATCCGACTACGATTACTGGGTCACCTACAAGACCAACGGCCGGTACACGATGACGGACACCCAGGTTACCGGGGACGATGTCAGGTGGAGCAAGAAAGCCTCCGAACTTGATGTCAAGTTCCAGGGCATCGACAACGACAAGGATACCGACTGGTACCTGTTCCTGACCGGAGAGGCAGCGAAGATGCTTCACGGAGAAAAGCCGATGTCCGCCATGATGCCTTCCAGGTAGCAGGCATCCCCATTATTTAGTATTGACAGGCAGGAATAATTTGATTATTTTTGTCTGTCAACTCTTTTTGTCTGGCCGCATTGAAAAGATTCCTGGTAATATTGTCCTTCCTTTTAGGGACCTTTCCGCTCTTTGCGGACGGCTTCAAGGTGAGTGGGAAGGTGACCCTCGAAGGAGGCGAGCCGGCAGCGGGCGCTGTCGTCCGCCTGGACAAGGATTACCTTTGGGCAGTCTGCGGCGAAGACGGTACATTCGTGCTCTCTCCGGTGGAGAAGGGTACATATGTCCTGGAGGCAACCTGCCTTGGTTTCGTGGATGCCGAGCGTGAGATTACAGTCACCGGAAATGTCTCCGGACTGGAACTGCTGCTTCTCACCAACAGCCTCGCTTTGCAGGAAGTGGTTGTGACAGAGCAGATTTCCAAAGACAATATCAATACCACAAGGTCGATTTCCCGTACTGCGCTGGACCATCTGCAGATGAGCGGCGTATCGGATATCTCAGCCCTCCTGCCGGGAGGCAAGACCGTCAATCCGGACCTGACTTCGCCGGGTGCCTTCTCTCTCAGGAGCGGGGGACTCTCCGCCGGAAACGCCGCATTTGCCACCGCCGTTGAGGTGGATGGCGTGAGGATGGGCTCGAATGCCAGTTTCTCCGGCCTCGAGGGCGCCGGGACGCGGAACCTCCAGGTCGAGAACATCGAATCGGTCGATGTCCTTACCGGAGTGCCGTCGGCAGAGTTCGGAGACCTCGGAAACGGTATGGTCCGGATACATACGAAAAAGGGAAAGAGTCCCGTCAACCTGTCCTTCTCGGTCAATCCGAGGACTTACGACATGTCCGTTTCCAAGGGCATCGAAGTCGGATCTGGCGCCCTGAACCTCAGCGCCCAGTGGACCCGGGCGACCAAGAAACTGACATCCCCATACACTTCCTATACCAGACGCGCGGTAACTGCGGAATACAGCAACACTTTTGCTAAGGTACTCCGCCTCGAGGCCGGAATGACCGTGAACATCGGAGGGATGAACAGCGCGAGCGATCCCGACACATTCTCGGACGAGTATTCCAGAGGGAGGGACAACTTGCTGATACCCAGGGTAAAAGCTACTTGGCTACTCGGAAAGAGCTGGGTGACCAACATATCTTTCGAAGCCTCGGTCTTCTATAATGACAGCCGTACGCGCGAGCATATCTACAATTCGTTCTCGTCGCCGCAACCAGCTCCGCATTCGGAAGAGGAGGGCTATTGGACGGTGCAGACCCTGCCGCTAACCTTCCATGCGGACAGGATCACCGACTCCAAGGAACTCGACTATGCCGCTTCGTTCAAGTATGACTGGCTGCATCACTGGGGAGCGGTCAAGAGCCAGATGAAGGCCGGCGTGCAGTATAAGGCCGACGGAAATGCCGGTAAGGGAGAGTGGTATGAGGATCCTGACCTCTCTTCTCCTGGATACCGTCCGAGGCCGTATTCCCAGTATCCCTACATGCACAGCCTCTCTGCCTACATAGAGGACAAGCTGACTTTCCCCATCGGCAGGACAGAGGCGGAGATAAGCGCCGGGCTCAGGAACGAGAACCTTTTCATACGGGGCTCCCGCTACAATGGCCTCAACACCCTGTCTCCCCGATTCAATGCCAGGTGGAATCTTACTCGGTCCCTGTCCTTAAGGGGCGGATGGGGCATTTCCAGGAAATTGCCCGGTTTCTTCGTGCTTTATCCGAAGCAGGAGTACAGGGACATCCGCACATTCGCATTTTCGCACGGCCAGGATGCGACATATATCTATTATACCGTGCCCTACACCCTCACCTACAATCCTGGACTTCGGGCCCAGAGCACCTTCAGTTCGGAAGTGGGCGCGGACTTTGAAAAAGGCGGATGGAAAGTGTCGCTGGCCTTGTGGAGGAATGTCACAAAGAATCCATATGAACTTGGAAACAATTATCTTCCAATCACTTGCAATATGATGACCCTGCCCGCTGGCTTCACCGTACCAACCGATCCGGAGACGGTGGTCGACCATCAGACGGGCCAGGTTTACATGCGTGGAAGCAAGGATGAGTATTTCGTCCCTATGACCCTTTACGCCTCCGACCGGACTTTCGTAAATGCGAAGGAGCAGACCTCAGGGGCGACGGTTTACCGCCAGGGCGTCGAACTTACGGCGGAATTCCCTGAAATCCGTCCGGTCTGCACAAGGCTCAGGCTTGACGCCGCATTCACCGCTTCCCGATACCTAGACGAAACCAGGGAGGTTTATTACCAGAACGGATGGTCCCATACTTCCCTGCCAGGCCGTTCGTATCAGTATGCAGGCGTGTATGCCGGCGGGAATTCCGTAATAAACGGGAGGCGTACGGCAAACCTTGACTGCAACCTGACCTCCATAACGCATATCCCGGAGGCGCGCCTTGTCGTTACCGTGCGTCTCGAGGGGGCCCTGCTGAGGTCTTCCCAAAACCTTTCCACCCATGCTTTTACGGTGGGAGAAACGACGCTTGCACCGACAGGGGGAGATATCTATGCCGGCAATTCCTATACTGCAGTTTACCCTCTGGCTTACATAGACCTTGACGGCAACGAGCACCCCTGGACTAAGGAAAGCGCTTCCGATCCGGACCTTTACCGCCTCATCATCCGTTCGGGAAACATCTACACTTTCGCCGCCGACGGCTATCAGCCGTATTTCTCGGCCAACCTCAGCGTTACCAAGGAGATAGGGCGCCATGTGTCGCTGTCGTTCTTTGCCAATAACTTCACGGTATCCCGCAAATGGGTGACCAGCAAGGCGACCGGAGTCAGCGCCATTTTCACTCCGGCATTCTATTACGGACTAACCTGCAGGATCAGGATATGAAAAAGTGGATTCTCATATCGCTGATGGTCCTTTCCCTTGCGGGAGGCTGCGTACGGGACAGGGAGACGCCCTGGCCGCGCAACCTCAACATATTGTCCATCAATGTGATATATCCCGTTGGCCATGCCGGAGACATGCGTGAGGGCGTGCTGGTGAAGGCTGAGGAGATATCTTCCGGAGCAGTATATTCGGCGAGGACGGACAGCCGGGCTTTCGCCGAAATGACAGTGCCCGGAGGCATTTACCGGATAAGCGTAAGCGACCGGATTGGCCGGGACATATTCAACGGCTCGGCGGACAAGGTCGTAGTGATGGGCGGAGCCAAGGTGGTGGATGTCACCCTCACATACTCCCGCGCCGGGACCCTGGTCATAAAGGAACTCTACTGCGGCGGCTGCAGCAAGGCCCCTAAGGAAGGCACCAACCAGGCGGACCAGTATGTCATACTGCATAACAACGATTCCGAGACGATGTACCTTGACAGTCTGTGCCTCGGTACCTTGTCGCCATATAACAGCAATGCCGTAAGTCATTGGAATTCAAAGGATCCGGAGACGGGTGAGACTGTTTATCCGGACTTCGCCCCGATCATCCAGGCCGTCTGGCAGGTGGGCGGGGACGGGACTTCCTTCCCCCTGGCCCCGGGCGAAGACGCGGTTATCTGCTTCCGCGGGGCCATCGACCACAGCGCCGAATATCCGCTGTCGGTAAACCTGAACAAGAGCGGTTATTTCGTGTGTTATTCGCCTTCATATTTCTACAACACGGCATATCATCCGGCTCCAGGCGACAAGATATCGGCGGACAGGTATCTAGACGTGGTGGTGAAAACCGGCCAGGCGAATGCATATACGCTGTCACTGTCATCGCCGACCCTGGTGGTTTTCAAGGCGGAAGGCACTACCATACAGGACTTTGTCAAAGAGCCGGGAAATATTCTCCAGACACCGGGAAGCACCACCGACAATGTGGTGGCGGTGCCGTACGGGTGGGTCATCGACGCCCTGGAGGTGTTCGACGGACGCTCCAGCAACAATTCCAAGAGGCTGAATCCGTCTGTGGATGCCGGATTCGTCGTCCAGAGCGATGTCTTCAAGGGACATACGCTTATGCGCAAGATTGACGAGAAGGCTTCGGCAGAGGCCGGATACGAGATACTCGAAGATACCAACAATTCAAGCAACGACTTCTATGAGAGGGATATACAAAGCCTGCACGCTGATTAGCCTGCTTGTGGCGGCCGTTGCTTACGCCCAGCCGGAAGGACGGCCCAAGCACCCGCCAAAGGGACATGTTTCCGCCCAGGTATGGGGCGGAGGCGAAGCCGGCGGCTACCGCCAGGGCTTTGCCGCGGAGTCGCTATGGAAGGTCGGGGCTTCGGCTTCCGGATCGCTCAGGACGCAGAGGACTCTTTTCAAGGGGTCGTTCGGCTACTCGGAGGAGCACGGCAAGAATATGCTGACATCGATGTTCATCGAGCCCGGATATTTCCCTGTCGATGTCCTGGAATTCACTCCTGGTAACAAGGTCCGCCAGACGTATGACCTCTCGGGGCTTTTCGAAACCCGCCTGGCTAATAACCTGTACGGTGGCGGCAAAGCCGTTTACCGTACGGCCAACTATGCAAAGCTGAAGGATATTCGCCATACGACATACGGTATGTCCCTGCTTGTGGAGCCCTCCCTGGGCTACAGGTCCGACAATGTGTCCGCCAGCGCCCGCATGATTTATCGTAAGAAGCAGGAAACCATTGATGCAGAGCAGGTTGGAAGTGCGACTGGAGAGTCCTACTTTGCCTTCCTCGACAAGGGTCTCCGCTATGGTACCTATCAGGTATGGGACGGAGACGGCGTCCATCTGGACGAGGCCGGAGTGGGGGTGTTCCCGGTAGGGGAGAAGGCTTACGGCGGAGGCGTGTCGCTGTCGCTGGGCGGAGATCTGAGCCTGAATCCTACGTTCCAGCTTGATGTCCAGGCGCTTGCGACCGACGGAAAGGTGGGCGAGAAAGGTTACCTGTGGTTCCGTTTCCCGGGCTATGAGGTTGCGGCCGTCCTGTCCGGGAGCCATCTTTTGGGCTTCTCTTCCGGAAGATGGAAAGTCGCAATGACCGCCAAGGCCGACCGGCTTGACGAGGCAGTACTCGAGAAGGTAACCACCGGAGGCGTTACGGTACCGGAGATTTATGGTTACAATACCGTATCCGACCGTGCCGTGGAGAAACTTTCGGCAGAGTATGCGCTCTCATTCATCTCCTGGTTCAAGAGCGTCGGGGTGAAGGCGGACGTCATGACCCGCCAGGAGCGTTCATTCCTGATGTATCCGTATTCTTACGGGGCCAATACCGTGGTTTACTGCGTGACCCTTTCTTCCGAGATGCTGCTCGGTCCCGTGGGGGTGAAGGCTTCATTCAACGGCGGGGCCGGCAAAATCGTAGAGAGGCAGCTCTCTGCCCCCGAAGGGGATGAAATCCTGACTCAGCCGTTCCGCCTTCAGAAGGATTGGGACCGGAAGAGCGAATTCATGACCGCACCCCACATCGGGGCCTCCGTGTCCCTGAAATGGTTCATCCCCTCTGTCAAGGGTCTCGGACTCATAGCCGATGCCTTCTGGAGGCATGGATTCAACATCACGGTCCTTCCCGGCAAGAACCGCGCTGGTGCAACCGCCGGTTTGTCCTACGAATTCTGATAAAGTATAAATAAATGAAAATCAATCGATTCATTGTTGCTTTGGCCGCAGTTGGGCTGATGCTTTCCTGCACCGGCCGCGGCAGTTATGCAGACAGGGTGAACACCCTTATCGGCAACGGAGGCACGGGCCTCAACAGTACTTTCCTTTATCCCGGAGCGACCTATCCTTTCGGAATGGTCCAGTTCACCCCGACGTTCAGGGAGCCGCAGACGGGATTCACATCCATACAACTGAGCGGGGTCGGGTGCTACAGTCTCGGACAGTTCCGTATGCTGCCCCAGAACGGCCCGCTCGAGAAGTCTCCGAACCATCTTTGCAACTGGAAGCAGAATATTACCGAGCAGAAGGGTCACGCCGGATGGTATTCCTGCCTTGCCGACGGAGCCATCAGGACGCAGCTGAGCGTTACTCCCAGGACCGGAATGGCTCTTATGGAGCCTGCAGACAGCGTGAGCGAGATTACGGTCCTTCTTGGTACAGGCTTCGAAATCACCAACGTCGGTTTCGGCGGGGGAGAGGGTAGGATTACCGAGGACGGGCATTTCGAGTGCCACGCTACTGCGCTGGATTTCTGCAGCTATACCCCGACTCCTTTCGACATATGGTATTATGCCGAGTTTGACCGCGAAGCTGAGACCGGAGGGGCCTGGCTCGAGGATGTCCTCCTTCCGGGTCAAACCGAGATCGAGGGCCGCGATGGAGGCCTCTATCTGACCTTCAAGGGCGGGAAGCCTCTGAAGTACAAGTTTGCGATGTCTTTCGTTTCGATCGAAAACGCCAAGGAGAACCTTCGGGCCGAGAACCCCGGATGGGATTTCAAAAAGGTGCGGCGCGACTGCGAAAAGGCTTGGGACAAATACCTTTCCATGGTTGACGTGAAGGGCCGCAATCCGGAGAGGACGGAACAGTTCTACACCCATCTTTACCACGCGCTCATCCACCCGAGCCTCGCCAGCGACGTCAATGGCGAATACATGGGTTCGGATTTCAAGGTCCATAAGGTTGAGGAAGGCCGGAACCATTATCACATGTTCTCCAATTGGGATACTTATCGTACTCAGTGCCAGCTGGTTGCGATGCTCGCTCCGGACATCGCGTCGGATATTGTCGTTTCGCACGAGAGGTTTGCCGAGCAATGCGGAGGAGGCCTTCCCCGGTGGACGATGGCCAATTACGAGACCAATGTGATGCAAGGCAATCCCGGTGCTGCGCTATGTGCCAGCATGTGGGCTTTCGGCGCCCGGGATTATGATCCGGAGCCTCTCGCAAAGGTTATCTGGAGGGCCGCCGAGACTCCCGGCCTGATGAACCAGGTCCGCGAGGCGATGCCCGACCTCCAGTGCTATCTTGAGAAAGGATATGCCCATTCTCCCTCCCTGACCCTTGAATATGCCGTTGCGGACAATGCCATCGCGGAATTCTCGCGGAGTGCCCTCGGCAACGAAGCTAAGTATCAGGAATACAGGAAGCGTTCGGAGTGCTGGAGGAATATCTTCAATCCGGACGGACGGTGGATCCAGGGCCGCTCCGATGACGGGTCGTGGATGGAGTTCCGTAATCCTCCCTACCAGTGGCAGGAAGCTTCGCACAAGATATATCATTGGATGATACCCCACGATATCGAGGCCCTCGTGGAGGCGACCGGGGGCAACGAAGCGGCCACCGCAAGGCTGGATTCGCTTTTCGTCCGTCTTGACGACCTTTATGACGGAGATTATTTCGCCGCCTGCAACGAGCCGGGCTTCGGAGTTCCGTGGACATATGATTTCACAGGCCATCCGGAGAAGACCTGCGAGGTCGTCAACCGTATCCTGACAGAGGTTTATTCGACCGGCATGGATGGAGTTCCGGGCAATGACGACCTTGGAGCTATGGGATCCTGGTACACTTTCGCCTGCCTGGGCCTGTATCCGTACATCCCCGGCAAGGGCGGCTTTGCGCTCCATACCCCTATCTTCGAGAAGGTAGTACTGCATCTTCCCGGCGGCGACCTGACCCTTCTGGGCGGCTGCGAGTCTCAGGATTATTCTTCCGACATAACCCTCAACGGTAAGAAGGTGGAGGGCAGCTGGATTGACTGGGACGATGTCAAGAATGGCGGCATTCTGAAATGGAATCGTAAATAATGGATTGATAATGAAGAGGTTCTCTATTATTATCCTTTTGGCGGCGCTGGCCCTTTCCTCCTGCGCGGGCGGGCATGACCGCCAGGTTGTCGCCAGCCGTGCGGGCATCATCCTCGACAGCGATGTGTATAAGGGCGGCGGAACGGACCAGACCGATGCCATCCAGGCTATCCTAGACAAGGCTCCGAAGTGGGGCCGGCTCCATTTGGTGATGGACGGAGCCGCACTTGTCAGCCGGACTCTCAAGGTGCATTCCAACACCACCATCGAGTGCCCGGACCTCTCCTGCGGATTCTTTCTCGCGGACAGTTCCAATTGCTGCGTCATTTCAAACGCCAATCTGGATCCTGTAGATATCAAGGACCGGAACATCACACTGCTCGGAGGCGTCTACAATAACAATTCGCCCGCCCAGGTGCATCATCTCGGGGCCGAGGTGGACGTCTTCTCCAACGTGGTTTTCGCCATGGAGTTCTACGGGGTGGAGCATTTCAGGATGAAGGGCGTTACCATCGCAGACCAGAGGACTTATGCCTTGTCGATGGCTAACTGGAAGTTTGTCGATATAGAAGACCTTCACGTGGACCGGCGTAACAGGGCCGATTACCAGAATCAGGACGGCCTGCATTTCTACGGCCCCGGCAGATTCCTGACACTGAGGAACATATATGGCAATTCGGGGGATGATTTCATAGCCGTTACTCCGGATGAGCTGGATTACAAGTCGTGCATTTCGGACGTGCTCATCGACGGTGTCATGCTGGATGATGCCGACCAGGGCATACGCCTGCTGTGCTGCGGGGAGGGCCGGCTCGAGAGGGTGACGGTCAAAAACGTGACGGGAACCTACAGGAGCTATGGCTTTGTCATCGATCCTTGGTATCCGTCCGTTCCCGGAAACGGCCGCTACAGCGACATTGTGTTCGAGAACATCAATCTGTCTTCTATGGAGCCCAATTATACCTATGCCGGGCCTTTCCTGTTCAAACTCGGTGGAAATATCGAGTCTATCGTGTTCAGGAACATTAACTTAGCCCGCTCCGAAACTCCTCACAGGCCGTTTGTCGCGGGAGGCCATTATATGGGCGACGGGCCCCGCGACGAGGGGCAGCCTACCCATATCGGTACGATGGTGATAGACGGGCTGACTTTTTCCGGTGATAGAACGCCCTACGATATTATAGATGTCCGTGGCGCCGACATCGACGTCCTGAAGATCTCCGACTGCGTTATTCCCGCCGAGGGAGCGTCACTCCTCAAAGTGACGGAAGGGAAAGTCGGAACCTTGCTTCTCGACGATATCTACGCCCCTCGCCTTAAATCTATTGTCAATGCTCCGAAAGGTGCCGTAAAATATTGATTATGAGAAGATTTACAGTTATCATTCTTTTGGCCGCCGCGGTCATTTCCTCCTGCGCGGGCGGGCGCAACCGCAAGGTCGTAGCGAGCCGTGCGGGTATCGTCCTCGACAGCGATGTGTATCAGGGCGGCGGAACGGACCAGACCGATGCCATCCAGGCTATCCTCGACAAGGCTCCGAAGTGGGGCCGGCTCCATTTCGTAATGGACGGCGCCGCGCTGGTCAGCCGGACTCTCAAGGTGCATTCCAACACCACCATCGAGTGCCCGGACCTCTCCTGCGGCTTCTATCTTGCGGACAGTTCGAACTGCAGCGTCATCACGAATGCCAACCGTAACCTGGAGGAGATCGAGGACCGGAACATCACACTGATCGGAGGAGTTTACAACAACAATTTCCCGGCGCAGATTCACGACCGGGGCGCTGATATCGATTTCTTCTCATCATGGGTTTTCGCCATGGAGTTCTATGGGGTCGAGCATTTCAGGATGAAGGGTGTGACCATTGCCGACCAGAGGACTTTCGCCTTGACGATGGCAAACTGGAAATTCGTCGACATAGAGGACCTTCACGTCGACAGGCGCCGCGGAGCCGATTACCAGAACCAGGACGGCCTGCATTTCTTTGGTCCCGGCAGATTCCTGACACTGAGGAACATATACGGTAATTCAGGGGATGATTTCATCGCCATAGCTCCCGATGAGGCGGACCATAAGTCCAGCATTTCGGACGTGCTTATCGACGGCGTCATGCTGGACGATGCCGACCAGGGCATCCGGCTCCTTTGCTGCGGCGAAGGCCGGCTCGACAGGGTAACGGTCAAGAACGTGACCGGGACGTACAAGAGTTTCGGCTTCATCGTGGATCCGTGGTTCGCGGCCATTCCCGGAGGCGGCCATTACAGCGACATAGTGTTCGAAAACATCAACCTGACATCGCTGGAGCCCAATTATCCCTATGCCGCTCCCTTCCTGTTCAAGCTGGGCGGAAACATCGAGTCGATCCTTCTGAGGAATATAAACGTCGCCCGCGGAGAAGCGCCTCACAGGCCGTTCGTCATAGGCGGGCACTATATGTCGGACGCCCCCCGCGACGAGGGGCAGCCTACCCATATCGGCACTATGGTTATCGACGGGCTGACATTTACCGGTGCCAAGACCCCATATGATGTCATCGATGTACGCGGCGCCGACATCGACATCCTGAAGATATCCGACTGCGTTATTCCCACAGAAGGTCCATCGCTCCTCAAAGTGACCGACGGAAAGGTCGGGACCCTGCTTCTGGACGATATCTATGCGCCTCGTCTCAAAACCAGGGTAAACGCGCCGAATGGTACCGTAAAATATTGATTATATGAGAAATACACTACTCCTTGCGGCTTTTGCCGGAGCTTTGTCCCTGCTTTTTTCATGCGATCCTTCCAACCATCCGTCTTCAGTCGACGGGCTTGAAGGAGAGTGGGGGCTCGTCAAGACTGAGTCTTCTGCGACGGGTGAGGGGGCCTCTCCGGACAAGAAGATAAGGTTCTACGATCCGTCTGATCCAACAGACGGTTATATAAAGATGATAGTCGAAAAAGACGGGAAACGGTATAATGTGACCCGTTACATCTGGGCCCAACATTCCTCCGAATATGAGATCAGGCATGAGATGAAATGGACGGTCAAGGGAAACAGGATCATCCTGGACACGAAGGAGGAGGCTACTTTCACCCTGTCGGGCAACAGTCTTGTAATAGAGACCGTTACGGAGGCGGAGTTGTTAGGGATAATCTCAGGCTCCTCTGGTAAGGTCACTATGGTTGACCGCTATGAGTTCGTGCGGCTGAACGGGTAGCGGCTCTTGGAGCTTATCTTGGCAGCTGGTACCGTTTCAGCCTTTCGACGATCCTGTTGATTTCTTCGGGACTGTAACCGAGGACGTTCCCCAGGAAGTCTGAGAAGGCTATCACATCCTTCCTGAATACATCCAGGAGGCCGCCGAGGTAGGCGGGAAGTATGCTCTTGAGGTCATATACGACTCCCATCGATTCCTTGAGTCCGTTCTGGACCAGCAGGGCGTGATAGCGCCCGATGGCTTCCATCGCCACCTTTTTCTCGTGGGTGGAGTAACGATGGTAGTTGCGGACATAATCCTTGACGAGGGTTTCATACCTATCTACGGAGGCGATCCATCTGCGCGGACGGTATCTGTCGCAGTTGCGTTCTGTCCTGTTGACAAAGCTGCGCAGTCTGTACGGTGTGCTGCAGCTTGAGGCCGCCACAATCGTCAGGGCCGCCACCAAAAACATTGTAATGTATCTTTTCATACCGCGGGATTTTAAAAACAGTCTTAATGTCCCCGAAAGATATGCAAAAATCGTGGCAAACCAAAAACCAGTGCGGAGGTAGGGGCCTGCCGGCATGGGGACTACGTCCCTGTAGACTGGTGAGGACTGGCATCCAATACTGGCTCTTTCAGGGCTTTCTTGGTTTTTCTTGGATTATTTATGGCTTTTCCTGGTTTATTTCCTCGCCCTTATTGGCTATTCTTGGTTATCCCAAGTTCTTCTTGGCTTTTTCTGGATCTTCCCGACAGACCCGGGCGCGGAACGGTTGTCTCAGCGTCTGTGACTTCTTCGGTCTAGCCGCAGGTGTGCACGACGTCCCATCTGCTGGACCGTTACGCACAAAAACGCCCCAAAACGTGCATCACGTCCCATCTTTTGGACCGCCAGGCGCACCCTTACCACTGCCGTCCTAGCTATAGGGGAGGTTCTCGTGGATGGAGAACAAGGGCGTCCATATAAACCGCCAGAAACGTGGATGAAGAAATCAATTATCATCTGCCATCCAGGCCAGAATGGTCTTTCCGTGAACGGAACGATCACCCCTCCACAGAATCGGCTCGGAACGTGGATGGGGTGGCCTTTTTACCCCTGCCGTCCATACTGGAGGCAGGTTTCCGTGGATGAAGTGGCGCATCATCCATAAAATGTCAGTTTTTCGTGGACGAGGCGGCAGGGCTGTGAATGTGACGTGGTGTCGGGGAATGATGCAGTTTGCAGTAATGGGCTCGGTTTCAAGGGGTGACAGTGGCACCGCCCCGGGAAACAGACGCCTCCGGCGGCTACGCTCCGGACGCTGCGAGGGACTATGTGGAAATCTCTGTGAAGATATCTGTGGAAAAACCTCCTCGCGACCGTCCATTGCCACTGGGCCCAGGGGCGGAACCAGGACCGTTAGATCGGGAATGGTACCCGTTGAGGTGGAATCAATACCGTTACGGTGGGAAAAGGACCGTTGCGGCGCAATCAAGACCGTTTGCTGTGCCCAAGAAATGTGCCGTGTCCCCGAAATGGAAAAACACCGCCTTTCTTTCATTTCGGGGAAGGATTTGCGCGGTTTTGCTTGGAAAATGTGCCTCGAAATGAAAAAAACGGCCGGTTTTTTCATTTCGAGGCCGTGCCGGATAAAACGAAGACATGTCAGTGGCACGTAATGTATTGTTACATAGCTATATGCAGAAAGACCCTCTATACGTTCCACGTGGAGGAAAATCCGACATATCATTGATTATGAGCTCATTACGCGCCACACCCACTTAGGGGATAGAGAGACTGCGAATAGGGGATAAGTCAAGGTGTATTGCAACGCAAGCGACTGATTCGGGTGCCAAGGGGGTACCCCGGGAAGATGGTATGTGGCCCGGGGCATAAGGGCCAGGGCAAACCCGTGGCCACCCGCGGCCACGTAAGCGGGAGGGGCC
>JAEEGL015355320.1_pt1 | contig 14790 bp, 6 predicted proteins | sample 9134231 | NCBI WGS metagenome assembly JAEEGL01 (sample SAMN16246548, study PRJNA631951) | gut metagenome | biome: gut microbiome; feature: rumen; material: fiber-attached | host: Bos | place: Iran: Karaj | collected 2018-10 | reverse complement strand
ATTATCATAATTAAATTATTAATATCAATATCATTATTTATTATTTGAGATTTAATTTCAAAATTTTCATAATGATGACTTAAATTATTTAAATCCCAAAATTTATCTTGTAATTATTTATAAATATGTTTTTTATTTGTTCTGAAAAAGTTATTTAAAAAAAACTTCACAGAATCTTAATTTAATAAAATCTCTTTGTAAATAACTTTTACTTAATGTAATAAAATCATAAATGTTGTTTTAATAAAATTTTCCAAATTTTTTTCTTAAACATTATCAAAACCAAATCTATAATTATCTATTGCTTCTTAAAATCATATAAATCATTGTTTAGGTTCGATATCCTCAACCATAAAAAATTTTTATTTTTATTTTTTAACTTAAATATTTTAAAGATAAATATATTTTTTGATTCTTATTTTTAATATTCAAAAAAATATTTATTTTTTCTTGAATTCTAATTTTATTTCAATTGAATTTAATCAATATTGAAATATATATTTATATATTATTTTTTTTTTCAAAAATTCAATAAAGAAATATATGTTAAATAAAAAATAAAAAAAAGATAAAATGAATGGTAATTAGAGAATTAATATATTTATGTTCTTAAAAAAGAATTTTAAAATATTTAAAAACTAAAATATTCATCTTTAATATAAATTTATAAATAGACAATAATAAACTTTATACAATAGTTATTTTACCTGTACTCTTTTAGCAATAAGAATTTTATTTTTATTAAATAAACCTTTACCAATATTATTAAACACGGGCCTTGGTTTAAAAATTTTATTATTATTATTATTGACATTTTTTTTTATAGGGTTATTTAAAATTTGGGCAACTTCAGAAATATCATCTGATGAATCTTTTGTTGAATCAATAAATATTTGATTTGATTTTTCCATTTCAAATATCATATTAATTAATTCAGTTTTAAAATCTTCTTCAATTAAATAATTGTTATTTTCAAAAAATTCATCTTTAATAGAGTAATGATCTGTTAATAATTCGAGTTTTTGATCTTCTGAAATTAATAATAAGTTATTTGAAAAACATGCATAATCTTCATTCATATTTTTTTTTCTGGTTTTGGGTGTTTAGGTATTAATTTTAATATTAAAAATAAAAACAATATAAATATTAATTTATAAAGGCAAAAATAATTAAAAAATATCTTAAATTTTAAAATTAGGATTTTTACTTTTTTGAAATTGTTTATAATATTTTATTGATGTGATTATTTTAATAATATCTAAATTAAATATAGATTAATGATATATTTCAAAGAGTAATTTATTGATGAAATAAACATTTTTTTGATTTAAAGTTTTAATTAGATAATTTTCTCTCTTTGAAAATATGATTATGAATATAATAAATATTGTTTATAATTCTCCTTATTTTATTTATTTAAGGTAAATTAACATATTTTTTCAAAAGATATATATTCTGATTTTTAATATATTTTGTATTATTTTGATAATTTTTTAATTTCAAAAATATGTTAAAAAGTCATTCAATTTTGTGACATTAAAATTATTTTTTTTTATGAATCTTATTATTTAAAATTAAGATAAATTGAAATCAAAAAAGTTTTTTTATCATAAAACATTGATGAATTAAATTTTGTATTCTTAAATTTTTATGATTAAAAATAGTTTTTGTTCTAAATAATTCATTTATATTATTTATAAATTAATTTATTTTTTTATTCAAAAAATATTATCTAATATTTAAAAAAGGATTTCGCATTTATCATTAATTTAAATAATCAATATAACAAATATTTTTATATAAATTTATTTTTCACATGAATAAAAATCATATTAAATTTTCTTGAAAATATAATTATATTTCCATCATTTTTATGGCTATCCTTAAATGATTCTTATATAATCTTTAAAAATCTTTTTCTATTTTAATTTATTGTTTTTTTTAATATTTAGAATTTATATAAAATTGCCTTTTGATGAATCTAAATAATAAAACCATTGATTTTTTTTCATTATTTTTATCAATAAATTAGATATATTTTTATTTGATGTTCTTTTTAATATATCTATATTCAATCCATATTTTGGTTTATAAAGTTTAAAAGCATTATTAGTTTGATATAATTAAATCTTGTTTCATTATTAATTACAATATCATTAGATTCATCACCTAAACTATTTCATGAATGAAAGAAAGAATATATTAAAAATAAATATTAATATTATTTTTTAGTTATTCTAAATTATTTATACTTTTTTCATATCTATCATCAATAATATAATTATGAAATATTTTTTTTTGGTTAAATTTTTCAAAAAAAATCTTTGAAAAAATCAAAAAAATATACAATTAAATAGCTTAATATAAGAAATATTTAATTTATTTTTAATTCATTAAATAAGAAATGGCAAAAAGAGGTAAATTTTATATTATTTAAACATTAATTTTAATCTTTGTAAATAATAAAAACATAAAAAAAACTTATAATTTTTTTCATAATAAACACTCTTAAGTTCATATTAAATCTATATTAGGATTCTATTAAAAACTAATTAATAAATTATATATAAAGATATATATATATAAATAATAATGAAATATTAATCCAGAGTAATAATTATAAATTCTTATTAATATATTCTCCATTTAAAATATTATTGATTTCCTTTCTCATAGTATTTAAAAATAAATCATATTGAGAAGTATTTAATTTCATGCTTTTTCCAGGATTATGTTCATAATCAAAAGGATCTTCAATTGGAAATGCAATATGTTCTTTAGATATTTGTTTTTCATAATTATTTATTGAAATTAAATAATCATGTTCATATTTATAAGCATAAAATTCAAAAAATTTAACAATCAATTCACCTACACTTTCATTATTTTCTTTATTATTATTTATAATTTTCAAATAATTATTTATTTTATCCATATTATCTTCAAAATAAATATTAGTTACTATTTTTTTTCCATTATGATAATATTCATAGTTTATAATTTTATTTTCAATTTTTTGTAAATTTGGTAAAATTTTAGGTTCAATTTGAGTTTGTAAAAAATAAATAATCATAATTAAAATTGCATAACTACTTAAAAATTTATCAAAAGCACCATAAATATGATTTTTTTTAATCCAATATTTAATAAAGATTCCCATTATATGAAATCTTTGATCAATTAAAGAATAAATTCTAATTAATTTAGTATTATAAAATGGTAACATTGTATGAACAGTAATATCAATATTAATTCCAGTTTGATAATCTATTACTCTTAATAATGAATATCTTGTATTTATTTGTAAATTTTCACAATTTCCAAATTTTTTATTCATTATTTCATTTCTAATTTCTTCTAAATACATTGAAAAATTTTCTATTGAACTATTGTTTGGAACAACTGAAATATCTATATCTCCATCTTCTATTAAAAAATTATTCATTATACTTCCATAAGCTTGAAGTAAAATCACTTGTAAAGAATTTTGCTTTAATACATCTAATATTATTTTTGTATATTTATTATATAATTCTATGTACATATTTTTTTTTAAAGAAATTGATTTATTCATTTGCTGATATATTGGTAATATTATTTGTTTTTCAAATTGATTTATTCTTTCTTTTATTAAATTTGGGTTATCATGTTCTAAATTTTTTAATTGTGTATATTCTCCTTTTAAAGCTTCTGAAGAATAATTGTAAAAAGAAATTTGATTTTGGATTTTGAAATTGTTATTTTGATTATAAAAATTTTGATAATTACTTTGGTTAACAAAGAAATTATTTTTTTGATAAATATTTGTGTTTTGATTGTTATTATTAATCGGGAAATTTGGAATTGTCTTTTGATAAAATTGATTTATTTTTGACATTTTATAGATGAAATAAATAATTTTTTGAATAATTAAAAAATAATAAAAAAAATAAGAAAAGAATACAATAATAAAAAATATGTGTATTAAAATTTAATTTTTGTTTAAATTGTATAAAAAAAATGAATAGTGTAACTACAACAAGAGATGTTTCAATTCCTCAAAAATTTATGAATGAACAAAAATTAAATGATACTTTAAATTTATCTAAAGATATTGAAATAATTAAAACAAGTCCTGGAGTAATTGATAATTCTATTATTAATGGAATTAAAGATTTTGATTTAATATTTACTAATAAAAATGAAAAACAAAAATTAAATTTTAGCTTTAGTAATTATAATAAAAGAATATTAGATACAGACCAAAACAATATAAATGTTATTAAAGATATTGATATAAATGTATCCTTTGTTAATAGTAATAAAAATGTTTTAATTAATAAGTATAATTGTCAAAAATGTTTAGGTTATATTGTAGTTGTTATTGTATTTATTATTGTTTTAATTTCAATTGGGATGCTATTTTACAACATATTCTTTAAACAATAAATAATTAAAGTAATAACTCACTTTTTTTATTTTCTTATAATTGAAATTTTAATTTAATTTCTTTTAAAAAAATATTTTGAAGTATAAATAAAAAATCTTCATTTTTTCTAAAAAAAACTATATGTTATTTTTTTGGCGATTAATTTGTGAAAAATAAATTATTAAAAGTAATAATAAATCTAATTTTTTTTTCCCTTTTGAATTAAAATTCCAGTTTTAACATTTTAAAAATTTATACAATCAAAAATAATTAAAATTTAAAGTATACTAAAAAGAATTCCTGCGGAATTTATTTTTGAACTTATATTATATGAATTTTTGATGTTAATAACTTCTTTTTGCAAGATATATTGTTTTTGAAGGATATCTTATTAGGCTATTCTTAAATCTTTTTATTTTTTAAATGATATTTTTTTATTTAGATAGAACTAAGAAAGCTTTTAATTTAATAAAGTCAATTACATAAAAATTTAAAAAAGGAGGAAAAAAAAATAAATTAATTTACTCTTTAAAATCTTTTCAAAAACAATTTAATTTCCATTTTTCAGAAATTTAAAAGAAATCAAATTATAAATATATTAATAAATATTCAAATAATAATATCTAATATTAACTCAATATATTCATTTTTAAATTAAAAAGTCAAACATTCCTTGAAAAAAGGTAAATATAACTTTTTTATTTAAAATAAATCTCAGAATACTTAAAATAATTATTTTTTAATTTCAAATTTCCCTCTAATAGTGTATTTTTTTATTAATTGATTTTCTTTGATAAAAATTATATTTTCTTCTCAATCACAATAATTATTTTTCATCTGAATTTTTATCGATTTTCTTTAAATTGAAATAATTTTTTCATAGATTCTAAAAAGTTATTATAACTAATCATTATATAGTTATTTTTAATTTTTAACTTTATTTATTATTATTCATTAAAATTAATTTAATATTTTATTATTATAAAATATATACATCATTTATATGTTAACTATAATAACTCTAAATATCCCTAAATATATAATTATATTACTTTTAATATTCTCAATAATTTATTTAAATTTTTATTAGTTCCATCAACATGATCAATAATAAAAAATTTAATAATACAAAAAAATACCACTTCTAGAAATATATTTCCAAGTAAGAAAAATAATAAAGTATATAAATGAATTTTTAATTTTTTTGTTAAAACAACATCTAAATAATAATCACTTAAATAATATTTATAAGGTCTATAAATAATTAATATTTGAGAAGATAATTCACATAAATCATTCATATCATATTCTGGAAAATCTGTAATATGTTCACTATTAATTAATAATAATTTCAATATTGAAAAATAAAGTACATCCATATAAATTTCTTCATTTTTAAATTCCATAATATTTATATGATTACAAAAATTAATCATTTGTTCCAAATAATTTTTATCAGGATGTGACTGAATAATTTTATTGAATCTTTCATTATTTACATTTTGGAAAAAAGTATCACAATTAAAATCAATTATTTCTGAATCATTAGGATTTGAATTATCATTTTGTTTTTCTCTTCTTTCTGCCAAATATATTTCTTGTTGATTACTGAATAATTCTAGAAAAAAATTTGAATTTTCATCAATTTTAAAGTCTTTTTTATTGTCAAATAAACTTGATAAAGTTATATATAAAGAATGTTCTGGAATTTTAATATATTGTAATAATTGAATTATTCCTACCATAACATAGGTTAAATTTTCTGAATAAGAAGAATTTTCTATAATTTTCATTAAATTCTTTAATGTATTAAATGAGTTATTTGATATTTTTATAAATATTAAACAATAAATTAGAAAAATTATTGTCATTGTAAATACTATTATTAAATATTTTTTCATTATAAATAATAAAGAATATGAATCTGGAAGATCAAAAATCTCTATTTGCTTTTCATTAATTTCATTTTTATGTTTTTTATTTTCTTGTTTTTTCATATTTTCTGATAATTTAATTAATATTTCCATTGGAGGTTTACTATAAAATTTTACTAAATCTTTTATTAAATTTATCCTCTCTATTAATTTATCGTTATTTAATTGATTTCTTAATAAAGTTTCCATCATTGAAATTCTCTTATCTATTATTTTATGAAAATAATTTAATAATAAAAGACAACTTGACATAATAAATAAATTTGATATTATTAATGCAATTATAAATATTATTAAACTTACTTTATTATATTTTAATTGTTTATTTGAATTTTTTTCTATATTTTCTTGTAAAGAATAATAATGATTTGAATAATCAAGATAAGTAATCATAATTTCATAAATATAAATTTGAGTTTCTGATAATAGTTCAGAAGAATCATTAATAAGTATTTCAGTTGGATTAAAATTTTCATCTACAATAATTTGATAAATGTTAATATTTGAAAAATCATTATTGGTAGTCATAATTAATTTATTAATAAATGTTTTCATTAAATAATCAAATCTTTTAGGAGCTAATTTATTTAAAACTAAAGAATTATTATTATAAGATAAATATATTTCATTTCTTAAAGTACTTGAATATTCTGAAATTTCTGTAACTCCACATTTTTCAATATCTGTTTTTAAATTATTAAATAATGAAGTAATGTCTTCCATTTTTGAATATAATTCTAAAGAAATTAGTTTATTAAGTTCTTTAAAAGAATCAAATTTAGATATATATTTTGATAGAAATTGATTACAATTATTATTATTATCACAAATTTTTAATAAAGATAAATAAGATACCATTAAATTTAAAAGAAATCTATTGAAAATATAAGTATTACTATATAATTTCATCTTTTTTTTTAATTTCAAATTAAGGAAATTTTCATAAATTAAGCAAAAAACAGAAATAATAATTAAAAAAATATTAAAAATAATAATAATATAATTCCTATTATGATTACTATTAGAAGTATCAATTTTTTTTCTTCCAACATTAGTATTAATAGAAAATAAAGTTGAAGAAACACTTTGTTGAGAAGCTTGAGATTTAGTGTCAAAAGCGAAAGAAGAATAAAGAGTATTAAAATTTTGTATATTTTTATTTGCTTCTTTATTTTTATTATTTTTACTTAAACTTTGAAAATCTTCATCTTTTAATTGCCAATTAACAATAGATTTTTCTTTTCTAATTGTAATTCCTTTATTTTCACTTTTATATTGTTTAATTGAATAAAAACAATTTTCATAATCTTTATCAAAAATTGAGAATAAATATACAAATTGATATCTTGTTCTTTTTGTTCTTATTAAAGCAGTTTGATTTAAATGTTCTATTAATTGATTAACTATTTTTATTTCTTCTGGATTACAAATTGATTCTAATTTTTTTATTTTTCCATAAATATAAGAACAATATTTAGTTAAATCATACATGAAAGTATTTTCATCTTGTAAAAAATCATTTAATTCTAATCTTATATCATATCTATTTAATATTGTTAATAAATTTTTATTTATAAACATAATTTTTTCTAAAGAATTACTTAAAGTTAATATTATTTCTTTTTCTGAGTGAATATATTTTTTTGTTACGACTAAAATATCTTTTCCTAATCTATAAGTTCCATCAACATAAGCAATATTATCTTCTAATTTAGGATAGATTAAATATTCATAAACAAATTGTTTTAAATCATGAAATTTATTCCATACAATAAAATGGAATTTTTGAGGAGAAAAATTACGATTATTTTCTATTTGAGACTCATCATTAAAAAATTTATCAATTCCTATTTTTTGAAATTCTTGTGGAATTAAATGATCAAAAGATCTATTCCAATATATATTTAAATCTTTTCCTATTTTTACTATTTTACTTGTTCTATTTAATAAATCTACTTTTATTTTTAAAACTTTTTCATTATTATAATATTTATCTAACACTTCTTCATACATTCCAATATCTCCTGATATTAACATTAATCCTGAAAGAGAGAATATTTTATTTAATAAACCTTCTAAGATTATTCTTAATAAAAGTTTTTGATATTCATTTTTTATTGAATTTGTTATTATTTGCTGATAAGAATTTTTTAAAATAAATTCAGTTTTTGCAACATTAGAAGAAAAAGAAATAAAGTCAATTGGGTTTTTTGTAAAATCATTTGATAAAAATTTTTCTAAATCTTTTATAAATTCTGTTATTTTATTAAATGTTTTAAATATTGATTCATTATAGAATAACATATTATTATTTTCTATCATTGAATGTTTATGACATAAAATTTGATAAAAATATCTTAAATTTATATAATGAATATAATTTGTTAATTTTAATTTACCTAAAATTTTTCTAATTTCAAAGATTAATTGAAAATAATTGTTGACTTCTGACATTAATTCCATAAATATTTTACTAATATAATAATAAAACAAATTTAAATTTTTATTATAATTTGGTTGTTCAGAATATTGTTTAAATTTAATTCCAAATTTATTAAAAAAAATAAATTTTAATTCTTTTTTAATATTTTTTATACTATTTGATAGTATTCTTTTTACTTCAACATTATTAAGAACAACAGTTTCATCTTCTCCAACGAAAGTTGAATTTTTTTTAATTAACTGTGCTACTTCATTATCTCTAATTTTATTATTAAAACAAATATTTCTTAATAAATAATTAAAATGAGGAGTTTGATAATATTCACATAATAATTCAAATTGTTGTATTATTTGTTTATTATTATCTTCCATTGGAGTTCTTATTAAAGTATAGTATTTTTGTTTAATTGATTTGTGAGTGATTAATAAAGGAATAATAAAACTTACAATAATATAAGCTATAAAAATATATGAATCATCAGAAACCAAATTGAATAGTAAATTAAATGTAAATAAACAAATAAAATTAATGAAAAAAAATCCATAAATTATTCCTATTATATTATAAATTGGTTCAATAAAGAACTTTACAGTACCAATTATTGGTATTATAATCATTATTATATTAAAAAAATAGCAAATTTTATCATCATCAATGTTATATTCAAGTGATAAGGCAAGTTTTAAAAAAGTTAAACAAACATCTCCAGTTAAAATAAATTTCTCATCATAAATATATTTATTTTCAAGATCAAATTTAATACATAATCTAAATGATATAAAATAATCTATGTTTAAATAAATAAAATAGAAAAAGATTAATGACATTAATATTAGAACAAAATAATTTTTAGATTTACATAAATAAACTATTATTATATCATACAAAAAAAGAGAAATACAACGAAAAATAAAATGGTCATATAAATTTATTAAAAATATTTTTAGTAAAGAAAAACAACCTTTTCTTTTTTTAATATTATTAATATTTCCATATTTTGTTTTTTTGACTAAAATTACAAGAAAAAAAAATAAATCATAAAATACTAAAATTATCATAACAATTAAAAGTAAATATACTGGGTATAAATCATTAGTATTTCTTAAATTTCGAAATCTCCTAAAATAAGAAATGTTATAAATTCTTTTAATATTTTTTTTTTCAATTATTTTAGAAGAGTAAGAGTTTTCTATTCCTTTAAAATAATTTTTTATTCTTATTGGATTTGTCATAAAGTCTATTAATATAGGGAAAATTTCTATTATCTTTATTATTATAATAAAAGGTTTATTTGTTATGCTATATTTTATTAAAGTAGTAAAATATAAAAATTTTGCATCATCCATTTACTTTTTATTTTTAATTTTATTTAAATATTTTAGTTTATTTTCATTAAATTTACTTTAAAAAATAAATTATATTTATTCCCTATTAAAACAGAAATTTAGTATATATATAATTCAAACAATTTAAAAGTGTAAAAAAATATCTTTTTATTTAAATAAACAAAAAAATTTAGTTTATTTAAAAAGATCCAACACACAAAATTATATAAAATGATAATTTAATATGAAAAGTTAGGAAAATTTAACAAAGAATAATGATATTAGCTTATAGTTCTTCTATTCTTGTAGAAAGTACATAGTTTATTTCTCCAAAATCATATAATAACAAATAGAATTATGTTTGTGTTAATAATTTTTTTATAATGCCAAAGATAATAAAATATTAATAAGGAAGAAACAATATATACAATTTTGATGATATAATTCTAAATTAAATATAATTAATGATAATATAAAAAATGAGGTAAATCTAACGATTAAAAGTTAAGGTTGTAAATGAGAATATATATATATAATTATAATAATTCTTAAAGTAGAAAAAGTTTTAATACACATTCCTATCATTTAATTCTTTATAGTATTTCGATTTTATTTTTAACATTATTTCTTGAAAATCTTTTATTATGTTTTTTTCAAAAAAATTTTAACTATAAACAATTGTTTCAATATTTATATTTTAATGATGTATTATTTTCTTTTATTAAATTTAAAAAATATTTTAAATAAATAAAAATCAGAAATGTTTGATTTTTAAATAATAAATAAATACTTAAATTCCAAAATTATTAATTAACCAAGAATTAAAAGATATACCATTATCACAAAATAAATTATCATTTTGAATTTTTAAAGTTACATTTTTAGTTAGTTTATTATTTTCAAAAGAATAAGTAATTGCATTTATTTGATCAATTTTAACATTATCAATGATTTGTTTTGAATATAAATCATTGACATCTCTTTCAATTAAACTTACAATTAAATTTCCTAATTCAATATTATCTTTTATATTTTCTTCTGAAAAATTGTTATCATCTAAATTTTCATTTTGATTATTATTTTTTTCATTATTTTCATCATTTTTATTCTCTTGAACATTTAATAATTTTTTTAATTTATTTTTTTCTTCATCATTTAATCCACTTGTATTAAAAATATCATATCCTATATTATTTAATTTTAATAAAATTTCTGATAATGTCTTTATATCATTTTTATCATTTAAATTATCTTTTTTTTCATCTTCATTAGTAATATTTAATTTATTTCTTAATTCTTGAGTTTCTTTTTTTATTTTTTCTATTTCTTTTGATAAATTGTTTTTTTCTTCATTTATGATATCAATATCTTTTTTTAATTCTTTATTTTTTTTCTGCAAATCGACTCTTCCTTTATAAATTTCTTTTTTAAGTATTTTATAATCTTCATAATATTTTTTTGCTTTTTCTCTTATTTCTTCATTATTATTATTTAAAGCCATTAAATTTTCATTATAAAGATTAGATGATTCAATAAATTTATCATATAATAATTTATTTATTTGTTTTAATTTTTCAATATCTTTAGGTAAAAAAGTTTCAAAATCAGAAGAAATTAAATCTTTTAATTTTTGAATATAATCATCATTAATTAAAATGTCAATTTCTTTTTCTTTTTTTTCTTCTTCTTCATCCTCAATTAAACTTATTGATAAATCTGATAAATCATCATCAAATTGGTTCTTAATTTTTAAATCATCTATATTATCATTTGGATTTATATGGTTATTGTTATCTGAATTTAACTTTTTTTGATTTATTTTTTTATTTTGCTCTTTTTGATTATTTTCTTTTTTTAAATGTTCTATTGGTTCTAATAAATTTATTCTTACAAAAATTTTTGGAGTTTCTTGAGATTCTAAAATTAAATCATTTTTAAATGATTTAAATATAGTTAAATACACATATTTTTCAATTTTTAATTGATCACCAATAAAATATTTTTTTAATATATTTAATTCTCCTTTTGCGATTTTAGAATATTTTTTATTTTGTTTTTTCAATATTATCAAATTTATAACTTGTTTTTCTTTTAAAAAATTTGGAGTTAATAAAATATTAAAATCTTCACTTTGAGGATATTTAATTCTATATTTTTTATCATCATAACTCAAATCTATAACAATATTGTCAGATTCCAATTCTAAACTTTATAAAGATATTTTATTTACTTGAAACAGATAATTTGTCAAAACGAATTAAGACTTTAGTTTCCATTTAAATAAAAATAAATTTTAATTTTTATTAATTTATTTAAAAAATTTTAAATAAAAAATAAATGAGAGAAAAAAGATATATTAAATATTATTAATTATTCATTTAATTGTTTTTTCAATTTTATATTTTCTTGATAATCATAACAAGTCAAAAAAGAAAGATAATTATTCAGACTGGTAGACAAATTATAAAATATATTATTAAGAAGTTAATTTAAGAAATAAATTATTTTCCCTAATTTTTATCATTTTTATCATGAAAAACTTAAATTTTCCTTGAATAACTTTATTTGAATAAAATATTAAATTATAATTAATCCTATAAATTATAATAAAATCAATAATTTAATACAGTATATTTGGAATAAGTTTTTTTTTAAAAATTAATTTTTTGTCATTTTTTTTTTTTTTAATATTTATTTTATTTAAATTTTAGTTTTAAAAATGGAAGTTGATGATGAAATAAATATAAATGATTCAAATAAAAACAACAATATTAATAATAATAGTAAAGATAATAATATTACTAATAATTATACTAAAGATAATATTACTGTTGATGAGAATTCATTGTTTTTTTTTTCAAATTTTGAAAAAGATAAACGCTTAATAGTATCAAAACAAATAAAAAATTTAATTCCAAATTTAAATATTGAAGGTCAAGTAATTTCATTTAATATTCCTTTTCAATATTTACTTTTAATAAAAGAATATTGTGAACATCATAATTTTATAAAACCAAATCCAATAACAATGCCTCTTCCTTATAATGATTTTTCAAAATGTATTAAAGATAAATGGGATTATAATTTTATAATGAAATTAAATATTAAAGAATGTTTAGAATTTGTTAATTATCTTGAAGAAATTAATTGTGAATCTTTATATTCTTTATGTTGTGCTAGAATTGGTTTTTATTTTAGATGTGAAAATATTAAAAAAATTAAAGCTGATTTTAATTTACCTGTTACTAAATTTACTAATGAAGAAAAAGAAAAAATTATTTCAGAAAATCCATGGATGAAAGATATTATTCAATATGATAAAAATAAATAAATTATATTTTGAAATTCATTTTTTAATTATTAATTAATAAAAACTGTTTTCTAAAGTTTTAGAAAATCATTATTATTTTTAAATGAATATATTATGTCCATATTATAATATGAGAATTGCAAAATTACATTATTATATTTAAATTAATATTTTATATAAAAAATAAACTTGAATTTGTGTGTATATCTATAAAAGAAAAAGATAAATCCCAAAATAATAAGTTAATTTTGAATGAAATATTGAACATTCTAGTAAGAAGGTAAATGTGATATAACATAAATATGATTTAAATGTATATTTTCAACACATCAAACATTTAAAATTATTTTCTAATTTGTTTTAAACATTTTAATTGCTTTAATACCTAAACAAGAGGAAAAAAGAAAAATGATTTGATTTTATTATGATAAAATTGCACTATTTTATCCTCCTTCTTTATTTCCAAAAAATATCATTTTTTTTTTTTATATTTTCTTTATCATATATTTCTTTTTTTTATTATTAAAGTTAACTTTTATTTGAAAAAATATTTATTTCCCGTAATTAATATATTATGAATTTATAATATCTTTTTAAAAATAATTTTAAATTAAATTTTAAAAATCATGTCTTTAAATTTAAAGGAAAAGCTTCAAGTAGTAAATTATTTTTTAAATAAAAATTTAGATTTTCAATAATTATTATTCATCAAATAATATATATCCAAAACAAAAAACCATAAAAGACTTTAATTCATCCTTAAATAAATCAAAAGAGAAATTAGATGATTTAAGTTCTTCATTTTTAAATTATCAACCAAAATTAAATAATGATTCTCTTAACACGAATTCTTCTTTTATAAATAGACATGATACTTTAAAAAGAAGTAGATCAATGAAAAAATTACAACAATTACAAAATGAATTTAAATCTGAAATTAGGAAAAATAAAAATTATTTTTTTGAAAAAAATTTTAATGTTAATAATCATATAATAAAACAAAATGACAGTTTTTCTAAATTAAATATAAAAACTAATCAATTAATAAGAAACAGTTCAATTGGTAGTTTCACATTAAAAAGAGATAATTCTTTAAAAAGTATGTTAAATAAAAGTGAAATTAGAAATAATTATTTACACAGAAACAATTCAAAAATTTTTAAAACAATTGAAAACATAAAAACTCAAATTTTAGATGATAATAAAAGTAGTATTAAAAATCCTAAAAAATATATTAGTAATTTTTTAAATAATAAAGAAAATTCTTTTTTAAATTCAAATATGAATTTAACTGGGAATTCTTTTTTAAACAAAATAAATCTTGAGAAAAAAAACTATTTTGGAAAAACTTCAAATTTATTAAACGAGCT
>JAEEGL014906790.1_pt1 | contig 14790 bp, 24 predicted proteins | sample 9134231 | NCBI WGS metagenome assembly JAEEGL01 (sample SAMN16246548, study PRJNA631951) | gut metagenome | biome: gut microbiome; feature: rumen; material: fiber-attached | host: Bos | place: Iran: Karaj | collected 2018-10 | reverse complement strand
CCGGCGAGGTGATGCGGTTGAGGTAGTCCACTAGGCTGATATGCGTGATGTCAAAGATGGGGGCGGGCGGCTTATTCTTCATTTTTTATAGCTTTTACATTGTCAATATTTTCTAGTATTTCCCGTATCATTTTTCCTGTCATATAGCATAGGGGCCTACATTCGCAACGCAATTCTGTTTCGTTAGAGTTGTTTTTCTTTTGTCTACGATCACGTAAAATAAAAACAGTTTCGTCGGTAAGTGCTTCAACAAAATGTTCTTTTAAATTGTATTCTATAAAGCCTTTCATAAATAATTCCTTTCAAAAAGTTAGGCCCCGTGTTTCCACGAGACCTTTCACATTACTTCGGATTCTTTAACGAACCACTATGTTCCTGGGGTTTAGGCGCATAATTTAGACTCTTCGTCGTTACTACATTACCTTCTTTTTCATGCTTCAATACAGACCATACATTTGCTGTACTCGCCACTGCTGATATCAAAGTCTGAGCAACACCACAACCGAGTTGACCAATCCAGCCATTCTGGTTCAGTTCGCTCTTTGTAAGTTTCTCAAGTTCTGACGCTAGTTTCGAATACTCTGCACTTTGCGGGTCCACCTTTTCCATTGCATCCAGTAATCTCTGTTTTGCCTTTCTAATCGTCGCTCTTTTACCCATACATTTTCATCCTTTCTTTTAATCTAAGACATACCGTCTCTATTTAAGTCGTTGCAAAATATGCGAGTCTTATCTGATAAAGTTAATATTGCTTCTTGTGCTTGTATTAATACTTTGTATAAATGAGGATCTGAATACAAAAATCTACCAGCTTCAGCATTTAATGTATTAACTAATAAATCTAAGTCTTTTTTATTTGTAGGTTTTTTCATAATAACTTTCCTTTCTTAAACAAAAAAGTTAGGGCCCGTGTTTCCACAGACCCCTGCTTTTTAGTCTTCCTCAACATTTCTTCTTTTTTCTTTTTTATGTTTTACTTCACAAAGAAAATCAATTTCTCCGCAACGCCTCATCTCTTCCCGTTCAATGGGACCCATTGAGGAATCAATCGGTTCCTCATACGGTACCATTACCGTAAGATTATGCGCTGTCGCATACTCATAATAATCTCTTTGACTAAACATAAAATTTCTCCTTTCAATTTTTGAAATATTAAGTTTTTCTCTATAAAAGGCGTTGTTTATTATGCGGACAAAAGAATAGGGCCCGTGTTTCCACGAACCCAAATTGAGTTTATTGTTCTCTTTTTCCTTTGTAAAGAATCGAATAAATACCTGCTCTTCCGTAATCAACTGTTTTTTTGATCGCTTCTTTTAGGGTCATTCTTTTTGGCAATTCGACATTTATCGGATATTGATCGAACTCCGGATTCACTACCGGAAGTCCCTCATTCCGACTTACTGTCATCGCCTGAAGATAACCTTCAACATTCAAATCAACTTTCCATTTCTTTCGTCCAAACATAAAATTCCTCCTTTACATTATTCGGTCACTTAGACCTCTAATGTAGGAGTTGTGTTCATTGCGAGATAAAAAAAACGGGGCTTTGGGCTCCGTGCGTCCACGGTCATTACCCGTTCCCCTTTACATCGGTATCGAGCTCCACGCATCTGTTTTACCCTCCTTTCGGATTTAGTAAGACGCATCGACCTCATCTCCATCATAGTCGTTGTAAAATTTGCGAACAAAAAATAAGCCCCAGTGTTTCCACTGAGGCAACCTTATTATTTAGTTTTTTTTTTCGCTTTTATGGCATCCAAACATCTTTAAAATAATCTCCTTGTGTACCAATTTTCATTCTATACTTACTACCCATTTCTTTCAAATACATATTGGCAAATTTAATAAACACATTATCTTTTTCTCTAACTAATTCTTTCCGTTTTTCATCAAGCAAAGCCAACTGCTTATAAATCAATTCTACTTCTGATTTATAAGCTTCGTTTTCTTTAACTCTTTTTGTTACTGTTTCTCTTAGTTTTTCTTTTTCTGCATTTTCTCTTAAATTTCCAATCCAATCATTTAAATCATTCATAAATATACCTCCAATTAATATGTCAGATTTCTCTGCATAATAGGAGATGTTTCTAATGCGAAGACAAAAAAAGAGAGGCCCTTGTTAGGACCTCAATTTTCTTCTTCCATAAATAGTGTATTAGCATCCGGAACCCATGTCATAGTAGTAATATATTTTCCGCCTGTAACACGTAATCTTGTATCCATTTGAATACGGGATTCACCAATAAAATTCAATAGATCTCTAATCGTGTATACTTTTTCAGCCTCCTCTTTTTCGTTTTCAATATAGTCTTCATAAGTTCCAAAATCCATAAATATCACCATCCTTTCATTAACTGCGTTGTATAGGATGGGACAATTTTTTAGAGCCCTTGTATGTGATGCATAGACGATGAATAAATCCTCCTTTTTATACAATTTAGTGCATAATACCTGACTCTTAATCAGGGTGTCTAGGGTTCGAGTCCCTAATGGTGTACCAAGGCCTCCAGAGATTCTGAGAGGCTTTTTTCATACCTTTATACAAGACTTTGGGCAATGCTTTGTTCCGAAGACGATTCTACTGCCATTGAAATATAAGCATCGTAGGCCTCTTCTGTGGTACGGATTTTGTTCTCATTGTGCTTTGCATACACACGCATAGCCAGATCCGGAGTCTTGTGTCGGAGTAACTTCTGGAGCGTCTTAGGATCAGCATTACAATGAGCAGTTACCATAGATGCGTAGGAGGCTCTGAAGGAATGAGAAGTCGCACCTCGGAGATTAAGGGTACTTTTCAACCTCCTCCACATCTTGGTAAACATGCTCTTTGTCATTGGGAAATCCTTATGCTCGTCGCTATAGGGCAGAACATACTCGTCCGCACTCCCTTCGAACTGAGATATTCTGTCCTCAAGCATTCGGGGCATCCGCAATACACCAACGGAATTCCCTTTAGGCTTATCCACAATGGGGTTATTAGTGCCGTTTGGAAACTTAACGGCATTCTGTATCAATATGTTATGTCCCTCGAAGTCCAGGTCTCCCCAACGAAGCCCTAGGATCTCCTCCCTTCTAAGCGACGTAAAACATAAGAAACAGCCATAAATATAGTCACGCTGGATGGAGAGCTTATCCAGGTCACGTATAATCTCAATAAGCTCATCATCCTGCAATACGACTTTCTCGCCTTCCTTCTTGGAAGACTTGTATTTGTACCACATCGGGTTTTCTGAGATAACTTTGTTGCGCATGGCTTTCTCAAATATACCCGATAGAATGGCCCTGCTTTGAACCGATGTGGACTTTGACATGTGCATTACCCCGTTGAAATATAACTGTATGTCATCCGGAGTAATCTCTGAGAGTTTCTTAGAACCAAAATAAGGCAAAAGATGTCCGGTGGAAATTTGTCTATAATCGGCGATGGTTACAGGAGACAACCCTTCTCCCTCTTTCATTTGAATCCAATCTTCGTAATAGTCTGCAAATATAGGACACTGCTCAGACTTACGTTGCTCTAAGCGTTTTATAAGGTTCTGAACAGCTGATTCCAGGGTATCTCCTGTAGCGTAACCACCGCCGTATTCTTTAGGTATTGGTAAGCGTATACGTTTCATAGTTTTGTCATTCATCGCTATGATCAAGTTTTCAAGGTGCTCAAGCTTATTATAAATATCTTTCATTAAAATTACCACCATCAATTAACTATTTCCCTCGATAAGTGCCCTCAGTTCAGCGATCTTAGCATCAATGTACTCGACGGTTGCAACTTGTTTACCGCCTGTACTGTCTGCGTTACATCCGACATAGATGTCACCCATCAGTCTCTCGTTGCCATCCCAGTCAAGGGTACGGGCATTGGAGCGAGCATCGGTTGCCGTACCATTTCCGACAATCTCGGCATAATTCATATATTCTACTCTATTCCATTTTGAACTTGTAAATGATGAGTCGCTGTTTGCTGTTTTGCAGATATATGCATATCCGGATCTGGTAACTTTATCTCCAACATTATAATATGTATTGGCAACCCATGCAGGCCAATTGTCACGGGAATCTATAACATTATATTTACCGCTCACATGAGAATAGCCACCGGAAGCGGTTGTATACAAGCCTTCTGCGTGGGACTCTTTTCCGCTTGCTGTTGTGTTATTTCCTTCTGCGTGGGACTCTTCTCCGCTTGCTGTTGTGTTATTTCCTTCTGCATGAGAAGTTGATCCGCTTGCAGTTGTATTTAACCCTTCTGCATGAGAGTATGAACTGCTTGCCTTTGTATTTTGACCTTCTGCATGAGCCTGTGACCCACTTGCAGTTGTGGCAGCCCCTTCTGCATGTGCATATGCTCCGCTGGCAGTTGTGGCGACCCCTTCGGCGTGTGAAGCATTCCCACTTGCGAGTGTATTGGCTCCTTCAGAATGAGCAGCACCGCCGGTCGCCCTCGTCTGATATCCTTCAGCGTGGTTTCCGGGTTGGCTCATCGCAGTAAGCGTCTGGTATCCTTCCGAATGGTCTGCTGTGCCATATGCTCCGGAAGTATAAGTTGTTCCACTGATTGTAAATGTTCCACCAGTACCTTCTGCATGTGATTGCGATCCACTTGCAATTGTAACGGCACCCTCCGCATGTGCATTTGCGCCGGCAGATGTATTAGACCCTTCTGCGTGAGACTGTGACCCGCTTGCAGTTGTACCGTTGCCCTCCGCATGTGCATATGCTCCGCTGGCAGTTACATTGTATCCTTCCGCAACGCTGTTTGCTCCAACAGTAGTATTTTCTTTTCTTCCCAGACTGATGCTTCCGGTAAATACAGGGTTTGCCTTAGGAGCAAAACCACTAACATCCTGCGGGTCGCCCTTAATTCTATACCAGGTGTAAGCCGTATATGCTGTAGGAGCCGAATAAGATCCCCCGGCATATATACCCATCCATTCGTCGGCAGTATCCTTCATATCGGAATCCTGAGTTGGCTGAGACGCTGCATACTTAATATGCACATAAGCATCGTCACCATTACTTCCACGGTTTCCTTGAGGTCCCTGAGGTCCTTCTGGTCCTGTTGGGCCCCTGCTGCCTCTATCGCCCTTAGCTCCTTTCTCACCGGTATCACCTTTAGGACCCTGAGGGCCCTGAGGACCATCAAACTCTCCGCTTGCTTTAGCTTCAGCGAGAGCGGTATTAATAGTGTTCGGAATATCAGCAATTACACCGTTAGCTGACTCAATCCAGTCCTCAATTGGAGTCGGAGCCGTCCCTGTAGCTGCAATAGACTCCAGAATACGGGTTTTGCCAATATAGCTCTTAGCGACAGTAGTGCCTACGACAAAACTCAGCTGAATCTTGCCATAACCGTCATTCACCAGATCACTGTCAGAAACATCCCAAATAACAACATCTCCGTCCCGAGTTACGAGTTTCGGATACGAAGACCCTTTTGGGGGTGTAACAGTCAACGTCGCAACAGCTTCCGGATAATCCTCAAATACCGGTTTGCTGTCAAAACGTACACGGGTGTTATTGTTCTCTCCAACAAAACCTAATGTAAGGGTCATGTTTTTCAGATCTTCCAACCTTAAACTAATAGTCCTCATAAGTCTCATCCCCGATCTTAACCTAAATATGCGCGCCCGATCCCCACCAATCGGCTCTTTTAAAATCCCTCTGTCTGTGTTTGCACGTGATAAAAACACGACATTACTTTCCTTGAAATATCAGCGCCGGGCCTCGAACCCGGATCGTATAAATTCATCGTGTTGACCTGAGAAAGGATGGAAAGAAGATCAAGGCGATGACATACCGCCCTACCCCCTTGGAACGCACGCTGACAAAAATAGGAGGCCTCTTGCGAGAACCTCCCGAGTTTTTACCAGCGCCTGGGTTCCGGATAGTAAGGATTATGCCCCGAATTTCCTCGATTCATCTGTTCCATAGCCTGTGAATATCCCTGAGAGTACCCGTCTTCGTAACTGTTATCACGACTAACATAACGTCCTGTCATGGGGCTACGACCACGCATACCGCTGACATTTGTAACTGAAGATTCTTCTGATTCTTCCATGGCATGACTAGTAAGGATATCCTTTTTGAGATGATACAGCAGATCCAAAAGCTTATATTCTTGCTCTGAAGCAGTTCCGTTTTTCTGGATCTTCTCTGTAATATCTTTGATTTCCTTACAGACCTGTTTAAGATTGGCTTCGTAGATTTCATATTCGTTCATACTAACACCTCCTTAAGCAAGTCTCGTGACTTCTACATTCAAGTTCCTAAGATTAAGAGGCAACGCGGGAGTTGTCGTAGGATCTGCTGAGACGGATGCATTTTCCACTGAGACCGTATAGCAGCAACCCGTAGGAACATCGATGATGGCAAACCCGTTGACGTTCCAATACGCACCAGCAACCGTAGGAGTGGCTGTAGCGATACTGGTAGGAACGACTTCGCCACCGATAGCGAGAGCCAGCTGGATTTCACCCGGTGTAGCGCCTGTCGGAACAGCAATATTGCCATCAAACGCCACACGATAACGGGCAAATCTAGAACAAGGATTATTCACAACACCTCTAAGTGTCAGAATACCGCTACCAGGTCTGTGAATAACGTAACCTTTGTTACAACTAATCGCCGTCTCAAGCAACGCAGGAGAACCAGGCTGAATCAGCTGTACATCGTTGTAAATATACTCAGCCATAAATATAATCCCTCCAATCAATGAGTAAGGGGCTCTCATATTGAGAACCCCTACATGATCACTGCTTACACAGTTCCACAGCTACAAGTGCCGTAAGCCTGCTGGCAGCAGTTAGGGTTCTGAACAACATATGCGGGAACAGGAGTAGGAGCGAGATAGCGCTCAAGTGCAACCGTTTGAGCTTCGTTATGAGCCATAATAGCCGCTGTCTGAGCGTTCTGAGAAGCCGCAAGATTTGCCATAGTAAGCTGACGTTCCAGATCCGCGATTTTCTCGTTCTTGGCGTCAATCTTATCCTGACACATCTGATCGAGGATTCTCTGGGTGGAATCGGCCATGGCCATCCTTGTGGCACTGCCTTCATTGGCGATGGTGTATTTCAGGTCAGCGGTTCCGAGACGGTTTTCACAGCAGCAATTCTGGAAAGCACTCTGCATATTAAACGCCTGGTTCATAGACGCCATCTGATTATTGTTCAGGGCGGTAAGAATATTCTGCTGTCCATTAACCAGAGCACTCTGATCAAATCCACGCTGTACGTCAGCACCAAGGAATCCACCTCCGTTGCCTCCGTTACCGTATCCGAAGCCATTGCCCCAGCCCATAAGAGCCAGAATAATAATGATCCACCATGCGCCTCCGAAACCTTCGGCACCGTATCCGCCACCCATACCAGCGGGCACTACAGGCATATTGAAAGGAGTTCCGTTTCCCTCAGTCATAACACATATATCTCCTTTGAAAATAAATTTGTCTCTAGAGCGGACATTTACTCCATCCTTTCAGCCGCATAGAATTGTTAAGAATTGTTTAGAACAAAATAAGGCATGGGAATCGCCCTCTTTCGCTATGAATTAAATAAGGGCGTAGCCTTTTAGTGACTACGCCGTTATTCCGTAAGAAAGATATTTAGTTAAATAGTGTAATTAAACTATAAATGCTCCTGTGATGAAGTAATACTTATCTGCTACTGTTCTTTTGATATATACATGACCAGTGTTTGTAATGCCACAAGTTACAGATTCGCCAAGTGCAGATGCTATATTTGTATTTGATGTTTCAATTACAGACAACGCACAAGTCTTTTTCGGCCAATAACCACTGTCAATAACGAATATGCCGGGTTCATTTGAAAGATTCATCAATCCTTTTACGCATATGGACATAAAAACCATGTTCCCCACTTTGACATAACCGCCATCTTGATAAGACACTCGGTTTATATCAATGTCAATATGTGTATTAAAAGTATTGTTTGTCAAATTACTATTTAACGAAGTCCATGTGCCAAGCGCGTTTGCAGTAACGTTGCATTCTATTGTTTCGCTTGTGCCAAACGCACGCAAGATAAGATAACCGTCAGTATTGCCTGAATTGTCTGTGTTTCTTGCATAGAACTCGCCAGTTGCATATCTCCACTTCAACTCATTTGCAGGAAGGTCTGAAGGAGGAGAGGAAGCACTAAAATAAAATCTTGCTCCCCAATTACCTTTGCCTTTATGACTTGCTGACTCTGATGCAATTTTGGATGCTATTGTACTTGCCACCGTTCCCCAATTATAAATGTTGCAATTGGCCGACAATTTACTATTTATCGTAGTTATCTTATCGTCGAGTGCCTTCCCCTGCGCAGCACTCAGAGCCTTACCAGCATCATTTGTTGTCAGATTATCTACGATGAAACTCTGTTTTACCTCAGGATCAATATGCTGGCTCATTCGCCTTCACCTTCCTCGGGAGTTTCGGGTTCAGGTTCTGGTTCGGGTTCCGGCTCCGGATCCGGGAGATCAGCAATCTTACCGAAGTCACGCTTCTCAATCTGTAAGCCATCACTGCACCGGATAATATAGGCAAACTGCTTCTGACGGGTATCCTTGGTAGACATATCATATTCAGCGCTCCCAAGAAGACCCTTAGCACGTGCCAGAGTCTTATCCAGGTCGTTGTCATAAGACATGGAGTCGACCTTCTTCGGATATCCTGTAGGGTTGATTGTCACCGTCCCATTAGCGTCGATGACAGTCATATGGATCTCATAAACTTCACGTTTCATAAAATATCAGTCCTTTCTATAAAGGTTATACGGCTGTTTCCTCTTTATCTTCGTTAAATAAGTAATATTATGGCAAGAAATCCATATAGTAAATTCTTACTGTCACAGAAGTATTTGCAATTGATGCCATGGTTAAGTCAGTGATATGCAATCCCCAAGATGCATTTGTTCCTTGACCACTCCATGTAGAAACATGAGCAATAGTATCAGACCTATTAATTACTATTGCCGCAAGAACCACCGTGTCTGAAACATAAAACCCTGTATTTATATTTCCTCCTCCAGAAGTGGTATATGTTTCTTCCTTCATTTTTACACAAGCAAGTTGACACCAATCTTTCCAAGAAGAATTATCATATTTTCTCGTGTAAATGTTGCTGTAAGATGTGGAAGGCAGATAAAACTGATTGACATAGTAACCATGATCAGCAAATTCCGGAACAACAATTACTCTGCCAGATGCACTTCTTGGAAGATTCGATATAGTAGCCGCAACAGCATCTGTCTGAATAATATATGTTCCACCCGTTCCATAATTGTTCATATTTGAATTGGCTGGAATTAATTGTGCATTCTCACCGGATACAGTTATCAATCTGTTATTCAAATCACCATTTAACGCAAGTTGATTATAAGTTGCCGTGTCCATGCTAATCCTATAATAACCGGAATAAACAACTGCTTCAGTATCAATTACTGTATATTCGATATAATCAGATGAAGCATTCGATTTGAACGCGTTTATTGTCCCTTGCCTTGCACTTACTCCACAAAGTTTGTTTACAATCGTTGCTCCGATTTTGCAATTTACAAACAAGCCAGATGCAGACGCGCTTATAAGCGAAACCAAATCACTCATTGTTGCGAGTTCTGTGGTTGGATGAATAGTCATTATCTTATCATCGAGCGCCTTCCCCTGAGCAGCGCTCAAAGGTTTCGTAGAACTATCGGTGGTCAGGTCATTAACAATGTCACTCTGAAGTATAGAAGGACCTTGTGTGAATTGTTCAGGCATTTATTTCAGCTCCTTTCTATTTTGAAATTGAGATGTTTATTAAATAGTAAATTAAGCAAGATATGCCACTGCTTGTGCAAGTACATATGTCGCATTGACGTAAGAACCTGATGCTCGAACATAAACCTTTCCGTTCTTCTTGATTTGTAGTTCTCCTAACGTGTTTGTTGAACCATTGTAATATTGACACAAAACATACAAATCATCAATAAATGTATAAGGCAATTGAAGACCGTCTGATGGGATTTGGCCGGAAGAGTCCGTGAAGTCAATGATAGCAATGTTTCCGACAAAACGGATAACGCCAATGTTCGTTATCACATAGTACGAAGTAACTAATTTATTATTTACCGTAGTTATCTTATCATCGAGCGCCTTCCCCTGAGCTGCACTCAGAGGTTTCGTTGTGCTGGTGCTGGTCAGATTATTCACCACGTCCGTAGCGTCGGAGATTCCCAGATTCGTTATAACCTGGGCTTTCTCAGTGCTTGTCAGAGTCTGAGCATTAACAGATACGAAGTCGGTTACGTGGTTCTCTGTTCCGGATTCGGTGCCTTCAACCGATGTGCGTTCCTCATGCGCCCAGAATTTGATCGTAGTACTTGCGCCACTTACCATTGTACCAGTGATTGTCACTGAGCCAGCAGCAAACGTTACGTCGATACCCGAAGGAACCGCAGCTGGATTACCGAACACTGCTCCGAAGGCGACCATATTAGCAGTCAGATCAGCGTCGTAAACAGTCTGCGGAAGAGACGAAACTGTACCGAAGTCTACCGGAATATCACGGATCGGAGTATTCAGGTTCGCACGAGCGAGTTTCGGAGTACTAGCACCGGTACCTCCGCGCTTTACAGGAGTAACACCGGAAACAGAGTCGATAATCCGAATAAAACCTGTAAGAGTTCCAACAGGCTGACTGGTCGTTGTGAATGTTACGGAGCCGGTTGTCTTGTTAACGTAAATATCGCCAGTCAGAGCGGTTCTGAGCGACGCGTCATAGAACACCTGTACACCGGCTGTAGCAGTAAGCAGAGTCGCGTTCGTATACACGGCAGAATATACACCGTTCGAAAGCGTCCAGTCTGAAGTAGTAAATGTGAAGTTCGCGTCTGTAAATATAGCCACGCCACTCTCAGGATCCAGAGCGTCAATACGAGCGGACAGAGAAGACACTTCTGTATACATACGACCTGATGTGACAAGATTCGTGCTGTTCTCTGTCAATACAGCATCTACAGGAAACAAAAGTATACCATTTTGATCCAAAGGCACTGATACGTTACCCAGATTGGCACCGGCTACGGATCCTCCACCGTCAATACCCTGTCTCGCCGGAACCAGGACATCTGTTGTCTGATTGTCGTTCCATGTGATTGTCTTTTTGACCCAGATAATGTCTCCACCAGCTACAGTCGGAATGCTGTCCTGCCATGTCGAAGGAATCGTAGACGTAGACGATGACGAACCGTATTTTACAACCTGACTCTTAACCGTAGCGTCATAGCCTCTCGGGATCCCAAGGTTCAGAACAGGAGCCGCAGCAGTGCCTGTCATGGATGCTGTTGCGGAACTGCCTGCATTAAGTGTGGTTACGGTTCCGATAGATATATCAGGTGTTGTACCTGTAGCTCCTGTGTCACCTTTATCACCCTTATCGCCTTTAGGACCCTGGGAACCTGTAGCGCCTGTATCACCTTTTGGACCCTGAGCTCCGGTTGCACCAGTATCGCCCTTAGGAATACCGAATGCGATGTGCTTATGACCGCTAACTTCTGTGACCGTTGCTGTCGGATTAGATCCAGCACTTAGACCACTGGCTGCTACGGTTAGGTTGGTAATTTTAGCTGCCGCTGTATCAGCTGTTGTAACGCCAGCTGTAACGTCGTCATAACACTTCTCAATGCCCTCTGCGATATTCTCACGAACATCACGACCGTAAACGGCTTGCCTGATCTGGGCTACAATCTGAGCAATCGTTGCCATGAGTTATCATCCTCCGTTCATCCCGGAAACTTGCCGCATCATCTGAGTAAACTGTTCACCGCGTGTTTGCTGAAGATACTGCAGCACTGCATCAGGATTGTTTCTGATATTCTCCGGGACATCCGGAAATTGTTCTTGAACGAACGCCGCAGGATTTCTGAGAGCGTTCATAATATATTGTGCCCGTTCCGTAGGAGTTCTGAACTGGACTCTGGGCACTGTTGACTGAGACGGTGAAGCTGGCTTAACTCCGTTGATACGTTCAAGCCATTTGTTCATTTCTTCTCACCGCCTCTAGAATTACTTCCATTTTGATTTGTTGGCTTCTGGAGCATGGATAAAATTGAATTGATTTGTTCTTTAAGGTTATTAATGTCTTCAGAAGTTGCATACCCACTCATATCAACTGCAGGAGTTTCCTCTGTCTGCACAACCTCATCATCAAACACAATACGGCCTTTACGAATAGGATTCATACGGCCATACGCGTCGAAAGTTTTGAAGTAAACATGCTGACCATCGGAGTCAAAAAGCGGGATGATTGTATTAGGTTGAGGAATGGACACAGGCTGCCATGCTTTAGCGGCATTCTCACCATCCACATTGATCATATACGTCTGCTGAGGAGCCTGTTGCGTAGGCTGCTGTACTACCTGAGGATTCATAGGATTCCAATACCAGTTGCCTCCTCCGTAACTAATCGGATAGTTAATTGCATAAGGATTCGGATAATAAGCAGGCATAATCTGAGCCCTTCCTTTCTCATCTTATTCTCCAGAAGAATGACGGAACCGTATTACCGGAATCCCAGCTGTCGTAGTAATTTCCATCAATAACCGCTATGGCATGGGTTCCTGTTCCGATAATATACGTCCCGTGAGGATAATACTTTGTGAATTCATTCACCGTTACACATTGCGGACATGAAAACGGTAAAAGAAAAGGCTCGAAGCCGAGAGAATACAGATATCGACCCCAGATATGATCGTCACAGGTCACACTGTATTCCCTCCTGGCAAGCGAATATAACTCGTCAGATACTTCGAGCCACGGTTTGTTTAGTGCTATACAGATAGCCCGTATAACACAATCCGGTACTTGTTTATTAGCGGGATTGGGATTTGCATAGATCCACATTAGTCCCAACCCCTTTCATTTTAGTCATTTGCGTTATCATCCCAAGGTTCTACATATGTCATAGCCCGATTACTGTCACCTACACCAACCGTAGTCGGGTCAACCAGAACACCAATAAGCCCCAGGAACTCCAGCACCTGAGCGGCAATCGTAGCAACAGAATTCTCAGTAATAACCGGAACAACATCAAACAGTTTCAGCATGTTAAACACGAAACCAATGATCAGAGATACAAACATCGTAAGCCAGGTCTTGTTCTTGAATCTAACCATCCAGTTAATTTTCATACTCTCATCTCCTTGAATTTTTGTACCATTTTGAACTTTGAATACGTTAAAGTTTCTCCGCCAGGAATTTCTGTAATTCAGCGGAAGCTTCTTTAACTTTTTCGTTCTCGCCTATATTTCCATAAGTAGAAATTACAAGCATGAATTTACATATAGCAGACAATCCATCATGAATTTCAATTTGCCTTGACTGCATATCCATAATCAGCTGTTCGTGTGTCTCAAGGCGCTTCTTGTCCTTCGCCAGATTTGCTTCTATCTCTTTCAATCTGGGTTCTAACTCTTTTACTACCTTTTGACTCACTTTATCGGCAAAGTCGGGTTTTTCTGATTCCCTCTTCTGCCGTCTCCTTTCTGCCATGGTATGGATCGCATCATATACGCGGAAACCAATCAGGAACAGTAAAGCTAAAGCAAACAAGCCATAGAGTGTATACCACGCAATTTGAGGCGTAAATCCTTCTACCGTTGGCATAACAAACATCCCCCTATACGAATTTAAGATACTTAGTCATCATGTACCATCCTTTACGACTACCGAGCGAGATTTGGCTCCATGTATCGTTAACAGTCCCGACGAAAATAACCATAGTCCCAGTCGGAAGTGTCTCATATAAAGAACATCCTACACTCGGAAGAGCCCTCATCTTAACAGGAAGTCCGTTAGCCGAATATACAACGGCTTTCTTATCTTCCTTTACAGATTCGGGTTCCGGTGTAGGAATATCAGGAGTTACCGGTACAGAATTTGAGTAAGTAACATATGTAGGTTTCAATTCAGCAGCATATTTCCAGTTACCAATTACGCTATCGGTCTTAGCTGTTGGCGAAGTCATGTGAATGATACGAAGCGGATTGGTTCCTTTTACTACGCCGATGTGGGTATAGTCAGTCAGGTCTCCGTTATAACCTGCGCCGCCTTTCTTATACTTAGCGGGAAGGTTATATCCGGATGTTCCGGGTTTCTTACATTTAAAAACTACGTCACCCTTCTTCAGATCCGATACGGACTTGATCTGACGAATATTATCAACCTTTGTTCTGAACGTGTCATTGGTTCCGGTCGTTGTCAAAGTGACTTTGTTCTGTCTAAGTCCGTATTTAACCATACCGATGCAATCGCATTTCGAAGTATTACTGCAGCCAAGTGCATAAACTGGTTTAGCTTTCACAATATCCCCGCATTTTTCTACAAACAATTCAACAGTTGTAGGCATAAGTTCCCTCCTTTCTGTACCATTTTGAAGTTTTTGGAAGAGACTTATTCTTCTGTGGTTACTTCAACACTCTTATCCGTATCTTTGATCTTATCTTTTAGCTGTTCTTCCATGATAAGGACATCAGAACGAATCTTGTTGATAAAGTCGTCGATAATGTAGATATAACCGCATTTAGCTCTTCCCTGTGCATCTGCAAGCTTGTCAAGAAGATTGCAAACCACATCCAGTTTCTCGAGTACAGGCATATTTTCAGACATTTTCTCAATCCTCCATTACAACGTTCTTTCTTCCTCAGGAACATACTCCTGGGGAACCGTGATCTCTTTCTCCATAGTCGGTGTTACATCTTCTGCAGCTTTAAGCCAGATCTCAACATAATCACCATCGGAGAAATACTGAAT
>JAEEGL013529450.1_pt1 | contig 14790 bp, 14 predicted proteins | sample 9134231 | NCBI WGS metagenome assembly JAEEGL01 (sample SAMN16246548, study PRJNA631951) | gut metagenome | biome: gut microbiome; feature: rumen; material: fiber-attached | host: Bos | place: Iran: Karaj | collected 2018-10 | reverse complement strand
TTTTTTCAATTTATACTTTCTTAGTTAAGACGAATATTGTGAAAGATATTTTGCTATTAGCTAATATGGCTTTTTTTATATTACTAGCAAATTATATTTCTAATTATAAAGTTAAAGATAGAAAGAGAATATATTCCGAAATACTGGAGTCTATTACTTATGGAGTTGTTTTTTCAATTCTATATGGTTTAATCGTTAATAATTTTATGCTTGAGGCAAGGAACGGCTTTATGGTAAGGAGATTCAATGGTACTATGGATCCTAATTTTCTAGCATTCTACATAAATATAGCATTTATTCCATTAATATTTGGTGAAAGAAAAAGGACGAGAAAGAGTAGAATGTTATTTTGTGCACTATGCCTTATATTGATTGCTGGATTACTTTTAACAAGGAGTGTTACTGGAATAATAATCAATGTTATTTCAATCATTATTTTTATAATAATTAGAAATAAAAATAAAATTAAATCTGTAATTTGTCGTCACAAACCCGCATTCTTTTCAATACTTACTGTTATAGTGGGTGGTATTATACTTACAGGTTGTCTAGTAATTAAAAACAACTATAATAATGTTCACTATACAAAGACTGGAGAATTAGTTGCTAATAATAGAATTGCAGATATTATTCTTTCAATTAGGAAGGGTGATATAGATAGATTAACGTCACATAAGACAGATGATTGGAAATTATATTGGAATAATATTATGAGTGGTAATACTAGAGAACTTATTTTAGGTAGAGGCATATATCCAACAAAGGTGTATAGTCTATATTTTGGAAAAGAAGTTGAATCACACAATACTTATTTGGACTTTTTACGATGCTATGGTATTATTGGTAGTATTATCATAATGGTGTTTGTAGTATATAAGTTAAAGACTAATACTTTCTTGTGCTATCACTCAAACAATAATACAATGAAATATTTACGCATTATCATTTTGATATATGGTTTAGAATTAAGTATTTATACAGGCAGAGTTTTCTGGCTGATATTTATGATATAAATTTAGAGAGGATTTATGAGAAACATTGCATTAATCGATTATGACATTACTGTAATGGGTGGTGTACAAAGAGTAACAGAAAAAATTTCAAATTATTTTTCAAAAAAGTATAAAGTATATATCATTTCTTTAAATAAAGAAAATGATACAGTACCATATAAATTTGATGAAAAAATTGATGTTATTTTTTCTACTACTAACAAAGATAAAAGATTAAGAACATCAACTATGAGGAATTTTGGAAAAGTTTCCAAGATTTTAAAAGATAAAAAAATTGATGTAGCTTTATGTATGGGTCATTATGCAACATTTGTAGCGGCAGTAAACAAAATAAGAGCAAAAACAAAATTAATTTATTGTGATCATGGAGCTTATGTTAATTCTATCGATGATAAATTGATGTGCTTTATCAGAAAAATGAATTATAGATTAACTTCACATACAGTTTTGTTAACTAAGCGTAATTATGATGATTATATTAAGTATGTCAGAGCTAAGAAATCAAGATTATCATATATTTATAATTGTATTTCTGAGGATGACATAAAAAAATATTCAAAAATTGAATATAATAAATCTAGCAAAGAACTTATAACAATAAGTCGATTATCATCTGAAAAAGGAATAGATTTGTTACTTGCTGTTGCAACTGAATTAAGAAGAATTTATTCGAAAGAATGGCAATGGCATATATTTGGCGACGGTAATATGAAACAACAAATACAAGAACAAATAAGAAAATTAGATTTATCATCAAATGTGATTTTAAAAGGTGAAGATAAGAATGCCAAATCATATTTAAAAAATTATGGAATTTATTGCTTGACATCATATCATGAGGGTTTGCCTATAGTTCTTTTGGAGGCTAAGGTTAATAAATTACCAATAATTAGTTTTGATGTTACAACAGGTCCAAGTGAAATAGTAAAAAATAATGTAAATGGTTTTCTAATAGACTGCTATGATACTAAAAAGATGGCGGAAAAAATCAAATTTTTATTAGAAAATGATAGTATTAGGTTAGAATTCTCTGCGAACACAAAAGTTGACTTAGATAAATTTGATGAGAATACTATTATGAATGAATGGGATAATTTAATAAATAGAATAAAGGAAAAGTGATAAAATGACGAGATCAAGAAAAGTTGTTAGAAATTTATTATCTGAAATTTTGCCACAAGTAGTAATAATAGTACTTGGTTTAATTAAATCAAAGTATTATCTTGATTATTTAGGTGAAAATACTGTTGGTCTTGTAAATTTGTTCAGTCAAATAATTGGATATTTGAGTTTAGTAGAGGGCGGAATAGGTCAAGCTGTTATTTATCGACTATATCATCCAATTTTCAAAAAAGAATATAATAAAGTATCTAAGATTAGGAATGGTACAAGGAAAATATTTAAACGCATAATAATTATTCTTTTATCTTTATCTGTAATTGTTGGATTTATAATTCCATTTTTGATTAAAGATAATCAGTTTGATTTATCATATATTGTTGTAAATTTTGTTTTATATGTAATTAGTGAAATTATTCTTTATACAACAGTGTTCGAGAGATCGATATATGTTGCTACTGAGAAATCATATAAAGTTAATAGAATTATCAAGTCCTCTTTGATAATTAAACATGTGTTTGAAATAGTATTAGCTGTATTAATCAAAAATATTACAATTATATTTACTTGCTTAATATTAATTAGTTTGTTAGAAAATATTATTATTAAAATGATTTCTAAAAATGATTATCCGGAACTTCCAGAAACTAAAGAAGAGGATAGGAGTGTACTTAAAGATGTAAAGCATTTAATGGTTCATAAGGTTGCTGGATTAGTAGCTACTAATATAGATATAATCTTGATTTCAAGATTTATTGGATTAGGAAAGGTATTGATTTACTCAACATATTTATTGTATGTAAATTCTATAATGTCATTTACAAATAAAATATCAAGAGCAATGGTTGGAACTATTGGGAATATCTTGTTAGAAGATAGAAATAAGGCTTATCAAACATTTGTTAAGTTTAATGGGCTATGTTTTTTTATGGGACTTATGATTGCAGGTCCATTTAACATGTTTATTAATTGTTTTATAAATATATTTTATAGTGGAAAAGTTGCAACATCTATTGTTACATCTACATTGTTCACTTTAGTATTAATATATAACGTTATTAGAATACCTTTATTAACTTATACAGAGGGAGCAGGACTATTTAAAGAAACAAAAATTTGTCCTATTATAGAAAGTATTGTTAACTTAGGATTATCCATTGTTTTAATTCATTTTTATGGTATTAATGGATGCCTTCTTGGTACTATTGTTTCACTTGTAATATCTGAATATTTAATAAAGCCTATAATACTTTATAGAAAACTATTTGATGAAAACGTTAAAAAATATTATTTGATGAATATAAAGTTTATAGTACTATTAATTCTACAAATTGTTTCATGTATATTATTCTTTAATTATTTTGAAGTAAGTAGTCTATTGTTATTCATGCTTTACTTATTTGCTTATGTAATAATTAATATAGTCTTAAATTTATTAATATTTAAAGTTTTAAAGCAAAATTATATATTTGACGTGGTAAAAAAAAATAATTTTAGAAAGGATTTTAGACAATAGTAATTAATGGAATATAAAAATAATATTGTGTAATTGCTTAATGTAAGAGGTGATTTTATGTTTAAAAAAATGGTTGATAACATGAAATATATAAAAATTAAAGATGTATTAGCGCCATTTATCTTTTTGTTTATGCTTGTACCATCTTTGTTTTTTAGAATGATAAACAGAATAAAAAAAAGAAAGCTTCTTCTAGTTGCTGAGGATGGTAAGACAGCAAGAGACAATGGGTATCATTTTTACAAATATATTAGAACAAAACATCCAAATGATTATTGCTTTTTTGTAATTGATAAAAAATCAGAGAATTATATAAATGTTAAAGAATATGGAAATATTATTCAATATGGAAGCTTAAAACATTGGTTATACTATTTATCAGCAAAATATAATATTAGTAATCATAAAGAGGGAAATCCCAACGCAGCATTCTTTTACGTAATTCATGTGTTTTTGGGTTGGTATAATAATAGAGTTTTCTTACAACATGGCATTACCAAGGATGATGCAGAATGGTTATATTATAAAAATTGTAAATTCAAATATTTTATTTGTGGAGCAAGACGAGAATATGAATTTATTAGAGATAGATTTGGCTATCCAGAGGGAAGTGTAGTATATACAGGATTCCCAAGATTTGATAATTTATATAACAATAGAATTAATCAAAAGGAAATACTTGTAATGCCAACATGGCGAGAGTGGCTTGGAAGAGAAACAAATATAATAGGTAAAAAAGCAAATTTTGAACAAACATCGTTTTATAATTGTTGGAATAGTTTTTTGAACGATGATAAGTTTATAAAATATGTAGAGAAGAAAAAAATGAAAGTTTTATTTTATCCACATATAAATATGCAAAAATTCATCGGAAAATTTAAATTTACATCCAAGAATGTTGAAATATTGACTCCAAAAACCGATATTCAAAAGATATTAAAAGAATCTGCAATAATGATTACAGATTACTCAAGTGTATATATGGATTTTGCCTATATGGAAAAACCGGTTTTATATTATCATTTTGATTATGAAGAATATCGAAAAAAGCAATATAAGGATGGATATTTTGACTATAAAAAGGATGGTTTTGGACCGGTTTGCGAAGATAAAGATGAACTAGTAAAAGAAATTATTAATGTATGCGAAAATGGTTTGGATAAGAAGTATTACAATAGAATGGATGATTTTTTTGAATTAAAAGATCAAAAAAATTGTGAAAGAATATATAATATATTAAGTTGAGGTAGTGGACATGGAAAAAATAAAAGTATCAATAATAATACCAATTTATAATGTTGAAAACTATCTTGATAAATGCTTAACTAGTGTAGTTGAACAAGAATATAAAAATATCGAAATAATATGCGTAAATGATGGATCAAAAGATAAATCGGAAGAAATCGTGTTGAAATATAAGGAAAAGGATAAAAGAATTATTTATATAAAGAAAGAAAATGGTGGATTAAGTTCAGCCAGGAATGTTGGCATTGATAAAGCGTCTGGTGACTATATATGCTTTGTTGATAGCGATGATTGGATTTCAAAGGACTATGTATCTAAATTGATGGAAAGTATAATTGAGAATAATTCGGATATTGCTATTTGCAATATAAAACAATTGTATTCTGATGGAAAAGAAAAAGAAGTAACTTTTAAAATTTCTAATAATAAAGTCTTAAACTCTCATGATGCATTAAAAGAACTGTTTATTGGGAATGTTCTTCAAAATCATGCAGTTAACAAAGTATATAAAATTAGTTTATTTAGAGATAATAAAATATATTTTCCAATAGGAAAGATTTATGAAGATGTGTTTACGACTTATAAGTTATTTATGGTATCGTCAAAAATAAGTCTTATAAATGATTATTTATATTTCTATTTACAAGAACGTGAAGGAAGTATTTTGTCAAAAAAGTTTAATGATAAGAGATTAGATTTACTTGATGCCATTAGTGAAATTATAAATGATAAAAAATTAACTAAATATAACTTAAATGATTATTTACAAATTTTTTATATTAAACAATTAATTGGATTGTTTTATCATATTTTTCCGTATTATACTGAAAAGAATAAGTCTTATTTTCAATCAATATTTGATAAAATAAAGAAACATGATTCACATAAGTGCTCAAAGCGTTTTATGTTTAATAATAAATTGAAGTTTTTTGATAAGATAAAGTTTCTTATTTTGAATACAAATCCCAATTTGTATTGCAATATAATGAGAGGATATTTGCGAATTAATAATTGATTAAACATTCTGAGTATATTATAATTATCATAGAGAGGTAGTAAATGGATAATAACGAAACGAAAAAAAATAGATTAAGTTTTTTTGCATTGATTGTAATTATTCTTGTTGTATCAATAATTGCTGTTGGCGGAGTTTTAGTATATGATCATTTTTCAAGGAAAAATGACACGATAGAGGAACCACAGAAGGAAGTGGTAACACCAACTGTAACGCCAACACCAGAACCAGTGAGTCCAATAAAAATAATAGATATTTATTCCAAAACAAGACCATATGGTGTAATGATTAATTGTCATAATGGAGCTCTACCACAGTCAGGACTTCAAGATGCGTATATTGTTTATGAAATAATGGTTGAGTATGGTATTACTAGAATGTTCGCTTTGTTTAAGGATGTTGATTTCAACAAGGTTGGATCAATTCGAAGTGTGCGTAATCAATACTTGGCATATGCATTTGAAAATGATGCAATTATAGTTCATGCTGGTGGTTCAGCAGAAGCGGATGGACGTATCGCGAATGAAAAGATAGCTCATATAGACGTTGATGGAAAATATGGTAAAAGAGATAGGGAACTTGCAAAAAAACGTGCATGGGAGCATACTTTATTTACTGACACTAATTTGCTTTCTACAGCTATGACAGATAAAGGATTAAGTAAGACATCTGAAATTAAAAATTTATTAACATACAGTGAGAAAGAATTGGATTTGTCTAAATATCAAACAAAAACTGCAAATAAAGTTACAATTAAATATTCAAATTATCGTACATCAAGTTATAATTATGACTTAAACTCTAAAAAATTCTTAAGAAATATTGGTAGTAAAAAGAATACTGATTTGGTTACTGGAAAACAATATGAAGTAAAAAATATTATAGTGTATGGTGTTAAATATACTACGTACACCGATCATGGTTACTCTGGTTATCAAAGACTCAGCAACATCGGGGCAGGCGAGGGTTATTACATAACTGATGGTATTGCACTTCCAATTACTTGGGAGAAAAAGGATGAAAAAAGCCAGACTGTTTATAAAATAAAAGAAACAGGTGAAGATTTAGTAGTTAATGATGGTAATACATATATTCAAATATATCCAACAAATGGAGGCAAATTAACACTAGGTTAAAAGTGTAAATATATTTGAATTAGTCTAAAGAATATGATACTATTAAGGCGTTCTACCTGGTAAGTATATGAAAAAAAGTGTAGCAATAATTTGCAAAAATGGATTAATATTGGTGCATAATAAGTAGTAAAGACTTACTATCTATTATGCATCTTTTCTTTTAATGGAGGTAAAAATGGAATTATCAAGTTATTTATTTTTGTTTGTATTTTTTCCACTAGTATTTTTGATATATTTATTTATTCCAATTAAATATAAAAAGTGGTATTTGATAGTTACCTCTCTCATATTTTTATTTAGCTTTTCAATTGAAATAGCTATATCACTATTCGTATTTTTAATCGCTAATTATTGCATTAGTATGAATATAAAAAACAATAAGAAGAGACTTTTTGTTGGGATTGTCTTTAATATTTTAGTTATTATTTATTATAAATATACAGACTTTTTTATAACGAATTTTAATATGGTGTTTAAAACATCGATTCCATTATTAAATTTAATTTCTCCAATTGGTTTGTCTTTTATTGTGTTTCAAAACATTTCTTTCTTAGTAGATAGCTATAAAGGAATGAAAAAGGGTGATTTCGTTGATTATCTTTTATACAGTTTTTATTTTCCACGTGTTGTTAATGGTCCAATCATCCGTTTTGATTCGTTTAGAGATGAGATAAAAAAATTAAGTAATCCGAGTGTTGATAATGTTTTTGAAGGTATTAGGAGAATTACTTTTGGATTGGGAAAAGTATTTATTTTATCTAATGTTATGGGAAATATCTGGCAAAAAGTATATGACTCTTTAAGTACATATGGTGTAAGTGTTTCTATAGCTATCTTGGGTATAATATGCTATTCATTCTATTTGTTTTTAAATTTTTCTGGGTTCATTGATATGTCTGTTGGCATAAGCAAGTTATTTAATATTAATATACCAGAAAACTTTAATTATCCATATTTAGCAGATTCTATTTCTAACTTTTGGAGAAGATGGCATATTACATTATCAAGTTGGTTTAGAGATTATGTTTATATCCCATTAGGCGGTAATCGAAAGGGAAATGTTTATATTCATTTAATGATAGTGTTTATTCTTACAGGATTATGGCATGGGGGTAGTTGGAACTTTATTATTTGGGGAATATATAATGGTATTATTATTGTTATAGAAAGAATGATTAGAAACAATGAAATATATAAGAAAATTCCAAAAACAATTAAAGTGTTCTTCACATATGTTTTAGTTGTTATTGGTTGGGTTTTCTTTGCAAGCAATGGTATTAAAGCAAGTGTTAATTATTTATCATATTTAATTGGATTAAAGAGTGTATCTATGTTGCAATATGATATTAGTTATTTTCTAAGTTCTTATAACATATTATTTATTCTACTTTCAGTAATAGTTTCTTTCGGTGTTTTTGATAAAGTATTAAAATTGATCAAAAATGAGAAAACATTGAATGTTGTATATGGGTTGTTAACAGTCATTATCTTTTCTATAACAATCTTCTTTATAATTAACAATACGTATGTTCCATCAATATATGCAAATTTTTAGGAGGTAGAATATGAAAAAATATAAGATTACTATTATAATTATATTCTTTGTGATTTTAGTGATTCCTATTGTATTTGTTAATTTAAAAGAAAATCAAATATCAGAAATAGATAATACTAAGTTATTAGATTTATCTGACATAGATAGTGTTTCTGAATTTGAAAATTATTTGGAAAAAAGAATTGGTTTTAGATCTGAAATTATTAATATTTACAATATTATGAATGATAAGTTATTTCATGAAATGAAACACCCAACATATGAGTATGGAAAAGATGATTTTGTGTTCTTTAAAATGAAAAACGAAAAAGATGATTATGAGTACCTTGATACTTATGCAAATCTAATTAAAAATATGCAAGATTATGTTACAAAGCGTGGCAGCTATTTCATCATTGTTCTTAATCCGCCAAAAGTAGAGACATATAGTGAATACTTACCAGAGGGTTATCATTTTAATAATATAAGAATGAATTATTTAAAAAACAAATTCGAAGAATTGGGAATAAATTATTTAGATAATAGTGAAATATTAAGTGAAAAAAAGAAAGAAATAATGGTATTCAATAAGCAATATGATGCTGGTCACTGGAATGAATATGGTGCATTTTATTCTATTAAAAATCTTTATTCTACAATAATAAAAGATGGTGTTAAAATATCAAATATTAACTTTGATGATTATAATATCACACAAAAACTTGAAACAAAGTTACCGGTTTCAGAGTACCCAATTAGTGAATACGTACCGCAGTTTTCTTTAAAAAATGTTGATTATAAGATAAAAGAGATAAAAAACATCGATATAAATGCAACATATGGATATAAAGCTAAAACAACAAATGACAAAAAGGAAAAAAGAGTATTATTATTTAGGGGAAGTTATTTTGGAGGTAAAGAGAAGTTTGTTGCCAATAATTTTAAAGAAGTATTCTTTATTTCTAATTACTATAATGCAATAGATTTTGATTATTATTATAATTTGAGTGATTATCCAGACATTGTAATCATGGATGCAGTTGAGTATTCTATAGGAGAAAGTTATTATCCGTCTTATTTAATTGATGAAAAAGAATATAATATTAAGTATTCAACTATTAAATCATTACCAAATAAGAAATTCACAGAAATAAAAATAGATACATCAATTAGTATTGCAGATGACGAGATGTTAACTATAAGATTTAATAACAAAGATGTTAAATATGCATATTTAGTGGTTGATAATATGACATATGATTTTTCTAAACATGGTGATGATTTTAAAATATCTTTGTTTTACACCAAGAAAAATAAGGGTAAGAAAAAAATAGTGGTAGTTAATAACGACATGGATAAAAAATATGAGATAGATATTTTTTAGTTAGTAGTAAATTGAATATTAATTATAAAATCTTTGTTAAAAAAAACAAAGATTTTTTTTTATTTATATGTTATACTTAATATAGAATGGGAGGCTATATGAGTTATCTTGATAATAAATATAAATATTCAGTTATATCTTTATGTAGTATAGCCGTTATTCTAATAGTAATTGGAATGATTTTATCATTAAGAGAACTGATGAATGAAGAAGAATTACTTAATGTAGCTGATGATCCTGGATACTTTAAAATAGTATATCATTTAAATGGAGCTACTAGTATAGATGAAAAGATTGCTAAATGTAAAATAAATAATAATAGATGTAGTATTACATTACCTAAAGTTACTAAAGATAATGGAATAGTACTTGGTTATAGTAATAATAAAAATGATACTGAAGCTAAATATAAAATAGGGGATGTTATTACTCTAGAAAAGAGTATGGAATTATATGTTATATCATTTAAAACTATTTCTTTAACTATAGAAAAGAACGATGTTGATTATTTAGAAACTAGTAAATTGTTTTGTAAGGCATATAATGAAAATAAAGATTGTGCGGTTATAGTACCTAATTTTAATAAAGTAGGTTATGAAAATAAAGGTTATTCAACATCAAAAGACTCTGTAGTCGGATTTAAATTTCCAGGTGATGAGTATGTATTAACTAATGATACAACTATATATCCAATATATAGTACTTCAGCTAGAAAAAGGCCTTTAAATATATATAAAACATTTACTTATCATGATAGCTTTATTGAAGTAGAAAGTGGTTGTACTGAAAAAATATATAATGTATTACTTGGTTATTTAGATAATATTAAAGAACATGCACCTTTCTTATTACTTGGTAATAAAATAGCATTTGTTTGTGATAAAACATTTGATGATACTTGGGGTAAGAATTATGTTGGTATGAATTATGGACCAAAGAGTTTAAGATCTGTAGATATACGTTGTAGTAATAGTTCAACAAATGATTATTATGCTACTATGGTACATGAAATGGCTCATTCATGGGATTTCTTTTATGCCTCTAAATTTGGAGAAAATATCTCTGCTCAAAGTGATATGATTAACTTATTTAATAAATATAAAAATATGAGTAATCGTCCATTTAGAGATTATAGTTATACTAGTATATATGAGTTTATTGCCGATATGATGAAATATTATTATTTTAAATATGAAGTACCTAGATCTGGTTATAGTGATATAGAATTCCCTTCAGATATGAAAAAAGCAATTGAGAAATATATTTGTATTTCTAAAAATGATTATGAGGAAAGTAAGTGTAAAGCATGAGAATAATATTAGCTAGTTCTTCACCAAGAAGACATGAATTATTAAAAGAACTAAATTTACCATTTGAAGTAATAACCAAAGAAGTAGATGAAACATTTACTAATGATAATGTTTATATCGCTAGTATGGAAGTATCAAAAAGAAAAGCTTCTGCTATCTTTAAAGAAACATCTGGTGATGTCATAGTTATTGGTAGTGATACTATTGTAGTACAGAATGGTAAAATATATGGTAAACCAAAAAACTATAGTGATGCCGTTAATATGTTAGAAACATTTAGTGGTAATTATCATGAAGTAGTATCTTCATTATGTCTATTGATTAGAAAAGATGGTAAAGAATATGAAGAAGTTACTTATGATAAGGCTGATGTATATTTTGATGAATTAACTAAAGAAGAAATAGATAGTTGGATTAATAACAATGATGTCTATTCATGGGCTGGTGCTTATGCAATTCAAGAAGGTTTTGCTAAACATATTAAGAAAATAGATGGTGATTATTTTTCAATAGTTGGTTTACCAGTTCATAAGTTATATAATTTATTAAAAAAATATTTATAAAAAGACTTTAAGTCTTTTTTTATTGCATAAACAAAAATATATGTTATAATAAAACTCGTTTGGGGGATTTATGGACGAAAATAGAATGTTAAAAGATGATATTGTAATTTTATATGATAATAAGAAAAATGATTTAGTTAATCCAATTACATATGGAAAAGTTACAATGTGTTTTGATCATGGTAATAATGTAAAAACAGGTGTATATGAAGTTGTTGGTGATGATAATATAGTATATGATATACATTATCCAACAAGAAAAGTTGATGCAGTAGGTGCACTTACTAGAAGAGAATATGTTAAAACTTTAGAAGAGTTAAAACATGAGTGTTTCAATGAAAAATATCGCGCACGTGCAAAAGAAAAAGATCGTATGAAAATCAAAGAAATAGAAAAAGCATGTGATGAAAAGGTTGATATTTATCTTGCAGCAATCAATAAAGTATTTAAAGATTTCTGTCATGATTATACAGAATGGGAATTAATATCTTATCCAGCTGGAAGAGCAGTAAGTGAAGAAGATGGAGAATATTGCACATATTATGACCAATATTGGGGACATCAATGTAAGGTTTGTGGGCATTATCAATCAATAAAGTTACATGGTGATTATGCATATCGTATTAAAAATAGTTGGCCTCAAAGCTTAAAACAACATGTAAGAAAAATTAATCGAGAAAAAGAAAAAAAGACTAGTAAATAGTCTTTTTTTAATTTATTCTTTATTTTATAAAAAAACTTTGTTATAATTTAGTTGGTGGTTGGTATGGGAAAAGACTTATTAGTGATATTAATGGTAGCCTTTGGTCTATTTGCAATATTTATGTTTATTATGTTTTTTGTTTATCTTAAAAAGTACTATAATAGTAAACATACCGAGGAAGATTATCAAAAAGAATTAGATCAAAAGATTATCGAAGAACAAAATGATGTATCAGAACCACCAGTTTTAGATCAAATAATTCCTGTGGTTACACCACAAGTTAACCAAGTGGTTGAACCAGTTAATATAGAGCCTGTTCAAGTACAAGAAAGTATTCCAACAGGAGCATCTTTAGTTGATGTCCCAACCCCATCATTAGTTGATACACCAGTTGAAACTAAAACAATGGATAGTGATATGGAATTTGTTCCAATAAAGAAGAAATAATACGATTAAGTCGTATTTTTTTGAAGGAGAAAACATGAATAAAATAAAAAGTATATATATTAGTTATTGGTTTAAAGAATTAGAGAATAATCCAGCTTCATTAGTATATGAATTAGAAGATGAATCTAAAAGTATTATTAATGAACCATTTATGTATAGTGAAGATAATAATCGTAATAATTTAATTGTACCTAGAATACAAGGTATCTCTAAAGATAAAAAGTATTTATTAACTGTTTCATATATTAACGCAGTTTTATCTATTAATGTAGATGATTTAGATATTGATGAAACTATTCTTTTAATTAATAATAATATTCAATTATTCTATGATATTATTAAAAGAGTATTTAATGTTAATATTCTTTATACATCTATTAAAGTAGAAATGATTGATGAAAATAAGAAAACTAAACAAAAACTAGTTAAAGCTTTAAATTTAAGTAATAATGATTATGAAAATATATCTATTAAACAAGGTATAAAAAAAGATAATTATTATATTAATTATCAATTAGAGTATTCTACTGAATATAATTTTGATTTTGATACTAAATTAAGTGAAGAAGACTTATTTAATAAATCAATGGTAACATCACTTAAAGAAGCTGAATTAAATAGAGAATACTTGTTTATTGTCGTAGAAGTTAATGATCGATATAGTTTTAATAAAAACCCTAAATATGAAACTACTAAAGATGATTTACGTGGTATGATAATGGAACTTAAAGAAATAATAACAAAAGAGTTATATTGGCAATTATAACTCTTTTTTTTATTTTCTTTTCGTTTTATTTAATAGTCTTCCTACTTGAAAGATTATTTTATCACTTTGTTTAACAGCAATGTTTTTTCCAATTGCTTTTCCACCAACCATAATACTAGATATAACTGATGAAATAATTAAAGCAGTTAGTGTAGGGGAAATAGATAATTTATTCGCAAAATATAGAGCAATCATCGCTCCCATACTACCAGATACTATACCACATATATCACCAATAATATCATTACAGAAATTAGCTATATTACTAGCATTTTTTATTAATTTAATTGATTCTTTAGAACCATTTATTTTATTAGAAGCTTTAGCATGAAAAGTAGCTTCATCAGCAGTTAATACAGCAGTACCTATAATATCAAATACAATACCAATAAAGATAATTATAATAGTTATTAATATTAATATAACTATATTAGCATTACTAGCTATACTATTAGAAATACCACTAAATAATAAACATATTAAAAATGTAAATAAAAAAGCTTTTATAACCCATGATTTATTTTGCATATTATCACCACAATTAATTATTATACTATAAAATAAAAAAAAATCATAGAAAACTATGATTTGGGTAAAATTGTATGGTTTACTATAAATTAATTTTACGGCTTAGGTCGAGTAGAGTTTCTCTGGATCCTACCTTAGGTTACCCACCGGCCATTTCTGTTTAAGAATCCAATTGCCTAGCAATCACTCGATCACCACTGAGTCCGCACCTCAATCCTTATAGTAAGAACATTCTAGAGGTTTTCCCTGGCAAACACTAAATATAATTATTCGCTTTTGCAAAGTTTTTTTCATATATAAATCCCAAAACTTCACTCACGACATGTGTTTTAAAATTGTAACGTGATAAAAGGATACCAGTATATGCCATTATACTATTTCCTTAAATCTTAAATCATATATTCACCCTCATCTGGGCGAAGAAAGCAAATATATAAAGTGTCATACACAATTAATGGATTTTTAGCCCCATCTTCCGATATTCTGTTTGACTAGAATAATGCACCACACG
>JAEEGL010917004.1_pt1 | contig 14790 bp, 8 predicted proteins | sample 9134231 | NCBI WGS metagenome assembly JAEEGL01 (sample SAMN16246548, study PRJNA631951) | gut metagenome | biome: gut microbiome; feature: rumen; material: fiber-attached | host: Bos | place: Iran: Karaj | collected 2018-10 | reverse complement strand
TGGAACAGCTCCGGTCAGGGATCCTGGAATGATTCCGGAAGCTCGTGGAATCAGGATAATGCCTCCGGCCAGTCCTGGCAGGAGGATAAGTCTCTGCAGAAGGCCTTTGCCATTCTGGGAGTGCCGGCAACCGCTTCTGACAGCCAAATCAAAAAGGCCTATCACCGGCTTATCAGAAAGTACCACCCTGACATGATCAAAGCCCGGGGACTTCCCGAGGAAATGGAGAAGGTTTATGCCGACAAGGCTCAGGAAATCAATGATGCCTATACGATAATCACCCGGGCCAGAGGATAGCAATCCCGGACGATTTTCCCGGCATTTCAGAAGAGAGTCTCTGAACCGGGGACGCACAGGGATACGGGTTAAGGCGGATCGGCAGCTGATTCCGCTGATTTATCACGCTTTCCTGCTTGTCCCGCCCCATTTTACGGGGAGATAAGAGTTTACTGAACAAAGGATGCTGACATGTTCTATTTACTTACGTTCATTCCATTCATCGTTGTTGTCGCCGTCATAGTTATTTTGGTGAGAAACACCCGCAGAAATCTGGAAGCCAGCGGTCAGGGGCCGGTGTCCGGAGAGTTTTTCAGGCAAAACGATCTTGAAACCTGCAATCTCTACCTCGGGGGAATTTTTCAGCTGGCCGGCTATATCGGAAGGAGCACCCGGCTGGAAAATCCCTACCGGAACGCCATCGTGCAGGAATATGTCCGCCAGCTCGCCCCGACGCCGGAAAGCATGAAGCTCTGCGAAAACTCCTTCTATGCCGGATTTGAAAAGGATTTTACCCCGAACAAGGCCACGGAGCTTCTTAATATCTATGCCCAAGCCTCCGGCAAAAATCCGGATGTCCGCTACATCATGACCTTTCTGGTGAATCTTTCCCTCTGCAGCGGGAACCTCTCCCCCGTAGAGGAAAAGCACCTTAACGAGATCGGAAAGCTCCTGAAGTTTTCTCAGCGGGATCTCAGGAAAATGATTGAAGAATGCCGCCGCGCCGAATCCTGGAAAAGCTTTGCGAAAAAGGACAAGTAACCTGATTCAGAGGCCGGATTCAGAGGGATTTCGCAGGTAAGGTTCCTTAGCCCGGCTCCGGGGCATCCTCCCGGAATTCGCGCATTCCCAAACAAAATTCAAATTTCAGCGCTCAAATCCGGGCCGGCAGTTTCTTCTTCTGCTATACTCACGGGCGGGATGTAGCAATACAATAATCCCCTGTCATCAACTAAAAGTAATTACCAGCTATCGTGGTTTCCTAACATGCTCTCGTCCCTGTCCTCTAAACCCATTTTTTTCTTCGCCATCCTCTTTTTTATCGGATGGTACCTGATCCAGAAGTTTATCGAAATTTATACCCATGGAGGCATCGGAAGAACCTCCGTAGACGGCACGGTCTCCCACTTAAGCGACAAGGAAATTCACAATCTCTATTTGAGCGGGGTTTTCCAGCTGGCCGGCTATATCGGAAGAAGCACCAGCGACGAAAACCCTTACCGCAATGCCATCGTCCAGGAGTATATCCGGCAGCTCTCCACTTCTCCGGAAAGCGCCGAGCTCTGTCAGACCGCATTTTTTGCCGGCTTTGCCCGGGACTACAGTCCCATGAACGCCGTGAGGCTTCTGGAAAGATATACCCAGTTTTCCAAAAAAAAGCCCAATATCAAGTACCTCATGAACTTTGTGGTCACTATCGCTCTCTGCGACGGAGTCATTTCCTCCATTGAGGATCAACGGCTTAATGAGCTCTGCAAGCTCCTGAAGTTCTCGCCCCGGGAGCTCCGGAGAATGATCGACGAATGCCGCAGAATGCAGTCCTGGAAAAACTTCGCCCCGAACGATGAGTTTGCCTACCGCGGCGCCTTTAACGATCACTGGAAGGAGCAAAGAGCCGAAGGCTGGAACCGGCAGCAGTATGAGGAACAGAAAAGACGCGAGGAAGAAGAAAAGCGGCGCGAAGAGGAGGAAAGAAGAGCCGAGAGAGAAGCCAGCCGCCAGATGGATGTGCTGGATGCCTATCAGGTGCTGGGGGTGCCGGCATCAGCTTCTGACAAGGAAATCAAAAAGGCCTTCCACCGTCTTATCAGAAAATATCACCCCGATCTGGCTCAGGCCCGGGGACTTCCCGAAGAAATGGCTCAGGTCTACGCGGATCGGGCGCAGACCATTAATCAGGCCTACGAAACCATCTGCCGGAACAGAGCCGCCTGACCCGCTCCTCTTATATTCCTGTCCGGGCTTCCCGGCAGGATCCTTGTCATACCGGGTTTTCTGAATCCGCAATTCTCCCGGAATTCCGCCGTCAGAACATAAAATCCTCAGGCAGGGAGAGAGCCGCAGGTACCATGGTGGCATCATTGTAGGGGTGCCAGCTGGTTTCTATAATAGAGTCTCTGAGCTCTTTGGCCTTTTCCGGCTGACAGGCCACCCCTTCGCCCTTTTCATACATATCTGCCAGAAGCGCGGTAGCGGGCACATTGCCCACTTCAGAAGCCTTGTCAAGATAGTGAAAGCCCCGGGGAAGATCCGCGGTTACGCCGTAGCCGGAATGCAGCATCCAGCCGGCAAGATACATGGCATCGTTAAGATTTCTGTCTGCAGCCCTTTCAAAGTACGGGAAGGCCTTCACGTAATCGCTCTTGACGCCGATGCCGTAAAGATAAGCCCGGCCCAGATTCAAAAGTCCCTCCCGGAGATCCTTTTTGGCGGCCTTTTCATAAAAACGGAAAGCCATTTCCGGATTTTTCTCCGCGCCCACGCCGTTTTCATACAAAAAGCCGAGATTGTTGTATGCGGCAGCATAGCCGTGCGAGGCCGACTTCTCAAACCATCTGAAAGCCCGTTCCGGATCTCTGTCCACCCCGGCGCCGTTGTAGGTGATCAGGCCCATAAGGTTTTCCGAAAAGGCGTCTCCCTTTTCCGCAGCCTCCCGGACAAGCTCGAGGCCCTCCCTGCAGTTCAGGTAAACACCGCCCAGCCCCTGATGCTGAAAAAATCCCTTAAGAGCCAGAGCCCGGGGATAATCCTTCTTTACGGCATCCTCAAGATAGGCCAGGGCCTTATCGCGATCTTGGACAATAGACCGATCCGTGCCTACCCGATAGAGCTGAGACATGTAGAAAAGCCCCTGAGGATTTCCCCTTTGAGCCGCCTTTTCAAAGGAGTACACGATATAGCTGAACATCTCGCCGTTCACCTGATTGCCGGCGTCATACCGCAAAATAAAGTTATTGGCGATACGGGCCCAGGCATCTCCGGAGTCCTGCTCATAGGCGGCATGGCACTCCTTCTCAAGAGAAGTGAGCTTTATGCATTCAGAAAGATTCATGCTGATGTCGGTGACGGCGGCGTCGGCAGCGGACGCGCCATTAAAAAACGCTCCGGCAAGGAAAACCAGAGCCGTTAATCCCGCAGCCTTGCGGCTTTTAATATTTATCATTTATGAGGTACCTTGAAACAGGGCAGCCCGGGGGAAACCGCGCTGCCGAGGGTAACTGAAAACGTGTTTTCCGTCACATTATAACGGACAACCCCGCCGACCGTTACACTTTTGCACGCAAATCCGTGAACAAACGCCCTTGGCGGGCTCCGCTATTCTCCGCCTTCGGCGGGCTCCTCTAACGGAATATCCCTTCTCCCGGTAAAGAGTTCATGGTAATGCCCCGGAGCCACGGTATCATACCCCTTCCCAAAAAACTGCGGCCGGTAGAAAAGAACCTTGTAGGGGAAGATCTCATGATAGGAATGCCGCTCATAGCGATCCATAAGAGCCCGGGCCATTTCGCTGTCCCGGGGCACGCCGCAGCCGTTTTCATAAAGAGAGGACAGCACCCGTTCCGCCGGATAATACTGATGATCCACCGCCAGGGAAGACCAGATGAAGGCATCATGGCAGCTCTTAGGGATGAACTTGCCGTCGGCAAAGCTCTTGCCTAAGAGATACATGGAAACTGCCGAACCCTGCTCCGCCCCCTTTTTAAGCCAGTCCATGGCTTCCTGGATCTGCTTGCCGGCGGCGCCTCCGGATTTCTCAAGATAGATTCGGGCAATGCCCGCGGCGGCATCAGGCTCTCCGTCGTTGAAGGCCTTGATGAAAAGCTCGGCGTTTTCCTGGTTTTTCACGGGATCCGCGGTGCCCTCCACCCGGACATTCCGGATGCCGCGGTTAAGCAGAGCAGCCGGATCTCCGGCCTTGATGGCCTTGTCGAAATACTGATCCGAAAGCTTTATGTCCCGTTCTGTGCCCACGCCCTCGCCGTACATGACGCCGATGGCATTGTCCGCTCCGGAAATGCCGGCCTGGCTGCTGAGCTTGAAAAGCCGGAGAGCTTCCTCGGGATCAAAGTAAGGGGCATTTGACACCAGCTTGATCCATCCCAGAGCATAAGCCGCAGCGGGATCCCCCATTTCCACGGCCCGGGTATACCATGAAATAGACTCCTTAAGGGAATTAACCACCCCGGTGCCGCTGAGATAGCAGTAGCCGATGAAGCTGATGGCGGGAGTAAAGCCCTTTTCCGCGGCCCGGCGGGCCCAGGAATACGACACCAGGAAGTCCTGCTTGATATCTCCGTCCCCTGACATATAAAGGAGCGCCAGATAGTACTGAGCCTCCGGCACCCCGTTGAGAGCGGCCATATGGAGCAGTCTCACCGCTTCGTCATGTTTTTCTCCCACGTTATGGAGGTAATAGAGAGCCAGTTCGGTCTCGGCCAGAGAATCGTGATTTCTGATAGCCAGGCCATAGGCGGTGACGCCCCGGAAATAGCGAACACGCTCCGTAGTGTCGCTGAGGTATAAAGCGCCGATTTTTCTTAAAGCATCGTTATCGAAGTGATAGAGACCGCGGGAGCAGAGATCTGCCGGAATCCCGTCGGAAACGCACTCGTCCCTGGTAAAAACTCCGTAAAGCATATCCTGCGAAACAGCCCCGGCCCCGGAGGATGCCAGCAAGGCAGAAAACAATAATACCCGTGATAATCCGGTCATCTCTTAGCGCCACCCGAAAAATCTGCAAAAACCGCGGCGGAAAGCCCGAACACAGCCGGAGCCCAAGCCGCTTCTCAGTTACTCTGATCCTTGATTATAACCGCATCGCCGTGATTTCAGCGGGAAATATCTTCCATATTCTTAGCAGGACGTTATCGGGATAACACAAACAGCGCAAAAGCGTGACCGGTTCTGCTTTTTCCGGCGGGGTTTCCGGGGGCTCTTATCACAGCTTTGCTGACATCCCTGATACCAAAGGATCTAAAAAATTTGCTCTTGATAATTTCAGGATTTACCCTAAACTAACAGCAGGGCTTTTTCTTTGGTTTACCTTTTTCTCCAACGCCGTCATGGATACACTCAATTATGCCATTCTGATTATCGGGCTGCTCCTGTCCGTGAGCATTTTTGCCAGCAGAATTTCCTCCATCATGGGACTGCCGGTGCTCCTGCTGTTTCTTGGGGTGGGGATGCTCTGCGGCTCGGAAGGAATCTTTCTGAAAATAGCCTTTGACAACTATGACCTTTCCTTCATGGTGGCCAATATCGCTCTCGCGGTAATCCTGTTTTCCGGCGGCTGCCAGACCTCGCTGAACACCTTCAGAAACGTGGCTGTCCAGTCAATTATTCTTTCCACCGTAGGCGTGCTCATCACCTCCGCCATTGTGGGCGGGGCGGCCTATTATCTTTTCAAGCTCCCCTTCTACCAGTGCATGCTGGTGGGAGCCATTGTGGGATCCACCGACGCCGGCGCTGTGTTCAGCCTGCTGGGCGGCAACGGCGTTACCCTGAAAACCAAGGTCGAGTCCCCGCTGCAGATCGAATCCGCCACCAATGACCCCATGGCCATTTTTCTGACCATGACACTGATCAATCTCATTCAGGCGGAAAACGCCGGTTCCGCCGTCTCCATTGCCGATGCCTCCATGCTCTTCGTGAAGCAGTTTGCCTTCGGCACCGGCTTCGGCATTATATTCGGACTTCTGGCGCGCTATCTTATCAGCATCATCAACATTCCCTCCGGGCTTTACACCCTGCTGGTAATCGGCATTGCCTTCACCGGCTTTGCCATCACCGCCAGTCTGGACGGATCCGGCTTCCTGGCCATCTTCATCATCGGCATGTGCCTGGGCAACCGCAAAAACCGCCTGGTGAATTTCATTCTTCCGGTGCTGGACGGCCTCACCTGGCTTTCCCAGATCGCCCTCTTCCTTATTCTGGGACTTCTGGTCACCCCCAGCAGTCTCCTGCCGTATCTGGGCACCGGCATCATTATCGCTCTGGTGCTGACCTTCATCGCCCGGCCGGTGGCGGTCTTCCTCTGTCTGAAGCCCTTCTTCACCTACAGCACCGCGGATCTGACCTTTATTTCCTGGGTGGGACTCCGGGGCTCCGTGCCCATCGTGCTGGCCATCTACCCGATTATGTTTGATGTGCCGTACGGCGAGATGTACTTCAACGTGGCCTTTGTGATTGTGATCTTCTCCCTGCTGGTGCAGGGGGCGTCCATTCTCCCCATGGCCAAAATCTTCCGGGTGCATGCCCCCAGCCTGGCCGCTCCCATCAGCAAGGGAGATATCGGCATTTCCATCGATGACGACTATCAGATCTTCACCTATGAGATTCAGCACAGCAAATTCCAGGACATCCCCCTCCGGGAAATCAAGTTCCCCAGCAAAACCCAGGTGGCAGCGGTTTTCAAGAAGGGGCAGATGGTAAAGCCCAGCGGCAGCACCACCCTCAAAAAGGGAGATGTGGTGTCCGTTATCGGGCATAACGAGGACGAGGAATTCCTGAACTTCATTTTTAACGGCAATGCCAATGTCCGCAAGACCCCGCACTTCTACCGCGGCGATATCATTCTGGACGGCAAGCTGAAAATGACCGAGGTGGCCCGGGACTACAACCTGGTCATCACCAGTCTGGAAAAGCCCCTTACCCTTAATGAGTTTCTGTCCTACCAGCTGGGGGGCTTCCCGGTGGCGGGAGACCGGTTCACCCTGATCGACATCCGGCTGTACGTGCAGGAAACCCAGGAGGACAAGATCACCAAAATCGGCTACGAAAAGCTCGATTCCATCTGAAGCGGCCGGCTTGCTCCTTCATCACAATGCCCGGATAATACCGGATCCGGCAAATTTAAGGTACAATAACGCCGCGCACACAGGAATGACTCCCGCGGGATGCGGCATGCTCTCAGCCGGTTTCGGTTTCCCGGCAGCAAAATCATGAGAAACCGCTTTTGAGCTCCGGAAGAGCTCTTAGAGAGAGAGCCGCCTTAACTGACTGAATTTATACGAGTAACAGAACACATGACCCGAATCAAGAACTTCCCCAAAATCGGCCATCATTACGGCAAGGCCGCTCCGAAGCTGCTGGCAGCGGCGATACTGGCCGCTCTCCTTGGAATCGGCGGCTACAGCATGTTTTCCGGAGGATCCGGAAAGGATCAGAACGGTTCCATTGCGGATGAGGTGAATACTCCCGAGGATGCAGCAGCCGCTCTTTACTCCAGCATTCTTTCCGAAGACTACAGCCATAACGTCAGACTGGTAGCCAAGCTGCGCAATCTGGATTTTGAGAAGCAGAACGAGCTGCCGGCTTCGGCCATGACCGAAGATGACCGCAACCGTCCGGTGAACATCGCCCCGTATCTTTCCGAGGTGGCGCTGCAGGAGGTGGAGAAGCGCATCCGTAGCTACGAGGAGCATCTGGTGAACCGCCAGTCCACAGCCAACTACAAATTCTATGTGGACAGTCTGGCCAGCATCTTCACCTTCTATCATTCTCTGGATCCGGACATTTCGGATATGGAGCGCACCATTGCCGCCTATCAGGCCTTTGACAAGAACATTGACTATACCATCAATGACATCCGCTCGCTCTACGGCGCGGTAAACGCCCTCCGGGTCTGCCGCTTTCTTATCGGGGAAGGAAATTACAGCCGGCTCTCCCCCTTTGACATGAGAGACTTTATCACTCTCGAGGTAAACAAGCTGATCCAGAAGCTTCCGGTGGATCCGGAGGAACGGGTGCGGAGCATCAGCGAATACAATGCCGAAGACTTTGCCATTCTGACCCCGGAAAAGCTCCATGAGGTGCAGAAGCTTAATCTCTCCCTGCCGTCGGTAATCAACTACATCTCCCTGATTGACGGCATTAAGCCTGATCAGAGAACCCGCAACTATAACTCCATCCGGGAAAACTACAGCAAAACCCTGACTCAGAGCCAGAGCTTCCTGGATCGGGCCCGGGTGTTCTACGAATGCCGGCTTAACACCGCAGCTCCCTTTACGGTAACCGCCAAGGGCACCGGCAAAATCTTCAAGGACGTGGCCCTGTCCGGTAAGCTGCAGCTTAATGCGGTGGAAATGAAAATCGCCACCCCGGTGGCCTCCTGCGAAAACATGGACACCATTTACGTGCTGGTGCCGGAAATAAACGATTATCAGGAGCTTCTGAACCGGGGCATCAACAAAATGGGGGACAGCGACCGAACCATGTTTAAAACGGATCTGGCCCTCTTAGCCGGCATTTACGCCGGACAGAAGGAGATCCCCCTCTCAATTAACGCCTCCGAGGTAGCCGCCGTGGAAAACCCGCTGGAGCAGAACCCGCGGCAGGGAAGCTTTGTGGGCACTCAGGAATCGGGCCCGCTTTTTAATGTCAACCTTAATTCCATGAACCTCCTGGAAACTCTGGAAATCAGCCCGGAATCCACGCAGATGTTCCGCCAGGGCGGTCAGGCCGGCGAGTCCTACCGCCGCTCCCGTCAGATGCTGCACCTCCTGCAGGAGTTTGTGCGCACCGAGGATTCCATGTCCAGCCTGGACTTCGAAAGACTCAATCAGGATCCCTTCCACTATCTCTACGAGCGCTCCCGGGAGTTCTATGCTGACAGCATGGAGCAGCAGGAAAAGGATCTCAATGCCGCGTCCGTAAACGTGGCTGACACCTTGCTGGCCGCTTCCGCAGCGGAAAACGAAAGCGCCCCTCAGGGATCTCAGGACTATAACGGTCTTAATGCGGACGCCTCTCATACTCTGGTTATCAGCGAGGTGGAAACCCCGGAGCCGGCTCCGGCAGATCCGGAGAGCGCGCCGGTTACCGCCGAAAACACCCCGGTTACTGCCGAGCAGGTTCCCGAGCCTGAAAAGCCCGCATCGCCCCAGGCAGCGCCGGAGTCTCCGGTGCAGGAATCCCCGGTCGTGGCCGTCATGACGGAAGAGGACAAACCTCAGGAAGCGGCTCCGGAAAAGCCCCTCCTTACCCCCAGGGAGCTCCGGGACGCCAAAACGGAAGTTCTTAAAAGCGAAATCGCCCGCAACAATCAGGACGCCGTCTATGAGCTCGCCATCCGCAATATCAACGGCATCAAGGGAGTTAAGAAGAACCTCAAGGAAGGCGAGGCCCTTTTGGAAAAGTCCGCCGCAAGCGGAAACCGGGATGCCGCCTATATGCTGGGCTCCATCTATCTTAACAAGCCAAAGAAAACCGCCCAGGACACTGAAAAGGGCATCGCGCTCATTATCGCCGCTGCCGATAAGGGACATGCCGATGCTCTGAACGACGCCGGTCATTTCTATTACGAAGGGAAGCATGTGCCCCGGGACTATCAGAAGGCTCTTGATTACCTCCTCCGGGCTTCCGAGCATGACAATAAGGATGCGGACTATCTTCTGGCTCTGATGTACCGGGACGGCCACGGCGTATCCCGGAATCTGGAGAGCGAAATCTCCTATCTTACCCGGGCAGCCAAGGGACGCTACGGCATTCCGAAGGCCTCCTACGACCTGGCGGAGATCTACGCCTCGGATCTGGATCCCCGAAAAAAGGATGAAAAGAAGGCCCGGGAATACTACATTGACGCCGCCCGCAAGAACGTAAAGGAAGCCTTCCGGCCGGCGGGCATCGCCCTTCTGAAGCAGAATCCCTCCAGCTTCGAGGGTGCCAAGTATCTCTCCGGCTCTCTCACCAAAAACGATCCGGAGGCCGAAGCGCTCCTGATGAACTACTATATCAAGACCAATGACACCCGGGAGCTTCTCAAGTACATTTCCAAGGCGCCCAAAAACGTGCAGGAGCAGCATCCTCTGGAGATGGGCATCATGTACGATCAGGGCATCAACGTCAAAAAGGACTATGCTCAGGCGGAAAAGTACTATCGCATGGCCATCAAGGACGGCAAAAGCGCCGCCTTCTGCCATCTCGGGGACATGTTCCGGGAGGGCCGGGGCGTTAAGAAGGACATGAGAGCCGCCGTGGGACAGTACACTCAGGGCTCCATGAAAAACGAGCCCTCCTGCATGAAGCAGCTGGCCTATATCAAGCTTACGGAGCCCCGCTACACCAACGCCAACGAGGCCTATGCCCTGCTGGACAAGGCCGTGCACTCGGATCGTTCTGACAAGAAGGCCGCCCAGTACCTCGGCGCCATGAAGGTCTACGGCGAGGGCACTCCCAAGGACGAATCAGAAGGGATCCGCCTCCTCCGGAACTCCGGACTCAAGCCGGCCCAGTTCCTCAGCAATCTTGTCTCCGGCGACCGGAACCTGAAAAATTGCGGCTCTCCGGTGCAGGCCGGCGTTTACGGCATTAAGAGCTGGGACAAAAGCTGGCTGGCCGCCGCCAGCATGAAGGATCCTCTGTTCCTCAAGTATTACCTGGACGCCGGCGGCACTTTGGATCTGGAAAAGCTGGAGGCTGACGCCGCCCGGGCCTGCAAAGGAGATTCCCTCCTTTACGCCGGCAAGGGCTCCCCTGCCGAAACCTCCGAGAAGGCCGATGACCAGTTCAATACCGCTATGAAGTACTACCGCGCAAAAAATTACGCCCAGGCGCTGTCATTTTTGGAAAAGGCCGCCGCTCAGGGACATCTCCGGGCTCTTAACAATCTCGGGGTATTCCAGCTCTTCGGCATCGGCACCGGCAAGAACGGCGCTCAGGCATTTACCACCCTAATGAAGGCAGCCAGCAAGGGAGACATCAAGGCCTCCATGCTGAGTTCCGCCATCCGCATGTACGGCATCGAGGGCGGGCCCCGGGATCCCGGCAAATCCATCGCCTTCCTGACCGACATGGCAGATCGGGGCAACAGCATGGCCGCCGAGCATCTCGTGGCTCTCTATACCATGGGCCTGGGTGTTGGCAAGCATGACGGGCTGGCCTTCCTAAACTTCATGAAGCTGGGACGCTGAACCATGTCCATGATCATCACCGTTGCCATCGTCTGCTGCAACGGCGGTCAGAAATTCAGCGACTGTCTGCACTGTCTGACCTCCCAGAGGGTGATCAGCGCCGACCGGATCCGGGTCTACGATCTGGGATCCGAGGACGGATCGCAGCAGACCGCCCAGACCTACGGCTGCAAGGTAATCCCCCTGGCCCGGAGAGCCTTTGTCAACGAAACGGCTCTCATGCGTCATGTTATCTATGACAATCTGGATTCCGACATTCTGATCTCCCTGGCTCCGGATGCGGAAATCGATCCCTCCGGCATCTGCGAGCTCTTCCGGTACTTTCTGAAATATCCGGATCTGGCGGTGGTCACCGGCCGGCAGGTTTCCGCTCCGAATGCCGGTCACCTCACCCGCTACACCCATAATTTCCTGTACCCCTTCACCAGAAAGGACATTCCGGCCTGGCACCTCCAGCGGGTATTCAGCAGCTTTGCCATGGTAGCCTGGCGCACCCGTTATCTGGCCATCCCCGGAGTGGTGCCCGGATCCAGCGTCTATGCCTTTGCCGATATTTACATCGCCGCCCGTCTGGCCTCCAAGGGATACCGCACCCTTTACAATCCCATGGCCATCTGTCTTACGGGAACCACTGTCACTCCGGGAGGAGTTTTTCGGACCGGCTACCATTTGTTCTGGTTTTTGCGGCACCAGTCCTGGCTCCGGCATCGCTGGAATCTTCGGATCCGTGATGCGCGGGCGTTTTTCAAGGGTTTTTCCGATTACCTTTCCAGCTATTCCTCCATCCCCCTGATGTTCCTCTGGGCCTGGCTGCTTTATTTAATCACCCTGCTGGCCGCATTGCTCTGCAACATCCGCTGTTACTTCTCCGAACGGCAGAAAAGAAAAACCGGCAAGGGGTTTATCAGAAGACTTTTCGCAAGCAGCGAACGAACTTCGGAATAAAACCTCGGATTCCCCTGCCGGACAGGATATTTTTCTCAGAATATGACATTTGCCCGCGGCTCCGTCTTAAAAATTGACATCCGCCATATGTCAGATCTTGTGCTAATAGGCTCACTGAATTTAAAATACACCCTGACTAATTGTATCTTTTCCGGCCAAGGCCGGATATTTCAACAGCAATAAAGGTTATTGTATATGCGTCTCTGGAAAATCGCCGTGCCGCTGGCAACCATACTGGCTTTTGGAGCGGTTATCGGCTTCATTATGGTTAAGAATAAAATGACCCAGGAATATCTGGCCAACATGAAGCCGCCGGTAAATCCGGTATCCGTCATGAAGGTTGCCAAAGCGCCCTGGCAGGAAACCATCAGCGCCATCGGCTTTATTGAACCGAATCAGGGCATTGACGTGTCGTCAGAAGTTTCCGGCAGCATTACCGGACTTTACTTTGATTCCGGCGATACCGTGCAGAAGGATCAGATTCTGGTGCAGGTGAACGATTCCGTGGAAAGAGCCAACTACGAGGCCGCCCGGGCAAAAGCCGAAGCGGCTCAGAAGAAATTCGTCCGCTATTCCGCCCTGATCAATAAGGGCAACATTTCCCAGCAGGAGCTGGACAATGCCAAGGCCGACTATGAAGCTGCCATGGCTGATGCCCACTCCATCAAGGCGATGATTGACAAGCTGCAGATCCGGGCGCCGTTTACCGGAAAACTCGGTATCCGCAATGTCTATGTGGGTCAGTACGTGCAGCCGGGGTCCAAGATCGCTCATCTGGAAGACAACTCCATGGTCAAGGTGCGTTTTGCGGTATCCCAGAACGATGTGGACAAAATCAAACTGGGAGAAAAGGTGATTCTTGCCGTGGATACCTTCCCCGGAGAAGTTTTTGAAGGCGAAATATCCGCTATGGAAGTAGTGATGAACTACGAAGCCGGCGTGCTTCAGGTTCAGGGAACCATTCCCAATCCTCAGTCCAAGCTGGTTACCGGCATGTATGCCAAAGTCACTGTGCAGCTTCCTTCAGAAACCGAACAAATCGCTGTCCCTAAAAATGCCGTGGCCTTCAATCTGTACGGCACCTCTGTATACCGGGTCAAGACCGGGCAGGACGGCCAGCTGATTTCTGAACTGGTCAATGTCACCACCGGAAATGAAAACGGCGAACAAATCGTAATCACCTCCGGACTCAATCCCGGAGACGAGATCGTCACCGAAGGTCAGGTAAGGCTCTCCAACGGCAGCTTTATCAAGATCACCAACCAGTACGGACTGGATCGTCCGGCTCAGGTTCCGGAGCTCTGACAGCATGTTTACAGATATCTTTATTAAAAGGCCGGTGCTGGCAATCTGCATCAGTCTCCTTATCACCCTGCTCGGACTTCAGGCCCTGAAAAGCATGGCGGTCAGGCAGTATCCTGACATGACCAACACCGTCATTACCGTAACCACCAGCTATTACGGCGCCGGAGCAGATCTTATTCAGGGCTTTATCACCGCTCCTATTGAGCAGGCGGTAGCCCAGGCCGACAACATCGACTACATGACCTCCAGCTCCAAGATGGGAACTTCGACCATTACCGTCAACATGAAGCTGAACACAGATCCTAACGGCGCTCTGGCGGATATTCTGTCCCGGGTGAACTCCGTGAAATCCCTGCTGCCGGCCGATGCCCTGGATCCCTCCATTACCCTGTCCACCGGGTCTACCACTTCAGTGCTCTATATCTCATTTTCCAGCAATGAAATGGTGGGGCCTCAGATCACGGACTATCTTAACCGCGTGGTCATTCCGCAGCTGTTTACCGTAAACGGCGTGGCCAAGGTAACCCTTTACGGCGGCAATGAGTATGCTCTGAGAATCTGGCTGGATCCTCTCAAGCTGGCAGCGCACAGCATGACCGCCGCCGACGTGGTCAGGATTCTTCAGGCTAACAATTTCCAGACCTCATCAGGACAGATTAATAACCTCTTCACCCTGATGAACACCAATACCAATACCCAGGTATCCAATGCCGAGGAACTTTCCGAGCTCATCATCTCCTCAAAGGAAGGCACGGTGGTCAGACTCCGGGATGTAGCCAAGGTATCAATGGCTGCCAACCATGACACCTTCAGAGCCATAGCCAACGGTCAGAAAGGCGTGGTTGCCGCCATTGACGCCACTCCTACCGCAAACCCGCTGGACATTGCCGCGGATGTGAAAAAAATGATGCCGACTCTGGAAAAGGGACTGCCTCCTTCCATGAAAATGGACATCATCTACGACAGTACCATTTCCATTGAGGAATCAATACACGAAGTAATCCACACCATTGTCGAAGCAGCGATTATCGTGCTGGTGGTTATTACCCTGTTTATGGGCTCCTTCCGGGCTGTGGTAATCCCGATTATCACCATCCCGCTCTCCATGATCGGCGTAATCATGCTGATGAGCGTCTGCGGCTTCTCCATCAACCTCATGACCCTGCTGGCCATGGTGCTGGCCATCGGCCTGGTGGTGGACGATGCCATCGTAGTGGTGGAAAACGTGGATCGGCATATCAAGAACGGACTTAATCCGTTCCGCGCCGCCATTATCGGAACCCGGGAAATAGCTATTCCGGTTATTTCCATGACCATTACCCTGGGCGCAGTTTATTCTCCTATCGCTCTTATG
>JAEEGL016431209.1_pt1 | contig 14791 bp, 10 predicted proteins | sample 9134231 | NCBI WGS metagenome assembly JAEEGL01 (sample SAMN16246548, study PRJNA631951) | gut metagenome | biome: gut microbiome; feature: rumen; material: fiber-attached | host: Bos | place: Iran: Karaj | collected 2018-10 | reverse complement strand
TGATATCTTATAGCCTTTGGAAGAAAGAAGGGTTTTCTGTGGGTGATAAGTGTTACATCACCAAAATCAATATCCTTCATGCTGTATTCCAAAGCTTTAATTGTCTCCTTTACCTTGACGCTGGTAACAGCTACTAACGTCACATTGGGTAACTGAAGTTTTCCGTTTTTGTATTCCATATTCACTAATTCTTTCTGAGAATTCTCTTCTTTGCAGAAAGTAGAATTCTCTCTATCCAGAAATTGAACCTGACTCGTTTAGCATTTATTTCAGCAAATAATCTGTTCAGTCCGACAAGCGGCTCGTTTATTCTTTTGTACTGCTTGGAACTGTCCTTATAGTCCGCCAGCTCATCTCTGCACTCTTTGGCTGTAAAGAGTTTACCCTTTCTATCCTGGTACATAAAGCCATCATAAATATTCTGCTCGCATGACCAATATCCATTTGACGTATTATGTCTTGCCCAATATTTGGGAGCTATTATCTTCTTTGCAGTTGTGCTTGTATATGCGGGAAAGAAGGCAAATGACGAATTGGACAGAATAAGATACTTGGCATTCTTAATTGTTACATAATCCTTCCACACCTCAAAATGGTGTGCCTCTACTTCAGGAAGAACTCTCTTTGCCGCGTTTACGTCGTCAGTAATTACCATGAAACGCATATTGAGATTGACTCTGCGCATATTGTTCATTGCATCAAGCCAATATTTTCTTCGAAGGAATAATTCAGGAGAATCCGCATACTCTCTTCCCCTGATATTAATTATACACAAATCATCTTTCGAGTGCTCATAACTGTCAAATTCCGGCTTGACTTTAAGCCACTCCTTTATATCATCAGAATATTCATCAAAGTATTCGGGAGCCTGAAGTATTCCTTCCACCAGGGTGCCGGATGAAATATCCAACAGGTCCCTGTCGAATCCGGAAACATCAGCACCGTTGGAAATGTCATGCTTTGAATTTCCGATGAAGAGCCTGTTGCTCAGTTCTTCATACGTGGATATCCACGTTTCGTTCGGAGCACTTATCCCATAGTCAAGCGACAAAAAAGCTACTCCTTTATGATCCTGTAATCCTCTTTCCAGTATTTCGGAATCAAGGATGGCAAACTCATAACCTTTTTTCTTTGCAATGGCTCTTACGGATATATAAGCAAAAAGCCTGTTGCCCAGCCCTTGTCCTTCTTTTATTCGTGTTCCGACTATATTCATTAGTTCTCCAAGGTGGTGGGGATTATTTTCCCCTCCTGAACTTTATATACATAATCACATTGTTTTATGGTATTAAGTCTGTGTGCAATAATAATCATTGTCTTGCGTCCATGGAAATTATTAATTGCTTCCATAAGGGCAGCCTCTGTCTCATTATCAAGGGCAGAAGTTGCCTCATCAAACACAAGAATGTCAGGGTTGTGATAAAGTGCTCTTGCTATTCCGATTCGTTGCCTCTGGCCTCCGGATAATCTTACTCCGCGGTCTCCCACTTTTGTTTCCAGTCCATCAGGCAATGATTCAACAAAATCCTTTAGTTGCGCTTCTTCCAAAACTTCCCATACTCGGTCCTCTGAAATTTGGTCTGCATCTATTCCAAAGGCAATATTGTCCCTGATTGATTCATCCACCAGATAAATACTCTGAGGAATATATCCAATATGTGAAAGCCATTCTTCATAGTAATCAAATATATTTACGCCGTCGCACAGAATCTGTCCATCTTTTACAGAAAGAAGGCCAAGAAGAATGTCAACCAGGGTAGACTTCCCGGCTCCTGAGCTTCCAATTATTCCGACAGATTTAAATGCCGGAATCTCCATGGAAGCATTCTCAAAAATCTTAACATCAGTGTTTGGATATGAGTATGTTATATTCCTAAGCTCAATCCTCTCCTTAAGATTTATTACGCCTGTTGCCTCTTTCTTGCTTCTCTTTCCATAAGACGCGTCTGTTTTCATGTTCTCGTACAAATAATCAAGGCAAGGTTTCTTATAAGCAACATCACCAATATATGTGTTAATTCTGTTTACGCTAGGCATCAGCCTCATTGCGACCACACCTACCGCCGTAAGTTTTTCCACCAAAGCAGGAATATCGCCATTCGTTGACAGATAAAAGGTAACGTAGGCCAAAATACTGATAATGAAAACCGTTTCAATCAACAAATGGGGAATGCTGTTTAATACAGCATATTTCATTGAATACACTGCTCCAACTTTACCGCTTTCTTCATAGTTATCCGCAAAAAAGTCTTCTCTGTGGAGCACCTTTACATCCTTTATCCCATAAATAGCCTGAATACGCCACTTGGCTATTCTGGACTGAACATTAAGATTCTTTTCACCCATCAGACTCATCTTTGGCTTTATTACCCTTGTCAGAATCAGGGTTAATCCGAGGCAAACAGCAACAAGGTAACTTGTGAGTTTCCAGTCACTTATAAACAACATTATCGACAAAAATACCGCTACAATCACTTCCGATGCCATCTTAAGAATAGCAAGAATCATGCTGAAGGTCTGAGGAATATCGCTGTCGGTAATTCTGAATACCGTGGGAATATCCGCATCCAAATAAAATTCATATGGTCTGTAAAGGAATTGTCTCAACACCTTACTGATCATTTTGTTTCTGTTTACAGCAATAAATCTTTCCTGTACCTTGGCAAGCCACAATAAGTATAAATTCTTAAGGACAAATACAACCATTACTCCAAGGAGCAGCACGCCGGTGAAGGCACCTAAATCTCGAATTCCCAATAGGGAAAGAATATCTCCTACTATCTCATATTCCTGAAATTTGTCAGGTGCCAGAACAATTGCAACCGCCGGAATTAAACTTGAGACTCCCAAAAACTCGACTATTCCTCCAAAGAATATCATTATCCCGAGGACAATCATTTCCCTTTTCTGGCTTTTATCCAATATATGTCTTAATTTCTTAAATATATCCATAGTTTACCTGTTCTTTAATGCCACAATTGTTTTCTCGTATAAATCTGCAGCTATATAGTAGAGTTTATGATTTTTGAGCATCAAATTCATTCTTACTCTGTCAGCCCTCTTAACGAAGGGCTCCTCATACACTCTGATTATCTCTCTTTTCTCATCTTTCAAGAGCCGGTACAAAGCTTCCGCATACTCAATACCTCCCGGCATTCTACGAAAATCCAGATAGTACATCATAATTCTTTTACAGTACTGATAAAATGCCTTATCTCCCATTTCTTCAGAAACATGTTCTCTGACATACTCCACTCCCTCTCTGAAAAAAGGCAGTTCATCCTCAAGGGTATGTTTTCCGCTTTTGGCCGCCATAATGCTTCCCTGACGGTCACAAACATAGTTATATAGGGCTTTATCTATATATACACATGAGTTCATGTTGCAGAATGCTTTTGTAGTGTACATTATATCTTCAGATTTCTTCCCAACGGGGAATCTGTAGTCCTTAACCAGTTCATATCTGAAAAGTTTACTCCAAACCGAATTGTATATGGGCCTCTCTATATTCTCACACAAATATGTCTCAAGAGCTTCATCACGAGACATGTGAAGTATTAAGTCCGTCGACTGATTTGAGACGAAATCTCTATATACTCTACTGTATCTGCATGCCGCAACATCAGCGCCATATTTTTCACAGTTTAAAACCATAGTTTCAAACATATCCGGCTCAGCCCAGTCATCACTGTCGATGTAACCTATATATTCTCCTTTGGCAATTTCAAGCCCCGCATTTCGAGCATCGGACAGACCTCCATTTTTCTTATGGATAACTCGGATTCTCTCATCCTGTTGGGCAAATGTATCACACATCTCTCCGGACATGTCTGTAGATCCGTCATCCACCAAAATAATATCAAGATTTCTATAGGTCTGGTTTAACACAGAATCCACGGATTTTACCAGATAATCTTCAACGTTATATACCGGAATAATCACCGAAATCAGTTTGTCTGTCATATTTGCCTCTTATTATTGTCTGTATCTGTACCATTCAACCTCTACACTGTCGGAGAGGTCTTCAATCCCCCTTCCGCCAAAGGAAATGCTCTCAATTTGTTTATGGTTTTCCTCTCCAAAATAAACAACCAATTCGTTTAATGTCTGGGGATACAATTCCAAATCGAACCCGGATTCCAGATTCGGTCTCATTATCCTTCCGGAAGCAGTACTTCCGTCATCATACCTAATCACCATGTTCAGCGTATAAACATGGTAAAACATTTTTTTGAGTTTACCCCACAAATCGTAATCGGTATGGATGACAACATACTCTGCGTCAGAAGGGACATTTATAACCTCAGAGATATTTCTTCTCTCTGTCCCAATTAATTCTATGCCATCTGACAACTCTCCGGTCTTTTGCTGAAGGAGACACCAGATTCCGTCTCCGGCCACCACAGTATAGTTCCTTTTTATGCTCTGCCATGTTAGTGGGTTATCCAAATATTTTATATGACTGTCTATTGTCTCATCTCTGACAAGCAGATATTTGGGTGCTTTATCCTCGTCTTCAAACCAATTCGCAGTCTTTTCATCCATCCAGGGAATAAATTCGTTCACGTTCTGTACAGACGGGTAATAGACTACATTTAATTGTGGATACACTGCTTTCAGAGCAACCCTGTGAGGATATATTGCAACAGAATCACTTCCGATAACGTCAAGGATTACTTCCGATACAGAGGATGACTCATCATAAATTGTATCAGCTATTCCCGGCTCATTTAAATGCGTCCAAGCATGCGCCTTGTTAAGCAGTGTCTCTTTCAGATTCCCAAAACTGTTATGTACCGTATTGGCTTGGAAAAGTGCAGTAATTGCTATACACAATGTTGCGGAATAATAGGCCCATTTCTTAAGGCTTCTGAAATCCACCATTAAAGGTACCAGCGAATATATCATTCCAAACAGCCAAATTCCGCATGCCAGACCATGCCTTGTGGTCGCATATTTGTAAACGAAAAACATGGGGGCGGCACAAGCGAATAATACGCCCGCCTTTTCTTTACCGGTCACAAGATTAATTATCAGTACTGCCAGATAGCAGACTATAATTGTAATCAGTACTACCAAATCTTTTCCAATCACCGTGGCATCATATTGCTGAGTTTCCATCCATCCGGATGAAATCTTTAAAATACCTATAACGTAATTGGCCAAATCTTTAACCGAGGGATTGTAGATTAAATAGCAGACAGGCATGGCCAGTAATCCCGGGATTAACAGCCAAATCTGCTTTTTCTCTCTGCAAACCAAGAATTCATAAAGAAGATATAGAACCAAAAAAGCCACCCCACTCGTAAAAGTGGAAAATTTGGCAAAAAACATTAATGTTATTATGACATTGGATATAACAAACAGAATGTTTTGGTCAAACCCTGTTTGCCCACTTCCCTTGTCAAGGTGGAATATTCCCACACAAAGAATCAACAGAAAAAGCAAAAAGTTGTCACGCTCAAGGACGGTATATGAAGCAATTATACATAAGCCCGAGAGGACAACCGACAATGCTGATATTCTGCCCCTTTTGTATAAGGCGAACTCTCTGAAGAGTAAATATACAAAAGCACCAATTACCACGCACCAAATAATCACTCCGATTGCATACCAGGGTCCATTATCCGGCAAATTCATCATATAACACAGATATCCCAGAGGGCCATATGTGAAATAAACATTTTTACCGAAGATGTAACCCTCATGACCTGCCACATTTAAAAAATATCTCCAGGAATCATCAAGATTAATATAGCCAAGTTTGTATGCAATATTGGGAATATAAAGAATAAATTCGCCCAAAAGGATTAGGGCAACCAACGCTTTTTTTATCCTGTCTGTAAGATTTGGAATGTAGCCCTGCCCTCTAAAAAATATCCACGCCACAGACAGAATCACCAGTGTTATTGCAAGTTTCTCATAATCAGATATTGGCTTGGCGTATCTGAACCGGATTGCCATGCTCTGGTCACTCCCATTGTACTCTTTTGTTGAATACATGGTTAATCCGTCAGGATTCGGATTGGCTATCCTTAAAAGGTAAGGTGCCGTCGCAGAGGTTTGCCCTGTTAAATATGCTTTAATCCGGTATTCCACTCCTGTGGAAAGCCTCTTGTCAAGTTCAAAAAAATTCCAGCAGTCAATCTGCCAGTTTTCCAGTTTACTTGTTGTTGAGGTTATAACTTTATCCTTATTATCCAAAATATCTACATGAAAATCCCCTGCCCTGTCTTCTGCAAGGTTAATCATGTAAAGATAAATGCCTTTAATATAGTGGCTTTCGGGAATAAAAGTCTGCAAAGCCACTGCATCATCAAGCATTTCATCTATTTCATATTCCGTAAATACTGTATCATCTTCATAGTATGAATATCTTATTCCTTGATAAATCCAAATATAAATCAAGGAGCAGCACAAAATGATAAGACATACAGCAAGACCAAACCAATTACCTGTCTTCTCTTTCAATATAACCTCCGATCACAAGAAGTGCCAATGCAATATAAAACAACGGCATCATGTAAATCATATACCTTACCTGACAAAAAATTGTTGCTGAAACTCCCGTTACATTCAGCATAATTGCCAGTAATGTGTATACTGCCAAAAGGCCGTCAAAGCTGTTCCTATTGCTGCGCAAATTCTTAATTGTAAGATAAACATACACTGCAAGGATAAATAGCGTAAAGGGGTACATTAGCTTTATCGTTGCTTTTCCCACCGTGTTTACCAATCCGTGAAGAACATTCCGGAAGAACAAACCCACCATTCTTGGCCAAACTGCCGGCATTATTGATTTGGCAAAAACATCCGAAATTGCATCAACCCTTGTTTCTCTTTCTGAGTCCGAACTATATGTACCTTCTTTAAGAACATATTCTCTTATCATGGGCTGCATATGATTAATCTGAATCATATCATAATGGTCGCCAAAATGATTGATTTTATCATAGATTGTATCACCCGCAGAGTGCAGCATGGAATTTTCGGAATCGCAAACGTCATATATGTCCAGAAACAGTTTCCGAAGCTCTGCATCTTCGATCAGTGTCCCGTTTTCTCTTTCGGAAACATAAAATACAACTGTTGTCAAAAACCTATTGTCATTAAAGTGCGTGTAGGCTCCATCGTGAAAAGCCATATTGTAGGCATAATCCAATGCTTTATTGCCACCAAGCACAACTGTCAGGCAAATCAAAATAGCTCCCAAACTCTTTAACCTGATTGCTTTAGCATAGAGAATGGCAATAACTATGATTGCCAAAGTAATATACATCTGTTTTCTTGTGAGAATCATCAGAAGTGAAAGAAGCGTAGAAACTATTAAGCTGTGCCTGTTTTTGCTTACAAGGAATTCCAATATATATCTGGAAAACAGCATAAACAGCGGAATGCATATGCTCTCGGTCATAATGCATGTATTATACATTGATCCACGTTGAGCAACAAATCTACACAACAGTGATACAGAAAAGCAAATGCCCAGGAACAGGAACTCATATAAATCATCTATCTTTGATTCTCGTACAACATAGTCCACAAATGCCCATGTACATATTCCTGCCAAAATACACTGAACAATAGCTACTGCATACAAATAAGTGTCCCCTGTTACCCCAAAAACGCTTCTAAGAATTGCCAGGAACGTAGGGTACAACGGCTCTCTGCTTATTGACATATTTATATAAGATGGAGAATCAGCGCATATTACTGCCCCATCAACAATTGCAAAAATAACGTAAAAAAGCAATGAACTGACAAGTGTCGCTATGCTTACGACTTTTCTTTTGTCCATTTGTTTTATCACAGTTCTCATCTATTTTGTCATTTCCCCGACAGAATTAAACTTTACTATATCAAAATCATCGTATATTTCGGTAAAGCCTTCCTTATGTATCCAAATATCAGGAGCTACAACGCATTTCTCTTTGTTGGTATTTAACCATGCTCCCCACCAGGAAAAGCTGGAGTTGGCAATAATATTATGTTTACATCGACTCATGAGGTACATATCTCTGTAGCCATGCTCCTCATCATTGCCTTCCATTACTACCACGTCTTTCGATGTATAGTGCTCTTTCACCCACTCTGAATCATTTGAGAAAACGAAAAATGTACATCCCTGGTATTTATTCCGAATAAACTCCATAGCAGCCACATAGTAAGCATCAGTACATATCCCACCATAAAGATGCTGAACTTCAGGAGCCAAGTAATCCCCCCTGCGAATATGAACACCCACAGAAAGAGAATTGTCTAATACACCTTTTATCTCCGACTGGGTCACTTCATCTTTGAAGTTTGGGCCAAAAACATTGTCTCTCAGCTCTTTCTCTATGGCATGATACCCGTTTGCGCTCTGCCAATAACCAATCCAATACCCGTTCTCAGTTATTTCATCTCCTTCAAGGCGTTCAACATCTCTGGCGCCCCAAATCCGACGTCTGATAAGGTCGGTTATTTTTCTCTCTTTATCTCTCAGTCTAAGGATATCCTGCTCTTTAGCCGGAACATAATCAGCCCCAATGAAACATAATTGATTGTTACGTTCCTTACCATCTTTATATCTGGAAATGTCATCCAAGTATGTTTCATATCCTTGTTTATTCAGTTTAAGATAATAGGCATATTGGAAAAGCTGATTTCCAAGCCCGCCTGATAGCTGAACTATTTGCATCTATGCTTCCTTTAAAAGGTGTTCATTCTCCCTCATCCAAACCTGGAACATAAGAATATACCAGATTTGAGCATTCCAGTTGTCATTTTCGATAAAATCAACCCAAATTCCGCTTACCACTTTAGAATTGAGGACTCCCTGCTTCTCAATTATGTCAGAATTAAGCAAGTCTTCTGCCCAGTCTCTTAGTTCTGTCTCCTTAAGCCACTTTGTTATAGGGATAGAAAATCCCTTTTTAGGCCTGTCCATTAACGCTTTCGGAACATGTCTGTAGAGTATATTCCTTAGCACTTTCTTCGTTACTCCATCTTTTCTTTTAAACTCAAGAGGAAGCTTCCATGCAAATTCAACCACATCTCTGTCAAGGAGAGGAACTCTTGTTTCAAGAGAAACAGCCATAGCGCATCTGTCAACCTTAACAAGAATGTCATCAGGATGATACATCTGCATGTCCTCAAGCATCATTCTATGGTTTAATTCCAGTTCCTTCGGAATATTGTGGTGATAATATATCCCCTTGTGCTTGCAAAGGCCTGAAATAAGTTCATCATGGTCTGTGGCCTTATCATAAAGATCAAGTCCGTCCTTTGAGCCCAAAAGATTAGCTTTCACAAGAAGAGACTGCTTTCTTATTATGGGATTATGGTATGCCAATACGCTTACAGGCTTTCTCACAATATAGGGCACCTTTTTTGCCCTGTCCCAAATATGAGAAACATTACTGTAAACATTGTATCCTGTAAAGAGTTCATCTCCGCCATCTCCGCTAAGAGAAACGGTAACATGTTCTCTGGTCATCTTACTGACAAGATATGTGGGAATCTGGGATGAATCCGCAAAGGGCTCCCCAAACATATATCCAAGTTTGGGAATAACCTGCTTAGCGTCATCTTCTGTTATATATAACTCGGTATGCTCGGTGCCAAGATGTGCTGCTATCTCTTTGGCAACCTCTGCCTCGTTAAATTCCTTTACAGGCATTCCTATGGTAAAAGATTTTACTTTACCCGGATTAATCTCCTGCATCAAGGAGACCACTGTGCTACTGTCAATTCCGGCTGAAAGGAAGGCACCTACCGGAACATCTGCATGCATCTGTCCTTTGATTGAATCCTTAAGAAGTCTTTCAAGTTCATCTGTGGCTTCTTCTTCTGTTCCCTTAAAAGGATTCGTCTGTCCTTTTACTGCAGCTTCTTCCATAGACCAATATGTCTTGGTTTCATATTTCTCGCTCTTACAATCGTAGAGAAGGTATGTCCCCGGCATGAGTTTATTAAACTCTTTATAAATCGTATAAGGCGCCGGAATATATCCATGAGCAAAGTATGTAGGCAAGATTTCTGTATTAAGTGTAGCTTTAAACCCCTCATAAGCAGATATCTCGCCTATTTCAGATGCAAATATAAATCTTCCGTCGAGGAAGCCGTAATAAAGAGGTTTCTCACCAACTCTGTCTCTTGCAAGAAGGATTGTCTTCTTCTCTCTGTCAAAAAGGGCTATAGCAAACATACCCTTAATGAACTTAAGGGTATCTTCGATTCCATATGCCTCAAATGATTCCAAAAGGACTTCTGTATCAGATGTTCCTCTAAATGATTTCACAAATCCTTCTTTAATGAGCTTTTCAGAAAGCTCTTTGTAGTTATACACTTCACCATTGTATGCAATAGCGAAACGTCCACTATTAGACAGCATCGGCTGACTTCCGGTCTCAGAAAGGTCAATGATACTGAGTCTTCTGTGTCCAAGTACCACTTCTCCGTTATCGTCCTTCCAAAAGCCCCCTGCATCAGGTCCACGATGAAGCATTCGTGCATTCATGGCTTCTATATTCTTCTGCCAGTTGTTGTCAGCTTTGGTAAAGCCTGCAATACCACACATCTATTAATTCTCCGAATTATAAATTCTCTTTATACCAATCAATTGCTAATTTAATACCCTTCTCAAAGCTGTATTCGGGGTCATAGCCAAGCAGCTTCTTTGCCTTAGAGATATCAGCATTTGAATGTTTAATATCTCCCGCTCTGTCGGGTCCAAAGTTAGGCTCAATCTTCTTTCCTAACGCGTCGCACAGCATATAATAAATGTCGATAAGATATTCTCTGCCGCCAAAAGCCACGTTATAAGCTTCGCCTGCTGCTTCTGTGGGAGCAAGGCAAGCCTTAAGATTTGCTTCAACGACATTTTCTACGTATGTAAAGTCTCTTGACTGCTTACCATCACCGTTTATGGTAGGTGTCTCGTCATTAATTAGCATCTTGATAAACTTAGGAATTACTGCTGCATAAGCTCCATTTGGATCCTGTCTCTTGCCGAATACGTTGAAATATCTAAGGCCGTAAGTGTCAAGGCCATAAAGCTTCTTATAAAGCTTTCCGTATTCTTCATCTACTCTCTTTGTCAACGCATAGGGAGAAAGCAGATTTCCTTCCTGTCCCTCGGTCTTTGGAAGTACAGGATGATCACCATAAACCGAAGAACTTGAAGCATAGACAAACTTCTTAACGCCCTTCTGGCTTGCAGCTTCCATCATGTTGAGAGTTCCTCTTATATTATTTTCCTCATAGAAAAGAGGCATCTCAATACTTCTTGGAACAGAGCCCCAGGCTGCCTCGTTCATAACATAATCCACACCATCACAGGCTTCCAGACAGTCCTCAAGGTTTCTTATATCCTTTTCAAGAAAAGTATAGTTCGGGTTATCTATAAACAGGTCCACATTCTCTCTCTTACCTGTTGAAAGATTGTCCATACAGCGAACCTTGTATCCCATATTTAAGATAGCTTCACAAATATTCGAACCGATGAAACCGGCTCCTCCTGTTACAAGAAATACGCTGTCCTTTGGAAATTTCAATTCTTTATAACTCATTTCTGTCCTTCTTTCTAACGTTTGAAAAAACTGAATTTATCAATAAGATATTAGCCATATAGAACAGGCTAAAGGTATATATCATATATCTTGACAGGCACATGATTACAATGGCCGTACCAAAGGCATTGGCCGCCAGCATCATGAGTACTACCAAGAGAATTATTGACTCCTTAATAAATTGTTTCCTGAATAAGCAAACCAAGCATCCAATAAGCGAAATCAGAATTAATGCAAGGGATGGAATAAACGTATATGGTTTGGATACTGAAATGCTCCTGACCATTCCGTTAAAAGCAAGTCCAATATAATCCGCAAGCCAGCCAGCTAGGTTTGGCTTTAGCAATGCACTTGTCAGCTTAGCACAAACTTCATCCTGATATTTTATAAACCCTATATAATCAGAACCGTTATTCTGATAATAATAATCCTGCAATATCGGAGTAGTGCAGTCGAATTTGATACTGTCATGGGAATTCTCTAAGTGAAGGATTCTGTTATAGAAACTTCCACCCGCCTGATCCAAGGTGAGAGATTTCTCCGTGGCCCTATCATAGATGTCTGTAAAAAAGGCTCTGATATTGTTATCCGATATTAACTCAGAGTCTTCCGTATGGGATGCATAAATTACGTTGGTGGAGAAATAGTAGTTTTTACAAAGATCTGAATCCCAAATGCCGTTAAAAGCATAGTTGTACGCCTTATAGGCTTCTGACCTTACAACGATTGCAAGCAGCATGCAACATACCATAATCGCGTACTTATATATTTTCTGATGTTCAAATATAAGCCTTCCAAGCCACACAACAGCAGTGGCTATAAGGCATATCATCATGGCACCTCTTGTCAAAGATACAACGGCGCCAATTATGACCGACCACAATATGTCCTTCCTGTCACCACTTAATGCCAAATGAAGCAAACTAACCATAAAAAGGTAAAACAGAGGTAATGTCAAGGCTTCGCTCATGATAGCACAGGAAATAATCATGTGTGTAGCAGAGAAAACCGGTGTCATAACATGAGGCATTAGTGCCACTACAACAAAAAGTGTTTTGACCACTCTGTTAAGCTCATATTCTTTATAAAAGAATCTCAATAATGCTATCGTAGCACATGCATTAAACACATTCTGTACCCAAGATACGGCCGAAAAGTAATGGGTTTCTCCAAATGCAGATCTGAAAATCCATAAAAACAGAGGATAAACGGGCTCTCTCAAAACATGCATACTAATAAACTGTCCTGAGTCTCCATATGTCCTCGCAGGAAACACACATGCCAGGGCAGCAAAAAAGAACAGTATCATCCCATAACATATTAAATTTATCCGTGGTTCCTTCTTAAGGTTCAACCCTATTACAATCTCCAGTATAAATATCCCGCATCCTCATATTCCTTGCGGTTGAAAATGCCCTTTATGTCGGACAGAACTTTCTTCTGTCCTTTCTTAAAGAACTTAGCAATATCTGCCTCTTTATAATCCATGAACTGAGCGTGTGAAACTGCCATAATAACAGCATCCATGTCTTTAATGGAATTAACGTCTACAAACTCAATTCCGTAAAGTCTATTTGCCTCATCCGCATCTGCTGCAGGATCGGCAACTACAGGAGTTATTCCGTATTCTCTAAGTTCTTTATAGATATCGATAACCTTGGTATTCCTTGTATCAGGGCAGTTCTCCTTAAAGGTAAAACCAAGGATTGCAACCTTGGCACCCTTAACTGCAAGGTCAGCCTTAATAAGGTTCTTTACGAGGCACTCCGCCACATATTTACCCATATCATCGTTTATTCTACGGCCTGAAAGGATAATCTGTGAGTGATAACCAAGCTCCTCAGCCTTGTATGTAAGATAGTAAGGGTCAACACCGATACAATGTCCACCAACAAGTCCGGGGAAGAACTTAAGGAAGTTCCACTTGGTACCTGCTGCCTCAAGAACTGACTTGGTATCAATGCCCATCTTGTTAAAGATGATTGAAAGCTCGTTCATAAAAGCGATATTAATATCTCTCTGACTGTTCTCAATTACCTTTGCTGCCTCAGCAACCTTAATGGACTGAGCTCTATAAACGCCCGCATCAACTACAAGGCTATATACCTTTGCTACAATATCCAAGGTTTCTTCATCCATACCTGATACAATCTTTGTAATAGTCTCAAGTCTGTGTACCTTATCGCCGGGGTTAATTCTCTCAGGTGAATAGCCAACCTTGAAATCAACGCCACACTTAAGACCTGATTCTTTCTCCATGATGGGAACGCAGATATCCTCTGTAACTCCGGGATATACGGTAGACTCAAATACAACGATTGAACCCTTTGTAAGGTTACGCCCAACGATTCGGCTTGCTCCTTCTACAGGTGTAAGGTCAGGGGTATGATCGTCATTTACCGGAGTGGGAACAGCAACGATAAAGAACTTAGCTTCTTTAAGCTTATTCTCGTCAGCAGTAAAATCTACTGTTGTAGCCTTAATTGCGTCATTGCCAACTTCCTTTGTGGGGTCGATACCCTGTTTATAAAGGTCAATCTTTGCTTTATTAAGGTCGAAGCCGATAACATTAATCTTCTTAGCGAATGCAACAGCTATAGGCATACCTACATAGCCAAGACCTACAAGGGCAAGCTTTTCTTTTCCCGCAACTATATCTTCATATAAGCTCATAACTAATCCTTCTTTCTCTATTCAAAGCAGCTTCTGACAATATCAATTATTGTATCCTGCTGTTCATCAGTCATCTTTATATCACTTGGTAAGCACAAGCCTCTGGCAAAAATGTCCATTCCAACATCAAGAGGTCTTCCATCTTTGCCCTTCACACCACCTGCTATATAGGCGTTGGTCTTAGCTCTGCCATTACCTTCTCTGGTTACAAAGCCATTCATTCGATAGATTGGCTGCATGTGCATGGGCTTCCAGATAGGGCGTCCCTCCATGTTGTAACTCATGAGAGTATCAAGAATCTCTGTGGGACAGCTCTTACCTTTTTCAGGCGCATATAGCACATCTGTCTCCCCACGAACCTGCTTGCACATGGCATCAGGGTCAATTATTGCACATGAAAGCCAGTAATTGGGCTCACTATTCTTAGTATCTATGGGATTCATTTTAATGGGAAGTCCCTTGAATCCCATCTCATATCTTTCGTAAATCTCTTTCTTTCTTGCGATATGCTCTTCCAGATGAGGAATCTGTCCTCTTATGACTCCGGCTATAACATTGCTCATACG
>JAEEGL015322943.1_pt1 | contig 14791 bp, 13 predicted proteins | sample 9134231 | NCBI WGS metagenome assembly JAEEGL01 (sample SAMN16246548, study PRJNA631951) | gut metagenome | biome: gut microbiome; feature: rumen; material: fiber-attached | host: Bos | place: Iran: Karaj | collected 2018-10 | reverse complement strand
GCCTCAAATAACGGGCGTTCAACCGTATCATATCAACTCCGATGAAGACACTACTCATGCGTACAAAGGTCCCAATGCGGACGAAACCATGTTCCGCAGTAGCGACCATGACCCGATTTTGGTGGGCTTGAAGTTATCCTCTGACCACACTGGGTTGGATGATTGCTACGTTACCATGCAAGATGGAAAGCCTGTTTTGTTTGGTGCAGAAGGCGGATTTTTCCAACTCTACAACATCAACGGACAGGTCGTTACGCAAGGGACGATTTCCTCTGCCCAAGAGGTTCTGCCCATCACACTGCCACGTGGATTTTATATTTTCTGTGTGAGCGTTGGTAATGATATTCAACCCATAAAAATAGTCGTTCATTGATATGGCAGACATTTTTGAGACAGCGGAACGTGATGAATTGTTGCAACTTCGGCAGTTTTTGAAGGAGCAAAATCACAAGTATTATGTCCTCAATGCCCCCACGATTAGCGATGCAGAATTTGACGAAAAAATGCACCGTTTGCAGGCGTTGGAGGCAAAGTATCCCGATTTGATGGACGTCAACTCGCCTACGCAAAAGGTCGGAAGCGACTTAGATGACAGCAAGTTTTTTGTGCAACGTGCCCACCGTTACCCGATGCTTTCCTTGGCAAATACGTACAACGAAGACGAGGTTCGCGATTGGCTGAGCAAGCTTCCACAGGACGATTTGGCGATTGTGTGTGAGTTGAAATTTGACGGTTTGTCCATCTCGTTGCATTACCAAAATGGCGTATTGCAAAATGCTTTGACGCGAGGCGACGGCACGATTGGCGATGACGTGATTGCGAACATCCGCACGATTGCTTCTATTCCGCAAACGATACCTTTTGAGGGCGATATTGAGGTGCGTGGCGAGGTTTTGTTGCCTTGGGAGAACTTCAATCGGCTGAACGTGGAGCGTGCCAATAACGAGGAACCTTTGTTTGCCAACCCTCGCAATGCAGCCTCTGGTACGTTGAAATTACAAGACACGGACGAAGTGCAAAAGCGAGGTTTAGATGCGTATTTGTACTACATTATTGGCGAAAACCTGCCTTTTGGAACCCACTTTGAACGGCTTCAATGGTTGCGTGATTTAGGTTTTAAGACGGGCGAAAACATTCGGCTCTGCCATTCGTTGCAAGAAGTGATGGATTTTATTGCTTTTTGGGATACCGAACGCAAAAATTTACCCATAGCAACAGACGGTATTGTATTGAAAGTCAATAATTTACAACTACAACAGCAATTAGGTTTCACGGCAAAAAATCCCCGCTGGGCGATTGCCTATAAATTCCAAGCAGAACGTGAACTGACGACCCTCAAATCCATTTCGTATCAGGTGGGTCGGACGGGCGTGATAACTCCTGTGGCAAACTTGGAACCTGTCCAACTGAGCGGCACGATGGTACAGCGAGCAACGTTGCATAATGAGGATTTTATTCGTTCGCTTTGCTTGCAGGTCGGCGATAAAGTGTGGGTGGAAAAAGGGGGCGAAATTATCCCAAAAATCGTTGCGGTGGAGAAAGAAAGCAACGCTGAAGCCGTGCAATATGCTTTCCCTGAGCGTTGTCCCGAGTGTGGAACGCCTTTGGTACGCATTGAAGGCGAAGCGGCTTGGAAATGCCCCAATTCGGAGGGTTGTCCACCTCAACAGTGCGGAAAAATAATTCATTTTGTTTCGCGTAAAGCCATGAATATAGACGGTTTGGGCGAAGAAACGATACAACTTTTGTTCCAAAATAATTTGATTAAAGATGTGGCTGATTTGTATGATTTGCAACACAAAGATTTAGTGGTGCTGGAGCGAATGGGCGATAAATCGGCGACTAATTTACTAAACGGCATTCAAAAGAGCAAAACAGTGCCTTGGAAGCGTGTTTTGTTTGCGTTGGGCATCCCGATGGTGGGCGAGACGACTGCCAAAAATATCGCTAAGGTGTTTACTTCGGTGGATACGTTGAGCCATGCCATATTGGAGCAACTGACAGCCGTTAATGACGTGGGCGAGCAGGTTGCCAATGCGATTATCGCTTTTTTTGCCAACGAGCGTCATCAGCAAATCATTGAGCGACTGAAAAAAGCAGGGTTGCAATTTGCTTCGGACGAACAAACAGAGTTGCTGTCCACCAAGTTATTGGGCAAAACGATTGTCATTTCGGGCACATTCGCACAGCATTCTCGCGAAGAATACAAAAATATGATTGAAGCCAATGGCGGAAAAAATACGTCTTCGGTGAGCAAAAATACGTCTTTTTTGTTGGGTGGCGAAGGCATCGGACCCGACAAACGTGCCAAATGCGGAAAATTACAAATCCCGATTGTTTCCGAGCAAGAATTTTTGGCGATGCTGGAATGATGTGATAAATCACTTGTAACCATCAAAAATTTTAAAGGAAATTTATATTGCTTATAACAAAAAGTAATATTTATCTTGTTGTATTTCATTGTTTTTTTCACTATCAAATTTGGTTCCTAATTTTGTTTGGCACATAATTTGAATTTTATTATAGTAGAAATTTTAAGTTAAATTATATATGAATACAGGAATTGATATTCGTGAATTACAAGGACGTATTGAACGCGAAAGTTCGTTTGTAGATGCGTTGACGATGGGAATGAATCAAGTGATTGTTGGACAAAAGCATTTGGTGGAATCGTTGTTGATAGGGTTGCTTTCGGACGGTCATATCCTTTTGGAAGGTGTGCCTGGATTGGCAAAAACATTGGCGATTAAAACGCTTTCGGATTTAATCAAAGGTCAATTTAGTCGTATTCAATTCACTCCCGATTTATTGCCTGCGGACGTCGTAGGTACCCAAATTTACAGTCCTAAAACGGAAGAATTTAAGGTAAAACAAGGTCCTATTTTCGCCAATTTTATTTTGGCAGATGAGATTAACCGTGCTCCAGCCAAAGTGCAATCTGCTTTGTTGGAGGCTATGCAGGAACGTCAAGTAACGATTGGCGATAACACGTACAAGTTGCCCAATCCGTTCTTGGTGTTGGCAACCCAGAACCCCATCGAGCAAGAAGGAACGTATCCGTTGCCCGAAGCACAAACCGACCGTTTCATGCTCAAAGTGGTTATTGGCTATCCTAAACCCGATGAAGAACAACAAATTATGCGTCAAAATATCAGTGGCGAACGCAAACAAGTGTTGCCGATTTTGTCCACCGATGAGATTTGCAATGCCCGAAATGTGGTGCGGGAAGTGTATATTGACGAAAAAATTGAAAAGTACATTGTGGACATAGTTTTTGCGACTCGTCAGCCTGAACAGTACGGTTTGGAGAAGTACAAAACGATGATTAGTTTTGGTGGTTCGCCTCGTGCTTCGATTAGTTTGGCGTTGGCTGCTCGTGCGTATGCGTTTGTGCATCGGCGTGGTTATGTGGTGCCAGAAGATGTGCGTGCGGTGTGCTATGATGTGTTGCGTCATCGTATCGGTTTAACTTACGAGGCAGAAGCCAATAACTTGACTTCGGAAGATATTGTAACCGAGATTCTCAACGCTGTACAAGTACCTTAAAACGTTTGTTATGACTTCTGAAGAGTTACTCAAAAAAGTTAGGAAGATAGAGATTAAGACTCGTGGACTATCCCGTAATATCTTTGCGGGTGAGTATCATTCTTCTTTTAAGGGTAGGGGTATGATGTTCTCAGAAGTTCGCGAGTACCAACCGGGCGATGACATTCGAACGATTGATTGGAACGTTACGGCACGCTTAAATAAACCGTATGTGAAGATTTTTGAGGAAGAACGTGAGTTGACGGTGATGTTGTTGGTGGACGTTTCGGGTAGTAGGAATTTCGGAACGATTTCGCAATTCAAACGAGATATGGTGGCAGAAGTTGCGGCTACGTTGGCGTTTTCGACCATCGAAAATAATGATAAAGTGGGCGTGATTTTCTTTTCGGACAAAATAGAAAAATATATTCCTGCCAAAAAAGGGAAGTCGCACGTGCTACATATCATTCACGAGTTGCTTTGTTTTGAGCCTTCCAATACCAAGACGGACATCAATGCCGTGATTCAGTACTTTGTGAATGCTCAAAAGCGTAGAAGTACGGTCTTTTTGATTAGTGATTTGTTAGACCCAAAATTTGTTACCAAACCGACCAAACGTTATGCTGTCAATCCGCTGATGATAGCCTCCAATAGACATGATATGAAGGTGATACAGATTTACGATAGGCGTGAGACCGAGTTGCCCGACATTGGTTTGTTGAAACTCAAAGATGCCGAAACCCAAAAACGTATGTGGGTAGATACGTCTGTGCCGTCTGTGAGGAAGAATTATGCACAAAGTTGGGAAAAGAACCAAATGGCACTAAACGACCTATTTATGCGGACGGGTACGGATTATGTCTCGATTCGGAGCGATGAAGATTATGTGAAAGGTTTGATGCGTTTGTTTCGTTTGTAAAAGAAGGTAATTATGAATGTAGGTGTTTTGTTTTTTGCAGCGGTTTTGTCGGCACAATTGGATACGGTTACGCTTATGATTGGTGACCAAACCGACTTGCATTTAAGTGCCACTCTGGAAGCCAACGAGCAGGTTATTTTCCCACAATATGATAAAATGTTGATAGAGGGGATTGAAATCGTAGATAAAACGCTGGTGGACACTGCCAAGTTGAAAGATGGACGGGTGCAGTTGAACCAATATCTGACGATTACTTCGTTCAAAGATTCGCTTTTTTATATTCCGCCGGTGCCTTTTTTGGTGGATGGCGACACGGTTTTTGCTTCCGAAGGGCTTTCGCTCAATGTGGTGCAACCCTTTGAATTGGATTCTACGGAACTGATAGCTGACATCAAACCTATTTACAAAGCCCCCATTTGGTGGTGGGGTATTATTCGGTGGGTTTTGTTGGCGATAGGGTTAGGTCTTTTGGGTTGGTTAGTGTATTACTTAATCAATCGTTACAGACGTAAAACGTTAGGAATCACCGAAATAGCACCTGTCGAGTTGCGTCCAGCAGACGAGGTGGCGTTGGAAAAATTAGATATTATCAAGCAAGAAAAAATTTGGCAAAAAGGGCAAAATAAGGAGTATCACACACAACTAACGGACGTTTTGCGAGAGTATATTCAGCGGCGATTCAATATCGTAACCTTTGAGCGGACTTCAGATGAAGTGCTAAACGACTTGCGAAGTAACCAACGAGATGAGATAGAACAACCTTTGTTTCAAAAACTCAAGACCCTTTTCCAGACCTCCGATTTGGTCAAGTTTGCGAAGTGGCAGACGACACCTGCGGAGAACGAGGGTTTGCTCTCCGATGCCTATCAGTTTGTGAAGGATACGACCATCGTTGCCCCCGAAGTAGAACCTAATGACGAACAGAAAGAAGAGGAGGAAGTGTTATGAGTTTTTTTAATGCAGGATATTTGTTTTTATTACTCCTTTTGATTCCAATTATTGTGCATTATTTTTGGAAGATGCGGGATTCGGAGGCGAGTTTACAAATATCGGATACGACCGTTTTGAGCAAGCAACCCAAGTCGTGGCGATTATACCTGATGCACGTGCCGTTTGTGTTGCGGTGTATCACGTTTGCGGTGCTGGTGTTGGCTTTGGCACGCCCGCAACTGAACAATAGTTGGCATAAAGAGTCCACCGAAGGCATCGATATTATGATGGCTTTGGATATTTCGGGTACGATGATGGCAGAAGATTTGAAGCCCAATCGGTTGGAGGCTGCGAAAGATGTGGCTCAGGAGTTCGTTTTGGCACGCCCGAATGATAACATCGGTTTGGTGGTTTTTGCGGGCGAAAGTTATACGCAATGCCCTCTGACAACCGACCATGCGGTGTTGGTGAACCTTTTCAAAGCCGTCAAGTTTGGTTTGATTGAGGACGGAACGGCTATTGGGTTGGGTTTAGCGAATGCCGTGAATCGTATGAAAGATTCGCCGACCAAGTCCAAAGTGATTATTTTGCTCACCGATGGTTCCAATAACCGTGGCGAGATAGACCCTATCACAGCCTCTGAAATAGCCAAGACGTTCGGGATTCGCGTGTATGCTATCGGTGTGGGAAGTTACGGTGAGTCGCGTGTGCCGGTGCAAACCCCTCTCGGGACGCAGTATATGACGATGAAGAATGAGTTTGATGAGGCAACGCTGAAGGAGGTTGCGGCTGTTACGGGAGGCGAGTATTTCCGTGCAACCGACAACAAAAGTCTGCGTTCAATCTACGAACAGATAGACCAAATGGAAAAAACTAAGATACGAGTGCGTGAGTTTTCCAAGAAAACAGAGTATTTTATGCCATTTTTGGCTACTGCTGCTTTGCTTTTATTGCTTGAATTGCTTTTGCGTCATCTCGTACTAAAATCAGTTAATAATTAGATTATGTTTCGTTTTGCAAATATAGAATACTTGTGGTTATTGGTTCTCGTGCCTTTTTTGATAGTTAGTTATGAGTTTTTGCGTAAGCGTAAAAAGAAACAATTACAAGAGTTTGGCGATGAAGAACTGATTGCACAACTGATGCCGAATGTGTCACATTATCGTCCGTCTGTGAAGTTTTATTTGCTGATGTTGGCTTTTGTGGCTCTTGTGTTCGCTTTGGCACGCCCACAAAATGGGATGAAAGAACAGACCATCAAGCGGCAAGGCATTGAAGTGATGGTGGCTTTGGACGTCTCCAATTCGATGTTGGCAGAAGATATTGCCCCTTCGCGGTTGGATAAAGCAAAGCAGGTTTTGTCCAAGTTGATAGACCAGATGGTTGACGATAAAGTGGGTTTGGTGGTGTTTGCGGGCGATGCGTATATCCAGTTGCCTATTACGTGCGATTATGTGTCGGCAAAGATGTTTTTGAATAAAATAACGCCTGACGTGATTGCCACGCAAGGAACCGCTATTGGAGCCGCTATTAACACGTCTATTCGTGCTTTTGGAGCCGAGCAAAGTGAAGCCTCACGAGCAATCATTCTCATCACAGATGGCGAAAACCACGAAGATGACGCTATCGGAGCAGCACAACGGGCAAAAGAGTTGGGTATTAAGTGCTACGTGATGGGTATCGGTAAGCCCGAAGGAAGCCCTATTCCAGTAAGTTATGGCTCGAATGATTTCCGCAGAGATAGGGCAGGCAACGTGGTGGTAAGTAAGTTGAATGAGGAAATGTGCCAACAAATTGCCCAAGTAAGTAATGGCTTGTACGTTCGGTGTGATAACTCCAACACGGCTCTCAAAACCTTGGAAAAAGAACTGAATAAATTAGCAACGAGCGAATTTGAAACGACTATTTACGCAGAATACAACGAACAGTATCAATCTTTTGTGTTCATCGCACTTTTGCTTCTCCTGATTGATGCTTTCCTATTCAGCCGAAAAAATAAGTCATTGAGTAGAATAAATATCTTCAAAGAGCGACAGGTATGAAAAAATATGGTATACTTTTAGGGGTGCTTTTATTTAATTTGTCTATTTTTGCACAAAAAGAGTTTTCTGACGTTAGAAGTGGAAACAAAGAGTATAAAAAAGAGAATTATACAGGTGCAGAAGTGTATTATCGGCGTGCGTTGGATAAAAACGATAAAGGATTTGAAGCCCATTTTAATTTAGGAAACTCGCTTTTTAAGCAACAAAAATACGAAGAAGCGTTGCAAGAATATGTTGCGGCTGAAAAATTATTGGATACAAATGAGAAAAAAGACAAATCGCGTAAGGCAGATATTTACCACAACATCGGTAATTCGCTCTACGCAACCCAACAGTACGATAAAGCCGTAGCGGCATACCAAGAATCGTTGCGGAATAATCCAAAAGATGACGAAACACGTTATAATTTGGTGAAAGCAATGCAAAAACTGCAAGAGCAACAGCAACAACAGCAAAACCAGCAACAAAACCAAGATAAACAAGACCAAAAACAAGATCAAAAGCAAGACCAACAGGAACAAAATCAGCAAAATCAACAACAGCAACAAGACCAACAACAGCAGCAAGAACAACAACAAAATCAACAGCAGCAACAGGAACAAAAAATGGATAAAGAAACGGCAGAGCAGATTTTGCAGGCATTGCAACAAGACGAACAAGACACGCAAGAAAAAGTACAACAAAGACAAGGCTCGCCTAAACGAGTAGAAAAAGATTGGTGATATGAGAAAATATAAAATTATATTTAGTTTACTACTTTTGACCATCATTCCAGCGTGGTTGATGGCTGATGAGTTGAGTTTTAGAGCAAATGCCCCCGCACAAGTGATTGCTGGGCAACCTTTTCAGATTTCGTACCAACTCAACCAAAAAGTACGCGATTTTCGGGCACCGCAGATGGATAATTTTGAGGTGTTGGCGGGTCCCTATACCTCCCAATCGCAAAGCACTTCGTTTGTAAATGGGCAACGGACATCGACTTTTACGCTCACCTACACCTACACGATTGTGGCGAATAAAGAGGGTTCGTTCACCATTCCACCAGCAAGTGCCACCTACGAGCGTCAAACGTACAGTAGTAACGGTGTGCGAATCACGGTCTTGCCACCTGACGAGCAACCACAGCAGAGCCAACAATCTGCACAACGCTCGCAAAATCAACCACAAAGCCAACAGGCAAGCAATGATGCGGGTGGCGATAACCTGTTCATTCGTACCATCGTAACTAAGACAAGAGTGTACGAGCAAGAGGCTTTGTTGCTGACGTATAAGTTTTATTTTGCGGGTGTTGATGTAACGCAATTTACCAATAACACGAAGATTCCCGAGTTCAAGGGCTTTGTCAAGATGCCTTTTGAGCAGTCGGATATACAGACGGAATTGGAGCATTACAACGGGCGAAACTACCAAACAGCGGTTTTGTACCAGACGCTTCTTTTCCCGCAACGGGCAGGCAGTATTGAGATTGAGCCAGCCACTTTTGAAGCGGTTCTGCGGGTACAAAATAGGTCGCGTGTAAGGAGTATTTTTGATGACTTCTTCGGCAGTTATACCAACGTTACACGCACGCTCAGAGCCCCTGGCGTTACGATTCATGCAAACGCTTTACCCAAAGGGAAACCTGCGGATTTTTCGGGTGGAGTCGGAAAATTTAATCTCAATAGTAGCATCACAACCACCACACCGAAGGCCAACGAAGCCGTTACACTCAAATTGGAAGTCAGTGGAGTGGGGAACATGAAGTTGCTCAAAATCCCTTCAATCGATTGGCCAGAAGGCTTTGAGGTGTATGACCCCAAAGTGAATAATGCTTTCAAAAACACGAGCAGTGGCGTTTCGGGCAAAAAGACGATTGAATACTTGGCGATTCCACGTAATGCAGGCGAATATGTTATTCCGAGCGTCAAATTCAGCTATTTTGATGTGGATGCAAAGGAGTATAAGACCCTCACAACGCCCGAATATACGATACAAGTTGAGCGAGGCGAAAATGATGCAAACACCTCTTCGGCAGTCGTTTCGAACTACGTGAACAAGGAAGATATTAAGCAAATCGGTAGCGATATTCGTTTCATCCATTCGGGGGACATCACGCACAAACTCTCGACTGATAACCCGATTGTCTTTGGTTCGCTTGCTTATTGGCTTTGCTACTTGCTTCCGCTCCTTTTGGCGATACTTATCTTTATGATTTTCCGCAAAAAAATCAAAGAAAATGCCGATACGGTTCGTTTGAGATACAAAAAAGCCAACAAAGTGGCTCGCAAACGACTTAAAGTGGCAAAAAAACTCTTGGAAGAAAACAAAAAAGAACTCTTCTACGAGGAAGTGGAACGGGCTGCGTGGACCTATTTGAGCGACCGATTGTCGATTCCAACGGCGAATTTGAACAAAGAAAATATCTACGACATTCTGCGGTCAAAACAGGTGAATGATGGTATCATCAATGCCTTAAATAACGTACTATCTACTGCGGAATTTGCACGTTATGCACCGTCAAATGACGAGCATGCAATGGAAGATTTGTACAACAAAACGGCACAAATTATTGACCAACTTGAAAATCAGAAATTATGAAAAAGAAACTTTTTATCATACTTTTGGCTCTCTTGCCTTCGTTTATCAAAGCGGACATTCAGGAGGATTTTACAATAGCAAATAACTACTATTCAGACGGTTCTTTTGAGCAAGCAAGCGAATTATACGAACAAATTTTGCAAACCGAAAAATCGGCAGAAGTGTACTATAATCTGGGCAACACCTACTTTCGGATGGGCGAACTTGCAAAGAGCATTTTGGCGTATGAGCGTGCGTTGCGGATTTATCCCAACTACCAAGACGCGAAGTACAATTTGACCTTTGTTTCAGCCCAAATCGTGGACAATATAGACGACTCAAACACGTTTTTCTTGCGGAAAGGTGCCATTGCCTTGCGTAATTTACTGCACGAAAACACGTGGACATGGCTTAGTATCATCTGTTTTGTAGCGTTTTTGGTGCTTTTTATGCTCTATCTGTTTGGCGAATCGGTCAATGTGCGAAAAGTCGCTTTTTATGTGGCGTTTGTGATGCTTTTCGTCTCGATTGTTAGTGGCAGATGTGCCAGTTCGTTGCACGCTCGCGATTATGACCGCAACGAAGCCATTATCACGCAAGGAATCGTCAATGCCAAAGCCTCACCCGACCGCTCTGGAACCGATATTTTCACGCTACACGAAGGCACAAAAGTGGTTATCCACGAAGTGATTGGACAATGGTGCGAAATTCATGTCGGCAATAATGTCGGTTGGATAATGTTGTCTAATTTAGAGCGTATTTAAAGGCTTTTTAAGCACTTTTTAAAATATATTTTGCAATAAAGTAGATTTCTTTTTTTTGAATAAAAAATTGTTGTACCTTTGCACAGAATTTAGGATTCAAAAATTAAAGGAAGTCTAACAATTTAGTATTTAAGAAGTATCGTAACAGTAACAAAAAATCGTCCTGTTGGTAGAAAAAACGACGAATTACCGAATCGTATCAACGAGGACATAACGGGAGTAACTTCCGTTCGCTTAGTAGGAGATAACGTAGAAAATGGCATATATGCCCTCCGTGAAGCCGTGCGTTTGGCAGACGAAATGGAGTTGGATTTGGTGGAAATAGTACCCAACTCTGACCCAGCGGTGTGTAGAATTGTAGATTACCAGAAATTTTTGTATCAAAAGAAACGCAAAGAGAAGGAGCAAAAAGCGAATTCGGCGAAGATGGTAGTGAAAGAAATTCGTTTTGGACCCCAAACCGATGACCACGACTACAATTTTAAGTTACGGCACGCTCAAACGTTCTTAAAAGAAGGGAATAAAGTCAAAGCGTACGTATTTTTTAAGGGTCGCTCGATACTCTTTCAACAGCAAGGAGAAGAACTGCTGGCGAGGTTTATAAAGGATTTGGAGGATTATGGGAAAGCGGTTTCAACGCCGTTGTTGGAAGGAAAGAGAATGATTGTAAATTTAGTGCCGAAAAAAGAAGGAAAATAAACGCATCACCTTGGCTAATAGGCTGCCAAGGGTGCAAAAAAGTATAATTAAAATAGATTTAAAATGCCAAAAGTTAAAACTAATTCGGGTGCAAAAAAGCGGTTTACGCTCACAGGCACAGGAAAAATCAAACGCAAGCATGCTTTCAAATCGCATATCTTGACGAAGAAAACGAAGAAACAAAAACGTAATCTAACTCACTTTACGTTAGTGGATACCTCAAATGTCCGTTCGGTGAGAGAATTATTATTGTTACGTTAAATTATTAACCCTTAAAAAGAAAAGAATATGCCAAGATCAGTAAATCATGTAGCGTCTCGTAATCGTCGCAAGAAGATATTAAAGTTAACAAGAGGATATTTTGGTGCTCGTGCCAATGTTTGGACAGTAGCCAAAAACACGTGGGAAAAAGGACTTTTGTACGCCTACCGCGATAGGAAAGCCAAAAAACGCAACTTCCGCTCCTTGTGGATACAACGTATCAATGCTGCTGCTCGCTTAGAGGGCTTAAGTTATAGTCAGCTGATGGGAGCCGTTCACAAAGCGGGCATTGATATAAATCGCAAAGTGTTGGCTCACCTCGCATACAGCGAACCGCAAGCGTTTAAAGCGGTAGTTGAGAAGGCTAAAAAAGCTATTAAATAGGTATCTTAAAAAGGGATTGTGTTCGCACGTCCCTTTTTTTGAAACGTTAAAAAAATATAAAATGAAAAAAGGTTTAGGTTTGTTTTTAGGCTTGTTAGTCGGATTTTTTGCGTATGCAGAAGACACGATAACGCCCTTGAAATTTTATAATGCCACCGACTTCCGCATTATCAATAAAGGTTGGGAAAACACCGCTGCAACCTATCATCGGATGCCCGCTTACATGGAGGACTCGTGCCGTGAGCAACAATGGTGGTTATACACGCATTCATCGGGTATTGGGGTGCGGTTTGCAACCAACTCCAAACGCATCGCTGCTCATTACAACCTAATCCATAATTTTCACATGCAACACATGCCCATGACGGGTATCAAAGGTACAGACCTTTATTTTTATAATGCCCAACGCAACAAATGGGAGCATGTCAACACGCATCGTCCGCAAGAAACCAACGGCATCGCGGACTCGATTCAATCTAAAATCTATGTGGAGAACTTAGACGGCGAGATGCACGAATATCTGATTTATCTGCCGTTGTATGATGGGATAAATTGGCTGCAAATCGGCGTTGATTCGGGTTCAATTATCGAAAAGCCGCAGATAGACAACCCTCGCAAGCCCAAAATCGTGTTCTATGGCACGTCTATCATGCAAGGGGGCTGTGCGTGCCGACCGGGAATGGTGGCAACAGCGATGATTCAGCGGGATTTCAATTTGGAGTGCGTCAACTTGGGCACGTCTGGGCAAGGCAAGATGGACTACTACATCGCTCGTTGTATGGCAACGATTGAAGACGCTATCTGCTACGTTTTAGACCCGATTCCCAACTGCACAAAAGATATGTGCGACACGCTGACCTATAATTTTGTGAATATCCTGCGGACCTTGCGTCCTGAGGTGCCAATCATCATGGTGGAAGGTATGATGTATCCGTATGCTCGCCATGATAGTTATTTTGCGGAGTATCTACCCCAGAAAAACGAGGCTTTCCGCAAGAATTACGAAAAACTGATACAAGAAAACCCGAAAAACCTCTACTACGTGCCGTGCGATGGCTTGACAGGTGTGGAGATGGAAGGAACGGTTGACGGAGTGCATTATACCGACTTGGGCTTTCGGGCGTATGCCGATATTTTGGAGCCGTATATCAAAGAAGCGTTGGACAACACGGGCGTGAATTACCATTTGGAGCCACAAACCTACTTCGCACCCTACACCAAAGCCCAACAACAGCAGCAAAAACGCCACGCCATAGCCCAACTGCTCGCGGTGGCATGTATAGGAGCGATTCTTTCGGCGTTGATAACGTGGATAATATGTCGTAGGACAGTTAAAAATAATAATAACTAAAACAATTTTTTATGAAGCATTTACTCTCAATTTCCCTTTGCCTCTTGTTTGCAATCGGTATGTTTGCAGAAGAGGTGACTGTAAGTGGAACCGTGCTTGATGCACAGACTTCGGAGCCATTGATTGGTGTTAGTGTTGTCGTTAAAGGTACAACGAACGGTATCGTTACGGACTTTGACGGTAACTTTACACTCAAAGTGGAAACCAATTCGGTTTTAGCCCTTTCGTATGTCGGCTATGATGACAAAGAAATTACGGTGTCAAAAGCAGGCAACTTGGGCGTTATCAACATGACTGCCGGTGCAATCGGGTTGGAAGACGTGATGATTACAGGTCAGTTGGCTGTAACTAACAAAACGCCGGTCGCAGTAAGTCAAATCACTGGTCTTGAAATTGAAGAACGATTGGGTGGACAAGAATTTGTGGAGGTTCTCAAAACAACACCAGGTGTACACGCCAACAAACAAGGTGGTGGCTGGGGCGATAGCGAAATCACCATGCGTGGTTTCTCCTCCGAAAACGTCGGTGTGATGGTCAACGGTTGCCCTATGAACGATATGGAGTGGGGTGGCGTTTACTGGTCGAACTGGCAAGGTCTTTCTGATGTTACCTCCGTGATGCAGACCCAACGTGGTATGGGTGCATCGAAGGTGTCGGTGCCTACGGTCGGTGGTTCAATCAACATCGTAACACGTGGTATTGATGCAAAAAAAGGTGGTACAATCAGTTATTCGTTGGGTAACGATGGTTACAACAAAGTTTCTTTCTCTGTTTCAACAGGTTTGATGGAAAACGGCTGGGCTGTTACGTTGTTAGGCTCGCGTACGTGGGGTGATGGCTATGTACAAGGTACTCCTTTCTTGGGGCATTCGTACTTCGCTAACATCTCAAAACGTATCAATGACGCTCACCAATTGTCCTTGACCGCTTTCGGTGCTCCACAATGGCACTATCAACGTTCTTCTTCGGACGCTTTGACCTTGGACGAGTGGGATAAAGCAAAACAATGGATGAAAGGCGGTATGCACTGGACACGCTACAATCCTACCTACGGTTTTGACCAAAACGGACAAATGAAGACGTCTAACTACAACAAATATCACAAACCACAGATTTCGTTGAACCACGTTTGGCAAATTGACCACAAATCTTCTTTGTCAACCACGCTCTATACTTCTATCGGTCGTGGATTCGGTTATCGTACATTCGGTGGTGCGTTCTCAAGTTATGGACGTTCTTCATTGTATGGTTCAAGCGGTGGCGTAATCAATATGCTCTTCCGTAAAGATGACGGTACATTCGCATACGACGAAGTATATGAACTTAATACCAAATCGGAACACGGCTCGGAATTGGTTAT
>JAEEGL013455474.1_pt1 | contig 14791 bp, 14 predicted proteins | sample 9134231 | NCBI WGS metagenome assembly JAEEGL01 (sample SAMN16246548, study PRJNA631951) | gut metagenome | biome: gut microbiome; feature: rumen; material: fiber-attached | host: Bos | place: Iran: Karaj | collected 2018-10 | reverse complement strand
TCATCAAGCAGAGGAAGTATTTCCGCAAGCTTGGTCTGCACAACCTCTTCCTCCGTGGCAGACAAGCGCGACTCAACCGCCAACTCCTGAGCCAACTCAAGCGTATATTTCTCAAAAGCCTTTGCGTACGCCTTGTTCGCAAGCAGATCTCTAATGTTCAGCAATGAAAGCACGTCGGGATTGGCAATGAATCTGACCTTCTTGACGAGCTGTGTGGCATGGTGTATGTTGCTGCCGCCCTTGCCAAACCGCATCTCGTTCAGCTCGCCATGAACGACAAGTTGTAGCAAAGCGTCGCCGTCAGTCTCTCGCAAAGGCCTTGTCTGCCGATGGAACACACAGTCAAGCACTTGCTGGGCCAACCTCCCCGCAATAACACTGTCCTTCGTCGTCTTGACGTCGTCAATGGTCTTTACGATGTCATTCCTGGAAAACTCAGTCAATCCGCTTTCCGAAAGCGCCGAGAATAGAGACAGCGCGTCATTTTTGTCTGCAGCCTTCAATTGCTCATAGACCGACTCAACTGTGGCACTTCCGTCCAACAGCTCTTGCGCCTGTTGCGAGGAGATGCGGCGATCTACGTTCCTCGCAAACGCCCTAACAACAGCGTCTATGCGATCACGTCTTACTCTCTTGGGCATCTGAGACAGCGCACGGAAAAACACATAAAGGACCTTGCCGACCGTGCTCTTGCCGGTATTGTTCTTCCCGGCAATGACAGTAAGCCCGTCAAACTCGATGTCCGCGGACGATATCTTGGCAAAATTCTCTATATGAAGCTTCATTACAGACTTACTGCAGAGTTTTCTAATAGATTATCATTTTTTGCTATACCATGCAACAGAGCACAGCATTTCGTTGCATGGCAACAGATGTCAATCGCAAGCAATGTATCACACCATTCCTCACACTTTACACGGCAAATACCACGAATATAGCTCATCCGCAAAGTTCTCATAATGAAAACTCCGTCGGGCGAAATCCCTGCCACGCGCAGCGACCGTTTCTGCCCGCTCGTAGTTCGAGAGAATGTCGCGAAACACATCTGCCGTTGCCTTTGGGTCGTTGGGCGGGACAAAACGCACATTCTCGCCATCCGCCAAGATTCTTGCCGGGATGCCAACACGCGACACAACTGTCGGCACGCCCGACGACAAATATTCACCGAGTTTGGTCGGGAAGCACCCTTCCTGCTGCTTTGTCGGCAACGGTAGCATCGCCAATATCTTGGCGTTGCAAATGTAGCGTGGCATCTCGGAAACCGGAATTTTACCAGAAAATAGGCAGTGAATACGGTCAGCTCCAATTTTAGATTCATACTGCCGTCTCAATTCGTCACTTCCCCTGCCAATCAAAACCAGATGCAGATCAGGGTGTTCTGAGGCTATAATCGAAAATGCGTCAACCAGAACATCCACGCCACCGCCTGCACGGTTCATTGCCCCAGTATAGGCGATATAAGGGAAATCAAAGTTGTCCTGCACAGGCGGATTCCCTACAAATCGATCCGCATCAACGGTCATGGGAATCGTTACGACTTTCGTCCCGGGCATGGTTATATTTCGATAATAATCCGCAAGAGCTGGCGTTATCGCGACAACGCCCGAGACGCACTTTCGAATCAGCCAGACATCAATGCGCTGTAGCACCTTCGGCCATTCTGCGATAATCGTATATGGGAATTCGCAGCCTTCATAATACATGGGCATGCGCAACAGCATCACAAACAACCCGCCCCACAATCTCTGAATGAAATTCCCTGTATAGGAATACAGGATATCGCCCTTGCGAAGCTCTTTCCGAAGATACAGCCACACCTTAATCGGGAAAACAATGCAAGATGCGAACTGCCGAACAATTCCTTGACGTTCGCGGCAGAACGACAAGAACTCAATTCCATCACATGTAAATGACCCTGCCTGGCCACTGTCCGAAAACGCAGACAAGACGACCACCCTCACACCCTTGGACACCAAGCACTTCGCAAGATGCACAACACGATTCCCCGAAGCCATCGCGCTATCAGGGAATGAGAGATTAGTATAGTAAAATACAGTCATTTACGCGCAACAATTACTGCTGGATTGCCACGAACGAGCGAATCGGGCGGTACGTCCAACCCAAACACCACGCTACCGGCGGCGATAACAGATCTGTCGCCAATCTTGGAACCTTTAAGAATGATTGCGTTAGTGCCAATAAAGACATCGTCTCCTATTAAGACCTCACGAGGCTTGGCGTCACCTTTGCCTATTTTACGATCATCGGCATTCATCGCATGAAAATTATGGTCAAGAATCTTCGCCCCGCCACCAATTTTACAGCATCTGCCAATAGATATCTTCTGGGCAGACGAAACAATCGTCGATGTCATTCCCGTCCCATCGCCAATCTCAATTTCGCCACCAGGACGAACATCAAGCAGGCATGGCGATGCGGGACCAATCGGATTCACCCTGAAACTTGCCTGCGCAACAACACCACGCCCTAAGCGGATGTTCCCGCGTCGTGTATTGCGGACAACAACTTTCCCAATGAACATTCCGCCACATGCAGGTTTAATGCCCCACAGAAAGCACAAAATGAAGAACTGCAATCTTCCGTGCAGGCTCAAGATTCTGCGCAACATCCAATCCAACCCGCAAAGCATCATCCGTGCGTAATCGTATTTCTTCATATAACTATTCAGCGATAATTCATCCGCCAACTGGCGGGATTGTGCACAAAATGATATCTATAATTGAAGAACGGAATGGATGGCACCACAAACAAATAGCCAATCATAAGGTTAAACATATCAATCTGATTTATGCATGCAACAATGAAAATTGCGCCGGTAGCACCGAACCAACCGTCAAGCAAATCAGCAGAAACACCCGCCCTCTCATATGCATACTTTAGATACTGAGTAAACTTGTGTATTCCCACCAGCAGCAATCCCCCTAACACAATCCCCCCCATGGCAAGCGAGTCAAAGAAGTACGAATGCCCACGGAATGTCATGTTCATGTCAGAATGGAACAAAATCTGATTCAGGCGAAAGCCAAATAAAGGACGACGTACAAAGACATCAAGCGAGTTCCAATAGAGCTGAGCACGTTGAACAGCATAAGTGTCTTTATATCCGGAAGAAGCCTCCGCAATGGAATACAATCGTAATGAATACTCGTGCGAAATCGGTTCAAACACAATGGCCAACGCTTTCGCCAAACCTGTGAAAGGCGACAAGATAGTAGGGAACGCAACAGCCACGACAAAACAGAACGCATACAGAGAAAGAAGCACTTTAAAACGTCTTCCCTTTACATTACAAGCGCGCAAGAACAAAACAAGTGCGACTGTTGCAAGTGCAACAGCCAACCCTGTCGTAAATGCCGCCTTGTATATGCCATAGAAAAACAAGCAAGACAAAGCGACATAAAAGGACTTCCACTGCATCTTGCAGTACCGAACAACAGCCATCAGGCCAACAATGATAAACGTCATAGCATACACATCCCCATAGTTTGATACGCCCGAACTTGCATATTCCAATCGTTCCACCGTATCCATCATTGTTTCTCTCGCAGTTCCTGCTACAACGCCCATATTGCGATATGCCCCAATATCCATTGATGCCGATGCAAAACAACCGTAGGCAAGAGAAATGAGAATAATAACATTCAAGAAACGAAGCTCATTTATTTTCAAACGTGATACAGTATAATGGAAAACGTAAAGGTAGATGCAAACAAGACCGCTATACTGGATATGGCGCAACAACGGCACTTTATCATACTCATTCAAGCCTGTCAGAATAGATCTTAAAAGAAAGAACAGCACCAACGGTACAAAGAAGGCAAGAAATTTTCCTGTAAAGATTCGTTCGCATTTTTCTCCTCTTATAAACACCGCTATCAGCCACAAGACGACAAATGGAACAATCATAATGGGACCCACACGCATTCTAATGGGCACGAAATACGTCAGCAAGACGGCAGGAGCTAATACGAGATACGTCTTGTCAAACGCCCTATGCAGAAAATCACGCATTTTCAATCACCTTTCCATAGCACGTCGTCAGATCAGCAACCACTTTTTGTGGATTATGCCTTTCATTTGCAATCTTCCATGCCATATCAGCCAGTCGGGCCTTCATGTCATCGTCATCAAATAAGCGAGCAATTGCAGCGGCCAACACGGCCGGATCACTGGGTTGCACAAGCAACCCAGTCTTGCCATTTTTGACCATTGACGGAATACCACCAGCATAGGACGCAACCACCGGCACCCCGACAAGTTGCGCTTCGGCCAATGAATTTGGACTGTTCTCCACAAACGAAACTTGGCAATAGACTTCCGCTTTTTCCAGTTCATCCCGTACACGAACGGAATCAATCGATGGAAGGAGTTCGACATTGTTTTCAAGTCCAAGTTCACGGATGCGAGCCGACAGATAGCGATGATACTCCGTTTGCGACAACTTCGCCCTCAGGGATGTCGGGCGGAGTTTGTCAAGCCCATCGGCGACCGCCAACTTCACATCAGGATAGGCACCCTTCAGATAAGAAAGTGCCTGCAAGAGCACATGACCGGCCTTGAGCGGATACTTGAACGCGGCGGACGCATATATGCGGTGCGGCATGACCCGAGACCGATTATCACGTTCGTAGAACTCCGGCCGCATGATTTCACCAACATAATGGTACCTTGCATGAGGCGCTAGTGCTTTCGCCCACGCACGATCCCAATCGGTTCGACCAGCAACATGCTGCATCTTATTCAGTGAACGCGCTTCTGCAATCGCAAGTCTCATTCGCCACAGATCCGCCGTATCAAGAAGGTTCTTGCCAGTAATGAGGTTTCTAAGATGGTTCTGATAGGGTTTGAGTTGCAGCGGCGTCAGCCCGCCCATGTAATGCGGATAAATACCATTGATAATGCCCTGCAGTGTTACAACCCGTGGCACACCGCGCCAAACCTCGTCACCCAAATCGGCATAGCCGTTCTCCGTGCCGTGAAAATGGATTAAATCTGGATTGACATTTTGTATCAATGACTTCACCTTGCCGACGAACGCACATTTGCTGCTCCGCCCCCAACGAAGGCCATGATTAAAGTTCTTGAAACCATAATAATGGGTCCCGTTCGCGTCACGCTGATAATCGCCATCGGCTTCGCATACTACATACAATTCAATCTTCGGTGCATACTGGCGAATCACTCCAGTCAGCGATGGCATCCATCCGCCCGTATTACCAGCCTTGCGTCCAAGCGCAACCGAGAACTCAGGCAACATGCCGTTAACAAACCATAGAACTTTCATATGGATTTGATGTTTGAAGTCGAGTCGTGTGGTGGGGCACGATGATTTTGTGTCGATTAGCCGTGTAGCGGCTAAACATAAACAAAACGACTACCTTTGAACCCTTTATAGAATTAATGTCAAAACGCAACCCGCAACGTGCCCCTTCGCACGAACTAACCTCATCCATGTATTAATCCGAGAACTCATTGGCTATCTCTTTTACAGACTTATTCGGACAAAACGATACAACCACGCAGACAAAACAGTCAAACACAAACACGAAACGACATACAGTACGGGAAATATACGAACCATATTATCTCCACATAAATCTGCGAATACAATCATTGGAACCCTTTGGTATATATACAACGGGAACAAGTTTGTTCCTAGCCAAACCAATGCCGGATTTCCCACCTTTACCCTACAACTTATGATGACAACCACAGTCGCAAAACTTATTCCAAGCAAGTTATTTCTTAACCCATGAAACTCCCAGGGTAAAATATACAACACACAAAAGACCAGCATACACGTGATCAATGCGCAATAATATCGAATTTGCAAAATTGAATCTATTTGTTTCCGCAGCTTCGACCACAACATGCCCGCTGGGAAAGCCAACATCGTATTATACCACCAATGCGGCTTCACCATTGACAACGCAAAAGACACAAAGAAAAGGGCTACGAAAACAATCTCTGCATCCAATCCATCAAAGAACCTTTTGGCCCTAAAACAGGCATAAACGGCCAAATAACAAAGGAGTATCACAAAGATGTACCAATTGCTATTACCCACAGAGTCCCATGCAATAAGTGCAAAGAATGATTTTCTACATGAAATGTTTAAACCAAGCAATATATCCAGAGCAATATAAATCAGCACTGCGACATCAAAATTCAGTAATGTCTGCAAAACTCTCTTCCTGGGGATTAACCTTACATAATCATTCCCCTTAGACTTTATTTGCTCCATCACACCATAACCAGAATAAAAAAGGAACATTACCACAATCAGTTGACCCGAGCACGATCCAATTAGCTGAAACAATGAGTCACCAACACGACTAAACGTATACCCACTCTTTACTAAATAGCCAGAAACATGACGTATGAACACCCAGAATATAAATATTCCTTTTATTGCGAGCGTAGTATCCCTGTCTAGCCCACTCGCTGGTGGCTTTCGTCTGCCCAGCCCCCAGCAGCAAAGCAAAAATAACAATATATAGAATGATATCATACTCTATCCAGCCTTCCCGGCAATTTCATCCAAAATGAAATTTAAAATTCGGGATGCTGCTTTTCCCTCAACACAAATAGCCTTCCTCAATGCACTAACCCGCACATTTCGTTTTGGGTCTTCCCGACGTTCCAATATGGACGAAAACAGGCTGTACATCTCATCAAGACTTCGCGCCTGATAGTATGTCGGATACAGGAATGACGACGATGCCAGCGGCTTATGCGTACACGTTGCGGAAATCAAATGTATTATTGGCTTTCCCGTGACCACATACTCAGTAAGAAACGATCCGCAATCAGTCACCAATGACGATGACTCATTGAAGAGCCTATGATAATCTCCTGACATCTCAACACGACCAATTTGCGCCCAAGCCGTATAGTACTCATCAATTTCTCCCCTTGACATGACCTTAAACTTCTCAAGTATATATGCCAAGTTAGGATGGGGTTTGAACACCCAATTCATCTCTTTGTGCCGCTTCGCGTATTCCAAAATTTCACGCCCATTCCACAGGAAAGTGGCATAATTCAAGCAGCCTGGCCTGTTATGCGGATTAATAGTCCAATGTGGAGCATATATGACACATTGCTTCCCGTCACCGCATTTCGGATCAAACTCGATATAATCAAGCATAGGATGACCTAGTCCAACCATCCGTCCAACACGAAAGACGCGTCCAAGAGCACTTTCATATAGGTGTTTCCATTCCTCGTCCTGCACAAAGTGGTAATTGAAAAGGCGATGCAACGGTTTTAGACATTCCATCGCCACATCCCCGTAATTCGCAACGAAATACGGAATATAGCAAGAAATCGCCCATTTACAAACATCATAAGGCATCTGCCACTTGACATCAAACCACACCTGTTGGTAAAAAATAATATCAGCACAATTTCTGTGCAGTTTCGACGGCGTTGCTTTATCTGGCAACCAGAGTTTGATCGTCGGCATATTGCGTGCGGCAAAAAAATCGCATGCGGCATTGAATGCCGATAATGCGTCAGACTTATTCTTCTCTCCTGCGAAATCAGGGCAAGACACCCCGATCTGAACATGAAAACGTGAATCTCCAGCCATCAGATCGTACAAGGACTGTAGTTTCCACTTCGCAGGTTCTGTTACGATGAAAAGAACCTTTATTGGCTCATCGGACAGCAGCTTTCCCCGCAACCTACGCATAACTAGCGGATAATAGTGGCGCATTTTTGCAATACGAAACCAAAGTAATGCTGCATTCGCCTTTATCAACAATTTTCCAGCTGTTGAACGGACTTTCCGTGCCAATAAATGATTCATATGCAGGCTACAATATAAAACTGGGAAAAGAACCGCGATGCGCTCTAGTCAGCCTATATTTTCAATAAATCGTTGAAGTTCAGCCACGCCAAGTTCTGTACGCCAGGTTTCCCGGATTTTTTTTGCAGCTTTCGACAACGCCTGCCGCCTATCGGCATTAAACATCAGGTGAATCTTTTCGGCAATTATTTTCGGCTGCCGAACAGGAACTTTGTACCCATTCTCACCATTTTGCACAAGTTCTGAGGCACCGATTTCATCTGTGCATATGACCGGCAAACCCATCGACAGCGCTTCATTTACAACTAAGCCCCATATGTCACCCTCACTCGGGAAAACAAATATGTCACTTGCGCAATAATACGCCAACACATTTTCTGGAGGCATTTGCTTTACGAGATGGACTTTCACATTGGTAAGTTTTTTTAATATCGGTAAATGTGTCTTATAACTACCATCCCCTATAAGCAACAGCTCGCATCGATTGGCTTCGTCAAGATGGCTACGTTCCAGTATCAGCAATGCCTCTGCAAGATCTTCTAATCGTTTCAGATCAAGATATCGCGATATACATAGTAGCACGATCGTATCGTTCGCAATCTCGTATGCCTGACGAATTTGCTTGCGTACAGAATCATGATACTCCTCGTCGTACTTTGCGAAAGCGTCAATGTCATGCGAAAAATATGCATTAATGATTTGATTATCGCGAAATCCTCTCGCTCTTGCCATATCTGCACCATTAACACCTGGTGTGAAAACGGCTTTCATGCCATTGACAACCAACCATTTTACCACCCTCTTTTTTAGTGGCAATTTCTCACCAGTATTACTCTTACAAGCCTTAACTTGAGCCAAGGTGTTGCCGTCATTCCATCCAATGACCTTCGATTGACCAATCATGCCAGAAACCATAAGCAGCACCCAGTACCATTTCGGAAGCCCCCCTCCGCAAATATGAATGCTGCCCCACCTTTGCACAAATAAAGACAGCAACAATTGCATTTGCGTCACATGCCAAATATTTGCCTTCCAATTTTTGACCGAATTCGACCACGGCCTGTAGCCTGCCTGCTTTTCAGTAAGGAAGAAAACCGCATCAGGGAACCTTTTTGCGATTAACTCAAATTGATGTTTTCTATACGGCGCAGGAACATTCGTATGAAAATATATACGATGTTTCGCCATCATGCTAAGTATGTCCATGAAACGGTTCATCAAATAAAAATACGGACAATCAAATCAATGAACTATGCGAAGCACTTTCATTGTCCTAATAATCCCCTCTTCTATACCACAACTGAACCGCCAACCTAGCATCTTAAGCTTATCGCCTTTCAGTCTCGCCTTCGTTGCTTTGCTGAACCCCGCAGCTTCAACAGCTTCCGGGAGATCAAACACCACCTTGCACCCTGCATTCTCAGCAATCAACTTAGCCAGATCGCGGAGTGTGATGTCACCCGATTCGTCTGCAATGTTATACGCTTCGCCCGTCTCGCCTTTCAAAAGAACGGTCAAAAGGCCTGAGGCCGAATCGGCAACATACTGAAATGAATAGTATTGCTTCCCTTCGCTTTTCAGAACGATATCTTCGCCTTTGAGCGCGTTATTGAAGAACTGGCTAATCGCCTTTGTGTCCGTGGGAAGGATTGTTGGACCATACGTCCGCGTTAACCTTGCAATGACACAATCAAGCCCTTTCTGTCTGATATACGCTTGGCACAGCGCCTCTCCGCACCGCTTCGACTCAGGGTAGCCGGCTCGCAAGGTATTGCAGTCAATGTACCCGCAGTACTTTTCGTCAAAAAGTTCAACATCGCCTCTGTTTTCACCATATATCTCATTTGACGATGCGAACAGGAAACGCGCAGACTTCTTTTCTACCGCCATGGCAAGAAGGTTGTTAAGAGCAATCACATTGGTCGTTATCGTGCCAATGGGATCGGTCGCATATGCCACAGGATGCGTATTACTTGCCAAGTGAAGTACGAAATCAACCGGCCCGTCCATCGTGGGCAGATTTGGCGCAGAGGCATCCCATTTCACAAATCGAATCAAGCCAGAATCCCAGTACTCTGCGAATCTTGCTTTTGCTTTCTCCGCAGAACGCCCCAGAAGAAGAATCTGGCATCCAAGATCTGCCGCGTTTAAGACATCAATAAGAAAGCTGCCGATAAGGCCCGTGCCTCCGGTAACCAGAATCGTTTTGCCGCGCAATTTCCCCCATGGAAGATCAAGGAAAGCCACGCGCTTGACATCTTCTACGTATTCGGGTATTTCAAGAAGACGTTTCATTTCTTCTCCGCTATCATGGCCTTGAATATCTCAATGTCTCCAGGTGTCGTAAGCTTTATGTTCCTGTCGCTACCAGCCGCAAAATGAAGTCGCACGCCCAGCTCGGTCATCATCGTGTTCGTATATGAGGAACCGTAGATACCGATCTTCCGTTCGAACGCCTCATGGTATTTTTCATCAAGAAGACCGAACTGGTACGCCTGCGGCGTTGCGACACGGCGAAGAGTTTCGCGGGGAATGTATTTTACCGTGGTATCTGGGCGCTCTGCATCGACCAGAAATATCTGCTCATTGTACGGCATGGAGGTAACTCCGTTGCCGAACTGCCGAGCCTTGCCAATCACATCATCAAGGACCGCTGGGTCAACAAGCGGCCTTATGCCGTCGTGAATAATCACTACATCATCTGCCGCGCATTTACCCTCCAGACCAAACACGCCATTCCGTATTGATTCCTGTCCGCTTGCACCACCCTTGACAATCCATTTCAGCTTAGAGATTCCGTACTTCCTCGCCCATGCCTGTACGGAATCCTCCCATCCCTCGATGCATACAAGTTCAATGGCATCGACCATAGGATGCTGTTCGAAAGCCTCAAGCGTGTAGAACAGCACCGGCTTGCCGTTCACCTGTACGAACTGCTTCGGGATGTCCGCACCCATACGAGATCCAACACCACCAGCAATTAGTATCGCCACGACCATCTCCACGAACCTTTTTATATGTTCTCGCCATCACTCGCAAACTTTTCACATTGCGCTGTCAAGTGCTCTGCATATACTCGCCAATTGTCCTTTTCAGGCAACTTTGTGCTTATAGACACCGAATCCCCATGCCAACCCCTTGGTTCCAATTGCCAATCTTCAGTAAAATCCATTACGTTAAAGAAATCGAGCAACCCATCAAATCTACCATCTCCCATATTAATTCCCCCCATAGTGCAACGTCCGAGACTATCATTAATAAAAACAACTGGTGTCCCCATTGCAGTACACGGGAGGGCGCAATGGATTCTACTCGTTATAACAAGTGGATATTGTTCATACAACCTCAACGTACGATCCGCTCTGTCCATTAGTTGTTGATCAATATTGCGATTTTGATCAAACTCTTTCCATAAAACGATATTACTCGTGTAGTCGGCCGATAATAGTAATTCTTCCGAAAATCTTGTTTTGTATTTTTTAAGAAACGCGGCCGCCGCAAACAAAGACCTTACACAACCTTTTAAGCCTTTCAAGTCAAAATAGCATGTCCTAAATTTCAAACTCAACTTACTTATTTTTCTAATATTCAAGACCACAAACAATATTATCGGCAAGTTAAAGAGCTTTGCCCATGTAATCCGATCTGTCATGGGAAAAACAGGATCAACAAATAATGCATGCGTTTTAGACGGGGCATTTTTATATGTCCTTCCCAGCGTTAAAGTTAAACAACCAGAAAAGAAAGCCTTAACCCCTTTACCCCTCAAGAACTCTAGCGTCTTCTTGTCCCTGCAACCTATCGGTTCATGTTTTTTTAAATATGAAAGACCTCCATTGGCAAGAATTTTTTCCGCCTTGCGCGGTGAAATATGAAATGACGTGATCAAGGGAACTATCTTATCTGACGGAGGGAATTCTTCTGGATTGTGCATGAACCAACCATTAAGAATTATTTTACTGACATCACCACTATACGAATGCAATTCATCTCGATCTATGAACTCTGAAGTATTCATAAACTGACGCGCAGCAATCGCCTGATTGTAGTCGCCGATATTCTTCGTCTCTCCCATTCTCACATGGGCACTCATTATCGCCTTTTTCATTCAATTAACTCTTTTTTGTCTTGAAATTATTGTAAGCAACTTCATCGACAGGAAAGCTCTCTCTGACTCATCTAGAACAAACAACCACGCGCCAGACAACACAACAAAATCAACAATGATCGTTGTCCCAAAGATTCTCGATAGCGATGCTATAAACATGTATTTAAAAAAGATTCCGCCCAGTATGCTAGCAAACGAAATCATTAATAGCGGGGCGAACACTTTACTCAGCCACAACCTGACACTCATGCCAACTAACGATCTAGCGAGCCAAACCCGTCCAAAGGAGCAAATCATCTTAGTGATTATCATTGCAGCACCAATCGATAGTACGCCAAATCCTAGTTCAACTAGAAACCATGCAAGCGGGAAGGTCATCAATATTGCTCCCCCAAGAAATGCTTGATACATTGCGATCTTCCCCTTCGCGTTCACCAAAATCATGTGCCCTGTAGAAGTTCTGTCTACAATCATGTCAACCAGTATGCATATCGCAAGCATTTTAGTGTGTTCTGGTGGGGTTACGAGCCAAAGATGGAGTACTTCTTCTGACTCAAGAATTAAGGGCAAAGCGAAAATTAGGATGCATAAAGTCCCGAACTTGCACGCTCCATAGGCAAGATACTCCGCCCTCTTATACAATCCGGCGCCATAAGCATTCATTATAGCTGGAGTGAATGCACCTTGGATGCTACTTGCAAGAGACATGCAGTTGCTTGAGATTCGATGTCCAATATCCATTGCCGCATTCACCCTGACTCCAAAGTATTTATTTACTAAAACAGAAATTCCCTGCCATTTAAGTAGAGACCCCGACATCCCTATAAATTGCCAGGACGCAAAGGAAAGCAGCTCTCGGATTCTCCTTGTCTGAAACGCTGCCGCAACTAAGAATTTACATTCGGGGAAGATCCTTAATGCACGCATACATATCAGAAACTGCGGGGCAGCCGTAATTAGGCACATTCCGCCAGCATATCCCAACAACCAGTCAGTGGGATGGTTGACCATGTATAAAATGAAAATAAAAGAGCAAGTCGTTGAAGCAACACCGTAAATTGTCAATTCTGCGATTTCCTGTCGCGCAATATACATAGCATTAAACGGAACATTTACCATAGAAACAAAGCAGCTAGCGCATACAAAACGCCAAACCCAAACACAAACGTCAATTCTTCCAGGCGAAATCACCAAATAGCCTCTAATCGCCCAAAGCCCAATTGGATAACCAATCAAGACCAATACAGTTGGCACTACAGTATGTATTACTACTGCCGTAGAAAACCACTCCCTGCATAAGTTAAGTCCCTCTTCAGGATTCTTTTGCGCGGCACCGATTGCCACAGAATAAAATCGTCCGATTGCCGACGAGAGTAAATTGTTGAAAAAAGCCACAAAAGCAGACAATCCTGCAATCAAGCCATACAAGCCAAAGTCTTCCTGCCCCAAAGCCATCAGCACCCATCTTGCCGTAAACAGTCCTATAACCAACGCATACAGACTCCGCCCGTATGTGGCTATGATGTTCAGAAAAATTCGACGGTTAGGGGACACGGGGACTTCCCTTAGTTCAAATCATATATTCCAGTCTTCCTTCGTTATTGACCGTGAACTTCACTCGTCATTCGTTGGCTAGGCCAAGATAGAGGTTTGTCGACTTCTGGACTGTCTCTTATGCATGTAAATAACCGCACGTTCATTTCTGGCAAAAACTGCTTACTGGACTGCATCCTGGATCGTTTTCTATATAAATCGTTACTGCCCTAGTCGGAATCCTATTGCCCTCAAGCCCGGTTTTCTTTCGTAGTCCGACTACATTCTGCCACGCGGGTTCCATCGGGACAGCAAGCAACGGCGCAGAAACAATTCAATATAATTGTGCAAATCTTCATTTCTTCGTCGGCCCTAACCACCAAGGAACACGCTCTGTGTACTCATGAGTAGGATGACGCAATTCCTCGGACGGCAATTGCCGCCAATCGCCATACTCGTTCTCCAAGAATCTCTCACATTGTTCCGGAACTTTAATGGTCTGATTGCAAAACGCATGCGAAATCCCATCCCCAAACACATCCCTACTCAGAGGTCTTTTCCTGAACACTGACAATGTGCAATCATAGCTGGACACAAGTCGCGATTGATCATAGGGATTGCTCTTATATGTGTCTTCTAGACACACGAGTGGATTCTTGCGTCCATATAGGAAAACACAAAGAGGGGCGACCATGCACCCAATCCACCATCTGACCTTTCCCGTAACCGGCAGCTCTTTCAACTTGAAATTGACAAAGGCATTATACTGAACCAGCGTCATGGACTTCATGCGCAAACAGAACCGGCCAAACGCAGTGGACGGGATTCCGTCAAGCGGAAATACATCGACAAACAGTCCGTTGGAAAGGCATCTTCCAGTTTCCCGCTCCACCGCCTCAATCGTGCTACGCCGACAGTCCTGTACCTTTCCAAACAGCAACTTAAACTCCGACGTATTCCCATGGCAGACGAATTTAAGGTGTTCAGGCAATTCGCCTATCGCCAATTTCTTGAACTCCTCATAATCTGGGCGCGGCATGAAGATATCAAAGTCGTCATCCCAAGGTATGAAACCACCATGCCGCGCGGCTCCAAGTGCCGTACCGTCTGCGGCATAATACCGCAGGCCATGTTTGTCGCACACCTTCGCAATCTCGTTGTAGATTGTAAGGAGAGCATCCCACAAAGGGGTAAGATGGAACGGGTCTTCCACTACGAATCTATCAGAGTAATTATCTTCTTAAACGGCATGAGGCGGGAATCGACTTCCTGCGCTCGATGATAGCGCAGAAGATCTTGCGCGACAGACTGCATGG
>JAEEGL011673685.1_pt1 | contig 14791 bp, 7 predicted proteins | sample 9134231 | NCBI WGS metagenome assembly JAEEGL01 (sample SAMN16246548, study PRJNA631951) | gut metagenome | biome: gut microbiome; feature: rumen; material: fiber-attached | host: Bos | place: Iran: Karaj | collected 2018-10 | reverse complement strand
CCGCAAGGCGTGACCATGCGCAAGGTGGTGAAGAAGTAATGGTTATTGGTTATTGGTTATTGGTTATTGAGGCCAATAGCTAATAGTTAATAGCTTATAGCTTATAGCCAAAAAGGGCGGAGAGGATTCTTCGCCCTTTTTTCGTTATTTTCATTTTTATGAGACGATGAGGCGATGATGTTATCGTCCCATCGTTTTCTTGTTTTCCGCACGATTTCACCATCAAATTTTCATCTAACTGAAAATAAGCCTATTAGTTCCTCGCAAGATGCCGTTTTGGGTCACCCCACACCTTTTTAGGAGCGAGATTTAACCGTTAAGACGGGATTTTCCCCATGGAACACCCCATGTCGGAAAAACTCCGTATCTTTGCAGCATGTTTGTGGAAAAGAAAATAAACAAGTCGGGGAGCACCTCAGTCCGCATCATAAAGAAGTCAGGCGGGAAGAAGAGGTTTATAAAGGCAATAGGCTGCAGCGCGTATGGAGGATTTCTCTTTCATACGCTTTTTTTTTATAGAAAAAAAGCGAAAAAAATGTATTTTTGCAGTCATAATGTTTCATAGGTTTTTATTGATATACTACATTCAATTTTTTGAAAATCAATATTATATGTTTTTTCATAAAATTTGATATGCAAATAAAATGCCTATTGATTTGTTGAAATGAAATGATAAAAATATAACTGTAAAATTATGAAAAAAAAAGTCTATTTACTCGCATTGTTGCTGACGACAATAAGCGTAATGCACGGACAAAACACCCATTACCAACTGCCCCCCCACCAATTTGACACTTGGGGAGGGAACGATGTACCTGTCTTCTGGCACACTTTCAATGAAATAGATTGCCAAATAAGCGACTGCGGTACTCTGACCGCGTTAGGTTTTTTTGAAAACCACCACACAAAAGTCATAGGCCACAAAGGCACTTCAGACCCAAACAACACGAATTGGGCTTGCCAACTTTACACGGTACGACTGGCAGACAAAAACATCAACGGCATGATTTCCACAGGCAAATCAATCATCGCCTCCGATAATCTATCCAGTTCCGCCAACCACGTTTACACCCAACGTTACAATGCAAACGGAACCCCTGGCGCCTACAAGTGGACTTTCGCCGGACGTCCCGACTCCATTTCAGTTTGGGCTCGTTTCAGCTTTTTGCAGAATGTATATGATTCAGCCTATGTCAGAGTACACATTCACGGGGATGTGGACTTCATTGACGTGCCTGGCTGGGGACCTGACCATGCACAAGAGGGGAAAATCGCCAATGCATACTGTATTATGAAAAACCCTGTCACCACTGCCACCAACGGTGTCTATAAGTCAGACTGGACAAGATTCGCTTTCAAGTTCCGCTACTATGATGCCAACAACCACTACATCTCAAATCCGACCTTGACAAACACAGCACAACCATATTACATTTTGGCAACTCTCTTCACCAACAGGCGTAACAATGTCGGCCAGAACGACAGCACTGCTTACGATGACATCTTCTGCATTTATGACAAGAGCTTGAAATCCTTAAAAATCAACGGGGTGGAGAATGCCGAGATTAAAACATTCTTCAATGAACATGAGTTCATCACCCACGAAAAAACCGTCAACAGCGGCGCCATCACTTACAATTTGAACGACCAGATTTGCTATAATAGCGATGCCGACTTCCCACAAGTCTCAGCCACTGCCAATTCCTCCCTTATCCTCAGCTGCGAGGTGACACAGGCTACCATCGCAAATCCAAAAGCAACCATCTCAATCATTCACAACGACTCCTCATCATACGTATATACCATCCACTTCACTAACGCACACCCTGCTGTGAATGTATCGCTCGACAGTCCCACCAATGTGTTTACTGCCTGCGAGGGTGAGGAGATCACCATAACCGCTGTCGGTGCTGAAAATTACGTTTGGAGCAACGATATGGGCAACAGCGCGACGATTCATCCGACCACCAGCGGCCAATACACGGTGACCGGCACTCTTACAGGGGGCGGATGCGCCGGCTACGCTACCGCGTATGTGGTTGTGAACCCCTTACCTAACGTGAACATCGCCGGTGGCAGCAACATCGTTTGTACCGGCACCAACACCAACCTGACTGCGAGCGGAGCAAACTCGTATGTATGGAGCACAGGGGCAACAACCGCCTCCATCAACGTTCCCACAAACAACAACGGCATTTTCACCTACTCCGTCACTGGCACCTCCAGTGCGGGATGTTCCAACACGAGTACAACCACTGTCACAGTACTAGACAATCCAGGTGTCACTCTCAATGGACCGTCATCCATCTGCAACGGCTCGGAAGCGACCATCACTGCATCCGGAGCCGACAGCTATATATGGAACACTGGAGCAACAGGGCCTACCCTGACCATCACTACGGGCGGCACCTATTCTGTCACAGGAAGTTCCTCGTCAGGCTGCAACAGCACCGCATCATGGACAGTACAAGGCAAAACCACCCCCTCCGTCACCATCAACGGTCCGTCTCTGATTTGTGGCAACAACACCGCCACTCTCACCGCCTCCAGCAACCTGCCAGGTGTGACCTATCAATGGAACACGGGGGAAACCACCAACTCCATTACCGTACAGTATCCCGGCTTCTACACTGTCACCGTTTTGCTGAACGGCTGTGAAAACACGCTCACCCACATTGTGACCTCCATCGCCGCCCCCGAGCCTCCGACAGTAACCAACGGCTACCATTGCGGCAACGGTTCCGTAACACTTACCGCCTCATCCATGGAGGGGACAAACTGCGTGTGGTACGCCAGCAGCACCTCTCTGGATGTGTTAGCCACCGGCAACTCCTACACCACCCCCTATCTCTCCACGTCCAACACCTACTATGTGAGTGCCCAGAACGAGACAGGCTGCGTGTCCGACAGAGTGCCTGTAACGGCAAACATCTACAGCCTGCCGACTGCGCCAATAGTTTCCAGTTTCTCCAACTGTGGAGAGGCTGACATCACCCTAACTGCCACCGCCACTAGTCCAGTGTATTGGTATTCCGACGTACAAGGAACAAATTTCATCTCCACATCACAGCACGTCACCGAAACCACCACATTCTATGCCGCGACAATCAACGAGAACTGCCGCAGTGCGATTGTTCCGCTGACCGTCACCATCAACCCGCTACCAATAGCACCTATCGTGACCGACCTTGAACCCATCTGCTCCAATAGCAATGTCAATGTCACCCTCACCGCCACACCCGCTGTCGGAACCAATGTCAAGTGGTATAACAGCAATATGAATTACGTTGGTCAGGGGAACACCTATCAGGCAAAAAACATCAGCAACAGCACTGTTTTCTATGCCACCGCATACAACAGTGACTGCGAGAGCGAACCAGTGGCCGTCACTATCACCAAGAATCCGCTACCCGCTGCCCCGACAGTCTATGGCGACACGATTTGTTCCGCCGGCACAGCCACCCTGACCGCCAATGCCGGCAACCTGACCGTGAGATGGTACGATGCCAACAACAACTTCCTGGCTGAAGGAAACACCTATTCGCCCAACATCACTGCCACCACGACGTTCAAGGCAACCGCCTACAACACGGAAACCCTTTGCGAAAGCGCTCCCTCCAGTGTAACCGCAGTGGTAGGCCAAACATATTACAAAGACATCTCTGTGGAAACCTGTGAGGCATACACATGGCATGGGCAGACTTACTCGCAAAACGGAAGCTACACCGAAACTTTGCAAAGCATCTATGGCTGCGACAGTATCGTAACCCTGCACCTGTATATTTTCGAATCCTTCAATGTGGTCATTGACACCACCGTGTGTGGCCAGTTCGAATGGATGGGAGAAACGTACACCACATCCCAACCCATCGTCAAACATTTTTATTCGACTTCGAACTGTGACAGCACAGTCACCGTCAACCTGACTGTATATAACGCAGTCCAAGTATCCAAGACGGTTACCCTTTGTAGCAACGAACTGCCCTACCATTTCGCCGGAAGGACATTTAATTCGGCGGGTACCTATACCTTCAACATCCCCGGCGAATACGGTTGCGACAGCACCATTACATTGTCTTTGATTGTAAACCCTCAACCGAGTCTTCCTACCCTTACATCGTCTAACATCACGAACTGTGGTGGAGAAAACATCACCCTTAACAGCACAGTCACCGCCAACGGCACTGTCTGCCGTTGGTACACGACCGCGACCGAAAGCGAACCTTTCATGACAGCCAACAACTTCCAATACTCGTTCGAGGAAAGCAGCATTGTCTATGTTTCCAACTACAATGCAAACACTGGATGTGAGAGCGGCCGTATCCCGATGCAAATCACCATTAACCCACTGCCCACCGACCCCGTGGTGGAATCTGTTGTGCGCTGCGATGCGGGTGCCGTCACTTTCACTGCAATTGCCGATGAGGGTACAACTTGCCTATGGTACTACAACCTATACACCAACAATGCCATGGCTTCCGGCAACACTTTCACAAGAAACGTGGTAGCCAGCACCACATTCTACGTGCAAAGCTACAACATGAACACAGGATGTATTAGCGCAAGAGTTCCGGCCGTGGCCACGGTGAACATCCCGCCCTCTCCACCGCAAACAACCCTTGTGTCAAATTGCGGACCTCTCACCGCTGACCTCGCCAACTACGTATCATCCAGCAACATGCAATACCGCTGGTATGACCAAAACGGCAACCTCCTGTCCGAGGACCACCACTACAACGCCACCGTGAACGAGACCAGCACCTTCTACGTCAGCTTCTTCAACACCTTCACCGTCTGCGAAAGCAGCCACTCACCGCTGACTATTACCATCAACGAGGATTACGCCCCCACCGAGATCTATGACACTATCTGCCAATACTCCCGCTACCAAAACCACAATATCGACCAAATATTCGCCACCTCCGGCACCACCACTCTCACCGTCAACACCCTCTCCTCGACAGGTTGCGACAGCGTGGTCATCCTGCACCTCTATGTAAGACCCCAAATCACCCATGAGGCGAATATCACCTCTTGCGACCAATACATCTGGGGAGACAGTGTTTACAACATTTCCGGCATTTACACCCAAACCTTCACAGCCGCCAACGGGTGTGACAGCGTGGTCACCATCCACCTGACCGTCACCCCCTCCGACCATACGGACATTTACGCGATAGATTGTGAACAGTTTGTCTGGAACGACATCACCTACACCCAATCCGGCATCTACCAGCAAACCTTCACCAATGCACTCAGCTGCGACTCTGTCGTCACGCTTCATCTGACCATAAACCCTGCCTATCATGAGGAACTTGTCGTGGATACCTGCGAGGAATACACCCTCAATGAAATCACGTACCAAGAATCCGGAGACTACACCCAGTATTACATCACCAGCCATAACTGCGACAGCATTATCAACCTGCATCTGACCATCCATCACCACCAGCAAGTCGTGCTTCAAGATGAGATTTGCGAGAACAGCGCCTACACCTTGAACGGCTTTGACACGACATTCGCTGTGGCCGGAGAATATACGCTGACGAACCACGGCTCCGACATCCACGGGTGTGACAGCACCACCATCCTCCATCTCACCGTCAACTCCGTTTTCAACATGGTTATTGAAAACGCTATCTGCTATAATGACAGTGTTGAGTTCTTCGGACAATTCCTTTCGGAGAGTGGAGACTATGTTGAAAACCTGCAAACAGCCAATGGATGCGACAGTATCATCACGCTTCATCTGACCGTATTCCCGCATGAGATTGACACCATCACGGCATACACCTGCTACAATGTATCCTACGATAATGATGGATTCTACATCGAAAATCCTACAGAAGACGGTTTCTATACATCTTCCGATTTCGACGAGAACGACTGCATCAGCACCACTGTTCTGCATCTTATCGTTCGCGATACAGCAGCGACCTCGCTGAGCACCAGCCTCTGTATCGGAGAGACCTATACTGAAAACGGTTTTGATATTACGGCTACAGAGCCCGGCGAGTTCACCTACGTTCAGACACTGCAAGCAGCCAACGGCTGCGACAGCACCATCACTCTGACTGTCACGGTGAATCCGAGCAACAACAGGGAAATTTACGACTCCATTTGCGTCGGGAGTGCCTACACCCAATTCGGTTTCGACACACTATGCGCGAATGCAGGTGAATACACGTTGGTTCGCCATGCTTCCAACGTTTTCGGCTGCGACAGCGCGACCACGCTCCATCTCACTGTTCTCCCGACCTACGCACCGACCATCACCCGCATGATTTGCGAAAGCGGCAGCTACTTGTTCAACGGTGAAACACTCACACAATCGGGTGTTTATACGGCAAACCTCACTTCCATTCACGGTTGTGACAGTATCGTGACGCTGAACCTTACCGTGGGTGCTGAATACCGTGACACCATCGTTGACCACATTTGCGCCGGAAACGCCTACCATCAGAACGGCTTTGACATTGACCAGCCGCAAACACAATATTACCAGCGCAACGACCTCGCCCAAAACGGCTGCGACAGCACCACTATCCTGTACTTAATCGTTCACGAATTGAACACCACGAATCTCAACGCCACTATTTGCCTTGGTGAAAGCTACACCCAAAACGGCTTCAACGTCACACCTGACAAATCGGGTGACACCACTTATACTCTGGTTGTACCCACGGCTTATAACTGCGACAGCACCATTGTGCTCCACTTGACCGTCAACCCCACTCATTCCATCACCCTCAACGATGCGATTTGCGCGGGCAACAGATATACCGCCAACGGCTTTGACACCCTGTTCACCCAAGCCGGCGACTACACGCTGACAAACACCGATCAGAATGCCTATGGCTGCGACAGCGTGACCACCCTGTACCTCACCGTTTATCCTATCCCGGAGACAGAAATCAACATGGCCATCTGCTTTAACGAAAGCTACCCATTCAATGGCCAAAATCTTACGGAAGCAGGCACTTATTTTGACACGCTTGTCTCAACACACAACTGCGACAGCATCGTCACCCTGCACCTGACCGTCTATCCGGAGAAACGCGACACGATTGTGGCACATATCTGCAAAGGAACATCCTATTATGACTTTGGTTTCGACATCGAGACTCCTGAGGTGAGCGGTTATCACACCATTGTCACTCCCGACATCAACAGTTGCGACAGCACCACGGTTCTCCATCTCTTCGTCCACGACTCCGCCGTCACTCATATCCCGGCGGCAATCTGCTTTGGAGAGAGCTATAACGAAAACGGATTTGAGATTTCCTCCGCAGAAGTCGGCGAGCACACCTACACGCAACTACAGCAAACCTCCTTCGGTTGCGACAGCACCGTATATCTGCATCTGACAGTAAATCCGATTTACCATCTGGCGGACGAACTGACTGTTTGCCAATCGGAAACACCATATCTCTACGAACCTGCCAACCAATACTTCAATGTCGCTAACGTTGGTAGCTTTGACACGGTTCTCACATATACCACTACCACAGGCTGCGACAGCAACATCACACTCACTTTCCATGTGCTGCCCTCTTATATCCTTGAAGAATCCGTGACTTTGTGCAACAACAGCGATCTGCTGCCCTACGCTTTCGGTGACATGACCCTCACGGAATCGGGCGACTACACCTACTCGTTCACTGCTACGACTGGTTGCGACAGCATCGTGACACTGCACCTGACGGTGAATCACACCGATACGGTGGAACTGACGCAAAACGCTTGCGGTGAGCTGTTATGGAACGGCATACTCTACACGGAGTCCGGCACTTACAGCCAATCGTTCGAGAACATGAACGGCTGTGACAGCACCGTCATCCTACATCTGACCGTGTTCCCCGTTTATCAAAATGAGTTCTCGGAAACAGTATGTGGCAGCTACACTTGGAATGACGAAACCTATACCGAATCCGGCGACTACACCCAGCACCTTACCTCTGTCAACAACTGCGATAGCACCGTGACGCTGCACCTCACCGTAAAACCGGTCTCGCTCGTCGAATATGCGACTTCCGTCTGTCAGGGCGAAACATTCAATCTCTACGGTTTCGACACTTTGGTAACCGAAACAGGTATCCATACGTTGACCCATCACGATGTGAACGTCTTTGATTGCGACAGCACCACCATCGTTACGCTGACGGTTCATCCCACTTACTCCATCGATACCGTTGTGAATGTCTGCGACATGGACATCCCGTTCCTTTGGGATAACAGCGAATATCACAGCTTTGTGGAGACGGGCGACTACGACCTCCCATTCCAGACCGTCAACGAATGCGACAGCGTGATTCATCTGCATCTGATTGTGAATCCCTCCTACACGAAAGACACCACTGTGACGGTCTGCAACGGTGCGCTTCCGTACATTTTCTGCGATGGTTACACATTCACTGAAACCGGCAATTACACTGTCAACCTCCAAAGTGTCAACGGTTGCGACAGCGTGTGGCATTTGAATCTGATTGTCACCCCGAATGCCGAACATGACGCCTTCGTCACCATCTGTGATAACGAACTTCCCTACACCTACAAGGGAGAGACCTTTGAGGAAGCCGGTTACTACGACATCACGGAGACGGACATTGACAACTGCATCACCATCACCCACCTCACCTTGAATGTCAATCCCACCTATCACGGTTACGACACAGTGACCGTTTGCGAGGAGACCCTGCCTTTCATTTATGGCACCACAGCCTTGAATGCCAATGGTGAATATGACATCCATCTGAACACCAACACGATGTGCGACAGTCTGATTACTGTACATTTCACAGTGATACCCTCTGCTCGCGGTAACGAGGAACAATACGTATGTTCCAACGACTTCCCTGTCAGTTTCGGCGGCAGCCTCTTTGAAGTAGCAGGTGTCTATGATGTTGCTTTCCCACGTGAAGGACAATGTGACAGCATCGTCACCTTCACGCTGCACGAGGCACAGGAATACCTCATCGAAGAGGCGGAGAGTGTCTGCGACCACACACTGCCCTATCTGTGGCACGGTCTTACGCTGAACCAATCCGGCATTTATTACGACTCCCTGACCTCCATGTACGGCTGCGACAGCATCTACCGCCTGCAACTCACCGTCAATGAGACGCAATGGGTGGAAAGTGACCCCATCGTCCTGTGCGAGGGCGAAACCGCCGAATGGCGCAACTTGACCCTTTCCGAGGCGGGTGTTTACCGTGACACCGTCACAAGCGTGGAAACAGGCTGCAACGAAATCCACCAAGTCACCGTCATCGTGAACCCGTCCTACCTGTTCCAAGACACAGTCACGCTCTGCAGCAGCGAACTGCCCTACCTCTGGCACGATCTTGCCATCAACGAGTCCGGCATCCGTGAAATCTATCTTCAGACAGCAGAATCCTACTGCGACAGTATCTTCCGCCTTGTCCTCTACGTACACCCGTCCTACCATTTCACTGAATCGGCTGCCGTATGCGACTACGAACTGCCTTACGTTTGGCGTGGCATGTCTCTCACAGAGAGCGGCAACTACCATGACACTCTGACCACTGTGGACGGCTGCGACAGCATCTACTCCATCAACTTTGAGGTTTATCCTACCGTCAACACCACGCTCATCGACACCGTCTGTTCGAACGATCTGCCCTACGTATGGCGCGGCCACCAGCTCACCACTGCCGGAAACTACCATGACACCATTCCCAACGCATACGGTTGTCAGGATGTCTATAGTCTGCAACTCATCATCAACCAGACGTCTGACACTACGATTCAAGATGTCATCTGCGCTGGTGAGACCTACACGCTTAACGGGTTCAACATCCCCACCGACCATCCGAGCATCCTTTATGACCAGCGCGTCACCGTCAACAGCCAGGGCTGCGACAGCATCATCTTCATTATGTTGGAAGTACTGCCGTCCTACCTGACGGAAACCTACGGGGAAACCTGCGAGAACGTTCCTTACGAATGGCGCAACGGCGAATACTCCGTTGAGGGCACCTACTACGACAGCTTAACTACCGTTTCCGGCTGCGACAGCATCTTTGTCCTGCACCTCAGCATCAACCCCGTTTATGACGTCTATGTGAGCGACACCGCCATCCGCGAGCATGAATACACCTACGAGAACTTTGTCATCACACCTGCCGACAGCGGAACTTTCACCTATGAAATCCAGAACTACACCGTCTTCGGCTGCGACAGCATCACTCACCTGACCCTCTATGTGGCCTACAATGATGGCATTGATGACCTCACAATCATTCCCGAATTCTCCTTCTACCCGAACCCGACGAGTGCCAAACTGAACATTCAGGGTGGGCAGATGCGCCAAGTGGAAGTCTTCAACATCAACGGCAAACTTATCTGCCGTGAAAACGCCGATTCGCCGGAATTCACACAACTTGATGTAATGAACCTCCCGACCGGACACTATCTTGTGAGAGTGACGCTGGATGATGGCAAGACGGTCACGAGAAAAATTATTGTGAATAAACAATGATGAGATAATTAGATGAATAAAGAATGAAATAATTAGAAGTGAGACGTTGGATGCAAATCAGTATAGACATCCAACGTCTCACCATTTTAAAAAGATGCTGACATGAAACTGCAAGAGAAGCCCTGCTGGATACAACTCGTTGTGCTGGCCCTGTTTATGGTTGGCGGTATGTTACTGTTCTCTTCTTTCGGAAGCCTGATTGTACTGCTGATATACCACACCCCATCCATATTTGAAGCCTCGGATCCTGTCACGGCCATCCGAATCAGCCAGACTTTCACCACAATCGGCGCATTCCTGCTGCCGGCGCTGCTATTTGCCTATTGCCAGAACCGTCAATGTTTCCAATACAACGCAGCCAATCGCAAACCCGAATTTTCCATGACCATCATCGTGTTGATTTTGTCCATCACGCTGCTTCCTGTCGTCAGTATGCTTTCCTTATTCAATATGCAGATAATGCCTCAGGAGGGTGCTGTGGCAGAGTTCATGCGCAATTTGGAAGATGCCGCCAATCATATTCTGGAAATGGTCACAAGCAGGCGCAGCACCTGGGATTTGGTCGCCAACATATTGGTCTTTGCCTTGTTAGCCGGCTTGTGCGAGGAGTTCCTTTTCCAAGGGGCGTTGCAGCCGTTGATGACGAAATGGACCCGGAATCCACATGTGGGCATCCTGCTCACCGCCCTCATTTTCAGCACCCTGCATTTCCAATTCTACGGATTTATCCCAAGATTCGCATTAGGGGTTTATTTAGGGTATCTCTTCTACTGGAGCCGTTCCCTATGGCTACCAGTTGTAGCCCATGTGATGCACAACGCTCTATCCATTTTGACGGACTACACGCTTCAAGGAAGAGGAATCGACACTGACAACCTGCAGTTCACCGACCTTCACGGCGCCATCCCCATAGTTATCTCCTGCACATTAGTCAGCGCCATGGGAATTGTGTTTCTGTGGCGAACTTTTAGAGATAATGAGGCGATAAAGCGATAACTTACAATGACCACGTCATTGGTTATAGAATGTTCACGGTACGGGGTCATAGCCGCTGCCACCCCAAGGGTTGCAGGAAAGCACGCGTTTCAGGGTCAGCCAGGATCCTTTGAGCGGACCATATTTCCGAATAGCCTCGATGCCGTAGTTGGAACATGTCGGGGTATAACGGCAACTTCTTCCTATAAACGGGGAAAGGGTCATCTGGTATAGCTTGATCAGCCCAATCAGGAATTTTGAGACCCACAACCGCACAAACAGGAAAAATCTCTTCATTAGATGGACTCTTTTTGAATCACAGACTGTAGTTCCGTGAAAATATGTTCTACGGTGGCACATACCTGCTTATAGGTCGGCAACTCCCCGCCAACATACATCCAACACATCTCCACACCACATTGGTCAGGTAAAAGCAGCAGGTGACGGTTAAGACGATAAGCCTCACGCATCAGCCTTTTCACGCGATTGCGGTCGGTGGCGTGCGGAAAACGTTTTTTCGGGACAATCACCGCCAACTTTGTGCCTTCGGCGGCTCCTATGTGGAAAAAGCATTTGATGGGATAATAAAACACAACACAACGTTGCAACACAATGGCTTTGATGCGCAACGAGGACTTCAGACGGCAGGATTTCGGGAAAGCCGAGGATTTAACGTCTACGGCCCGCATATTCTTTCAAGAAAGCGTCCAAAGCATCCGTCAGGGAGGCATGTTCTTTTGTAGGAGCCATGACATGCAATTTCCAACCAGCCTCCTCCACGGCACGTTTGGCGGAATTTCCAAGTGCGGCGAACACTACATCCCCTTGTTGGAAATCAGGATAATTGGCTTGTAGTGATTTCACCCCATTGGGGCTGAAAAAGACAATCATGTCGTATTTCTCAATTTTAATATCCTTCACCAAATCGGCAGGAGCAATCACAAAGACCACCGCCTGGGCGAACTTGATCTCATTTTCCACCAAAACCTGCTCTAACTGTGCTGGAATGCCGTCCTGACTGCACGGTATCAACATGCTCATCTCCTTGTTCTTGATGAGAAGTTCGTAGAAACTGCTGACCCGAGCGTCCTTGGCGGCAAAAACACGGCGCTTGCGGTAAGGGACATATTTCTGCAAATAAAGCGCGATAGGCTCTGTCGCGCAAAAATATCTCATGGATTCTGGCATCTCCACGCGCAACTCCTTACATAATTCAAAGAATTTGTCAATCGTGTTCGTACTGGAGAAGACAATCGAACTGTAGTCCAAAATATTGATGTGCGTTTTCCGAAAATCTAATGCAGTGGTGCAGTTTATCTTGAAAAACTTGTAGAAATCGATATTGATACTGTACTTCTTTATCAGTTCCGCGTATGGGGATCTTTCAATATCCTCCGGCGCATTTTGGGAAACTAAAATGTTTTTTATCTTCATTTTAACGTATTGATACTCTCAACTATTTCCTGTTTATCTTACTTTATATCAAACAACTAACAACACTTTAAGAAGTATTGTCCAAGGTAAAATTTCAAGGGTGCAAAAATAGAGAAAAAAATGAAACCTGTGGCCACTCATGGAATTTATTTTCAACAAACGGTATGTCCAAATGGAAAACAGGCCGGCAAAGAGTGCAGCAATCAAATAATAAACCATTCGCAAGCCTGTATAATGCGTGAGAATAAGCATCGGGAAAAGTAAAACGGAAAAATCCGTCATGAATATGAATTTGTACTGGTTGATAGAGGTGCGCTCCTTATCACGGTCGAAAAGACGGGAATAAATTTCGTTGCATAACAATTTGATGACGTAAGCCGCAAGCAATATTGCCAGAAACAGCCCGATGTATGCCATGTAAGGTAACTTCGAGACGGCTCGAGGGAAAAAGGTGTCGCAAAACATTGTCAGCCCCATTGTGATGGTAATCAGGTCGAAGGCCAGCACGAAAATGGAGCTCCGGTCCTCTATAATCTTACCTTCGCGCTGCAACAGGGAAAAATGACGCTGAGAAAACAAGGCTCGGAAAACAAGCATCAGCTTCCTGCGGAAGGTGAGAAATGTCATTGTGAAAATGAACAGCAACAGACAGAACATCAATGTAATCCAGCTGTTGGGACGGGTAACCGTATCCCACTGGAATTGAGTTACAGAAAGCCAATGCCGCGTGAACATGGCACTCATTGAAAGGACGGACAAACAGTAAGGTTACGGACTACTTGATTAACAGCTTCTTGGTGCAAAGCATCTTGCCGTCAGATTCCAATCCGTAGAAATACATGCCGGCATAGAATTTGGACACATCCACCTGCTTCTTGCCACTCTGACTGACAGGAGCACGATAAACCTCACGACCGGCAAGGTTCTTGATCACCAGATTCGTGTTGTTGCCGGGGGCGACATAATCGATGCTCACCGTGTTGACGGCAGGATTCGGGTAGGCACGCAACGACACCTGCATTTCACTTTCGCGAACCCCTGTCCCATCAGAATAATGGATATAAAACGAGACCGTATCGGACTCATCGTCCGTATTGTAGAACACGAACCTGACCAATGCGGCATCCTTGCATCCCGTGTATGTGGCATGAAATGCATTTGCATCATTTTCTGGAACTGATGCGTTGGCATCCAATGATATAGGATTCGAAAGGTTTCCAAGATAGCAAGTTCCCAGACAAAACAGCAAGTCAGTTGTCTCGTCATTGAGATAAATAATTTGTTTTCGGACTCGGAATTCGACAAGGTCGTTCGTCTCATTCTGATAACCCACGTACGTTTCGACCTCATTTTCGCTATTATACAAAAACTCCTGAATCGTATCGTTGTTGTTTAACACCTGTGATCCATGGAAAAGCTTTATGGACTGTGCGTTAAGCATCATGACTGACATCAGCAACGCAAGGGTAAATATTCTTTTTTTCATATTCCTATGCCATTTTAATTAATGCTGCAAAAATACATTTTCTTGACTTCCCTCCGTTTAAGATGTTTAATTTTTTTTTTGTGAATTGTGATTACTGTTTATTTTCAAATCACAAGTCACAAATCACAAGAAAGGCGCACCATTCGGCGCGCCTTTCTTCAGAACTATACAAGAAGCAAATTATTTTTTGCGTCTTTTGGGTTTGAGGTTGTGTTTGGCAACGAATTCGTCGAGGACTTCCTTCAAAGTGGGAGTGCCGATCTCTTGCAATTCGTAACCGACCTTCACAACGGGTTGTTTGATCTTGATGAAGCGCGGCAGGTCGATAGGAGTACCAACGACGACGGCATCGCAAGGAGTGTTGGCGATGGTCTTCTCGAGGTCCTTCATCTGCT
>JAEEGL011050941.1_pt1 | contig 14791 bp, 12 predicted proteins | sample 9134231 | NCBI WGS metagenome assembly JAEEGL01 (sample SAMN16246548, study PRJNA631951) | gut metagenome | biome: gut microbiome; feature: rumen; material: fiber-attached | host: Bos | place: Iran: Karaj | collected 2018-10 | reverse complement strand
GTTTCTTACGGAATGAGTATCGTCGACAAAAAGGTCGCAAAACTGTTAAGACCAAAGAAAAAGCAGAAAACAGGGAATTGACCGCGTAAGTCATTTTTACTCAAAACCCGCATAAACAGAGGGAATTCGGGATAAATTAACCAATACAGACAGTGCAGGAATAAATTAATCCGGATGTATTTCGGAAATACAAAAAATATAATAAGCAAAGTGAGAATAAATTAATCCGGATCTTTTCAGGAAATATAAAAACATAATAAGCAAATCAAGAATAAATTAATCCGGATCTTTTTAGGAAATATAAAAATTATAATAAGCAAAGCAAGAAATAATTAATCCGGATCTTTTCAGAAATGCATAAAATACATTAATTAAAGTGTTAAAAATTTGTCAAAATACTGTAATTAAGAGTTGTATTATCAATACATATGTGATAATCTTTTTGAGTTGTAAAAAAGTATCAGGTGTCAAAGGGATGCGAAAGCGTCTGCTTTGGTGAAAAGGGAAACAGGTGTAAGTCCTGTGCGAACTCGTCACCGTAATGAGGTAATTCGTGCCATGTGCCACTGGAAATGGGAAGGCGGCATGAATGTTTGAAACTAAGTCGGGAGACCTGCCTGGTGCTGTACGGGAAGTATTTCCAAGCCACGAGTAACTGGCTGTACGATTTAAGAATTAGCGATAATTCTTTATTTTCGTGAGTCTTTGCCTTTACCGTGACGGTAGAGGTTTTTTATTGGCCTTTATCGATTCGGAAAATGAAGCAATGGAAATACTTTTTACTGACTTGCATATCATCAAAGGAGGAATAAAGATATGAAAAGAAGATTTTTAGCCGTATTGACCGCAGCATTGATCGCGGCAACGGGAATGGTAGCGTGCACGCCCAAAACAGAAGATGCACAGCCTGCAGAAGATTTAACGGAAATTACTGCAGAGACAGAAGAAGCTGAGGAAGCTGAAGAAGACGTCGATGTCGAAGAAGCAGATGCAGAAGAAGATGGTCCGAGCATTGAAGAAGCTGCTTTCATGAAAGATCCCGCAGGTAACGAGATCGCAATCCCTCAGAACATGGAGAGAATCGTTTCCATGTCACCTTCGGCAACAGAACTTTTAATTGACCTTGGTCTTGCAGACAAGATCATTGCTATCGATACTTACTCGGCATTTTCACCTTTTGTAGCAGTGCTTCCGTCAGATCTTGCTCAGTTTGACATGATGACACCCGATAATGAAGCAATCATTGCTCTTGAGCCAGATATCGTATTTACAACAGGCATGAGCAGCTCACACGGTGAAGACGTTTACGCTCAGGTAAAGGCAGCAGGCGTATGTGTTGCTGACATCCCCACATCTTCATCTATCAAGGATATTGAAGATGACATTGCATTTTTCGGCGAGATTACAGGCACACAGGACAAGGCAAAAGCTATCAATGATGAAATTGAAGCTTTCGTATCTTCAATGAATGATGTAACATCTACATTAGAGAGCAAAAAGACTGTTCTTTACGTTATGAGCGTTCCCACATCTGATTATCCCGATGTTTATACATGCGGCAAGGGAACATACATGGACGAAGTATTTACTCTCTGCGGACTTGAAAATGTTGCAGGCGACATCGAAACTGAGTGGCCCGCACTTTCCGAAGAAGATATTCTTGCAAAAAACCCTGATGTGATCATCGTAGGCGATACATATACTCCCGATGCGGTAAATGCTATTCTTTCAATCGGCGCATGGAAAGATATCAAGGCAGTAAAGGACAAGGCTGTATACGCTATCGACGGTGATGCATTCAATCAGCCCAACCAGTATGTTATGAATTCGGCTTATGAAATCGCAGTTGCAGCATATCCCGTTGAATTCAAGGATCTTGAGAAACCTTTTGAATAAAAAAATTTATTCTTTATTAGATGAAAAAAAACAATACACTTAAAATTATTTTAATATTGTTTATTTCTATGGTCGTTATTATCCTGGCTTTCGGCATAGGCAGTGTGTTTGTGCCCTTAAACGAACAGTTCTGGATAATAGCCGACAGGTTGTTTAAGCTTGGAGCCGAAGGAAACTATCAGGCTACCAACGCTACGATTATGACTACAATACGTATGCCCAGGGCTCTTCTCGCCTTTCTGGTGGGAGGAGGCCTGGCTATAGCGGGCGTGTCGACACAGTCGATACTTCAAAACCCGCTTGCATCTCCATATACACTGGGTGTATCTTCGGGTGCTTCTTTAGGCGCGTCATTAATTACCGTGCTTGAAATCAGCATTCCGGCACTCGGTGTATTTTTATTGCCCGTAGGCGGTTTTGTATCGGGACTTGTTACCGTTCTTTTCGTCATGGTGGCATCCTACAGAATTGACAGAAATGTAAAAAGCCATACTGTTGTTTTGATGGGTATGGTTGTTTCCATGTTTGTTAATGCGATAATTACGCTTCTTGCGGTTCTTTTTGTAAAGCATGAGCATCATATAATCAGCTGGACACTCGGTTCATTTAACGGAAAAAGATGGTATCATGTTTTAATTCTTCTGGCAGCAGACTTAATTGCAATCATCTTTATGTTAAGAGCACACAGAGAACTTGATGCGCTCTCATTCGGCGATGAACATGCAAAATCACTTGGTGTGGACACGGCAAAGTTCAAATGGCAGCAGCTTATTTTTGCGGCTCTTTTAACCGGTATTTCGGTCTGCTTCACCGGAACAATCGGATTCGTGGATTTAATTGCGCCTCATGTTGCAAGAAAGATTGTCGGCGCCAATCATAAATATGTGATTATTACGGCATTTTTCATCGGCGGTATTCTTATGTGTACCGCGGATCTGGTTTCGAGAACGATACTTGCACCCAGAGAAATTCCCGTCGGTGCGGTAACAGCGCTTATAGGAGCACCGTTCTTTGTATGGCTTTATTTCGGGCAAAGGAGTAAGAAATGAGTGAGACTTCAAAAAAAGGAATAGAGCTTATCAATGTAACTTCGGGCTACGGAAAAAAGAAGATACTTAAAAACGTATCGCTATTTATTCCAAGCGGTGAGATAACCGCAATACTCGGAGAAAACGGCTCGGGAAAAACCACGCTTCTAAGAACAATAGCGGGCCTTCTCGATTATGAAGGAAGCATTCTCGTCGACGGCGAGGAAATCAAAAAAATGCCTTATAAAGAGAGGGCAAAAAAGATATCGCTTCTTTCACAGATGAACAGCGCATATTTTTCTTTTTCTGTATACGAGACCGTAAAAATGGGAAGATACAGATTTCAGAAAGGCTTCTTTGATTCATATAAAGAAGAGGATTATAAGTTTATCGAAGAGTGCATGAAGCGTGCTGACATACTTGATATAAAGGATGAGATAATCGGCGAACTTTCGGGCGGCCAGCTTCAGAGAGTCTATCTTGCCCAGCTTTTTGCGCAGGATTCGGAATATGTTTTCCTCGACGAGCCGACCAATCATCTGGATCTTAAATACCGCGTAAAACTTGAGAAAGAACTTAGGGACAGCAGGGCTTCGACGCTCTGTGTATACCACGATATCCGGGCGGCACTCGATATGGCCGACAATATCATTCTTGTCAAAAACGGTGAGATTGTAGAGCAGGGAAAGACCGAGGATATCAGAAAGAGTGAGGCACTGAACCGGACTTTTGATATGGATGTTCTGGGGTATTTGTCGTAGAATAAACAGCGGGTGTAAAATATGATATGGTTCGTAAGACACGGGCAGACCGTGTGGAATGTTGAAAATAAAATATGCGGTGCGACTGACAGTCCTTTAACCGAACTCGGACATGAGCAGGCGATTGAAACAGCTGAAAAGATAAAGGAAATGGGAATCAAACCTCAGATGATTCTTTATTCGCCGTTATCAAGGGCAAAGGATACCGCTGAACATATTTCAGAGATTTGCGGTATTCCCATGAAAGAGGAAAAAAGACTTTTTGAGCAAAACTTCGGAAAGTATGAATCCACACCGCGTGACGGTAAGGAATTCCTTGAAGCAAAGAAACAGTTTCTGAACCGTTATGACGGCGGAGAGTCGATGTTTCAGATGGCCCAGAGGATTTATAACCTTCTCGATGAATTAAAGGAAGACGGCGGCGATTACATGCTTGTGGCGCATAACGGAATCGCCAGGGTAGTACATTCCTACTTCCATGAAATGACGAATGATGAGTATGCTTCCTTCGGAATAAAGAACTGTGAGATTGCAGAGTATCGTTTTAAGTAAAGGAATATCAAATAGCCCGGATTAGGGCTTTATCGAAAAAAAACATCTGGAAAGAACAGTTAATAAGGCGATTCGTAATAACAAGAATAAATAACAATAAGTTTATTTGACCATCGGTTTATACCGGTGGTTTTTTAATACAAATAAAAAAATCGACTAATGGTCGAAAATTGCTTGACACAATTCAAAACAGGTTGTATTATAATAAAAAACCGACCAATAGTCGAAAACGAGGTGCGCGCATGAAAAAAGGTGAAAGAAGAAAACTGGAACTGCTTAAGATAGCATATAAACTTTTTATTTCCAAAGGTTATGAAAACACGAGTGTGGATGAAATAATCGAGGAAGCAGGAATAGCGAAGGGTACTTACTATTACTATTTTGAGAGCAAGGAACAGATGCTTGAAGATGTGATCGAAATGATGATAGATACGGAAGTTGAAACGGCAAGACAGGTTTTAGGTGCCCCGATTCCCGTAGAGCAGAAGATTGTAGGTATCATCTCATCGATACGTCCTACACAGGAAGAAAGTCCGATTGAAGGGCTTTTGATGAAACCGGAAAACGCTCTTATGCATAAAAAGACCAAACAGAAGATTATCGAAAAGCTTGTTCCGCTTCTGACCGAGGTCGTTGAAGAGGGAATTGCAAACGGTACTTTCAATTGCGAGAACATTCCCGAACGTGTCAGATTCCTGCTTATTCTAAGCAGCGAAACATTTGACGAAAGCCTTTTCGGCGAGAATGACATAAAGGTATTTATCGACATGATGGAAAAACTTCTCGGCGCAAAGGAAGGAACAATGGGATTTGTGAGGATGCTTATAAATCAGGAGAACAGAAATGAAGACGAAAGGCAATTTCAATAAATTTCTGCTTTTATGGACCGGAGAACTTATCTCTTCCATAGGCGGAGGATTAACAAGTTTTGGTCTGGGGGTTTACGTTTTTCAGCAGACCGGAAGTGCAGCGGGTATGGCTCTTGTGACGTTGCTGGGATTTCTGCCGACACTGCTTTTGACGGTGCCGGCGGGCGTTCTGGCTGACAAATACGACAGAAGACTTCTTATGATGATCGGTGACGGATGCTCCGCAATGGGAATTCTTTTTATACTTATCTGCATGTTAAACGGCGGTGCTTCACTCTTTCAGATTTGCATAGGAGTGTTTGTCAGCTCGGTATTTTCGGCACTGCTTGAGCCGTCATTCAGAGCAACGATAACAGATCTTTTAAGCAAAGAGGAATTTTCAAAAGCCAGCGGACTGGTTTCACTGGCAGGAAGTGCGAGATACCTTTTCTCGCCGGTTATAGCAGGTTTCCTTCTTACAATCAGCGATGTAAAACTTTTGCTTATCATCGATATCTGTACATTCGTCCTGACAGTGATAAGTGCAGCGATAGTAAGAAAAGGAATCGGAAGCAGTGAAACAAAGAAAAGCGAATCATTCTTTGCAAGTTTAAAGGAAGGCTGGCAGATACTCAGCGGAAAAAAAGGCCTGCTTATGCTGGTTGGATTATCATCGGTAATCACACTTTTTATGGGAATGTTTCAGATACTTGCGGAGCCGCTTATCCTTTCTTTCGAGGATGCCAAAACACTCGGAATCGCGGAAACGATCTGCGCATCGGGAATGCTTGTAAGCGGCCTAATCCTCGGGATTAAAGGCATTAAAGGTAACTTCGTAAAAGTGCTCGGGATATCACTTTCAATTGCGGGATTGTTCATGCTCGGATTCGGACTTTTTGAAAATATAATTTTAATCTGCGTATTCGGATTTCTTTTCTTTGCGGCGCTGCCTTTTGCAAACAACTGTCTGGATTATCTGATGAGAACGAATATTCCGGATGAAGCGCAGGGAAGAGTTTGGGGACTTTCGGGATTTATTTCACAGCTTGGATATGTTGTAGCATACGCTGTATCGGGCGTTGCAGCTGATGTACTCGGAAAGATCGGAAACCGCGGCGTCGGAAGAGGAGCAGCGCTTGTGGTAATTATATCGGGAGCAATGCTTGCTGTTACAGCAATTATGTTTATGATACCAAAGAGTATAAAGACACTGGAAACAAACAACGACAGGAGGATTAGTTATGAAAGCATATAAAGATAAAATAATCAGAGATGAAAAACCTTACAAATACAGACCGGTTCTTTTCTTCGCACTTGCGTATCTTTTCACATGGATATTCTGGGTTCCCGCAATTTTCGTGAATGAAAACATCGGAGCGGTATTAATGTTTATCGGACTTCTGGCTCCGGCAGTCGTATCGACGGTCTTTGTACTGACATCGAAATCGACACTTCTTAAAAAGGACTTAAAGGTAAAACTTATAGGATTATATAAAGTTAAATGGGTGAACGTCCTGCTGGCGATACTTCAGTTTGGCGGCATTGTAGTGGCATCGATCCTTCTTTCGCTTCTTTTCGGACAGTCGCTCGATCAGTTCTCTTTTACGAAGGATTTTAACTTTACGGGTGTCGGAATAGCAGGTGCATTTGCTTCAATCACACTCGCCTCGATCATCGAGGAAGTTGGCTGGAAAGGGTATTGCGAAGATTCGATAGGAGCTTACATGAACTGGTTCTGGGAATCTATGTTATTCGGCGCGATCTGGTCACTCTGGCATTTCCCTCTTATCTTCATCAAGGGAACATATCAGGCGACACTTATGGTAAATCCGCTTTTCGTGATCAACTTTTTCGTAAGCGCGATTCCGATGGGATTTATCATCACATGGGTTTACCTCGCAAGTGACCGCTCGATCTTAGCCTGCATGATTTATCACCTCGTTATCAATTTCCTTCAGGAAAAAATCGCTATGACACCCGAGACAAAATGCGTTGAAACCATCGTGGTTACAATAGTTGCGGCCATTATCGTTATTACAAACAGAGAGATGTTCTTCAGCAAAAAACATGTCGGAAGACTTCTTGAAACCAGATACGGAGAAGAAACAGTTTCACCGAATATGAAACCGCTTGCAAGCGAGTAAATTAGCCAAAATCGCCCCCTTTCATATTTCGTTTGTTAATATCCGGTTCTTATGATAATATTTTATCGTGAAATTCCAAAATCCCGCAGGCTGCGATAAACAGTTCACTTTAACAAATCACCATCGAATCCTTAATACAAAATCATAAAAATATTTTGCCTGCGAACGGATTGATATTAATGAAGGATATATAAATGCAAACGAAAAAACTTTTGGTTACGGGTTCGACCTTCCCCAGGTGGGAAGGCGACACCGAACCGAGATTTATTCTTGATTACGCAAAAGCCATGAGGGAATATTATGAAGTGCATGCACTCGTTCCGATGGCTCCGGGAGCAAAAGAAGAGGAAGTTCTGGAAGGTGTGATCGTTCACAGATACCACTATTTTCCGATTCATAAATGGGAAACTTTATGCTATCCCGGTGCGATTGTTCCGAGAATAAAAGAAAAGAAAATAAGAATTTTTCTTGTACCGTTTTTACTTTTAAGTTTAAAGTCACAACTGAAAAAATACGCAAAAACCGTTGATCTGGTGCATTCGCACTGGATTATCCCGCAGGGAATAATGCAGGCTTCGATAAAGACCGTACCCTACATAATTACGGGACACGGCGGCGATGTTACAAGCCTTAATGTCGGTCTGATGAAAGGACTCAAAAAGAAGACTTTAAGGAATGCCGCAGCAACAATTGGCGTATCGGGTTATATCTGCGAAAAGATGAACGAACTCTGCCCGGGAACACACGCAACGATGATTTCCATGGGATGCGACACGGAAAAGTTTTCACCTGAAAATAAAAACGAAAAATACTTTTCGCATGAGAAGAAAAACATTGTTTTTGTCGGAAGACTTGCTGAGAAAAAAGGTGTTACGTACCTTATCGAAGCAATGAAAGACGTTGATGCGAAGCTTTACATCATCGGCAAAGGACCGCTTGAAGAATCTTTAAAAGCACAGACGAAGGATTTGGGACTCGAAGAAAAAATCACTTTCGTCGGACCGAAATCACATGACGAATTACCCGAAATACTTGCTTCTGCAGATGTGTTTGCTGCACCTTCGATAGTTGCAAAAGACGGAGATCAGGAAGGCTTGCCTGTCAGTATCATGGAAGCGATGGCATCCGGACTTCCGGTTGTATCGGGAATTTCGGGCGGAACAAGCGATATAGTGGAAGACGGAGTGAACGGATTTATTCTTGATGCGACTAATGTTCCTGAACTTGCAGACAGATTAAGAAGGATAATCTCCGATGACAATCTTTCAAAGAAAATGAGCGAAGCAGCACTTGAGACTTCGAAGAGATTCAGTTACAAATCCATTGCTGCGAGACATTATGAACTCATAAAATCCACAATAAACCGGTAGAATCACAGAAAAAAATACAATAGAAAACTAATAGTAATTCATTGCGAACGCTTATGGCGAGAATTTTATTTTCAAACAATTCGCAATTTTCCATAATCACCACCTATAAAAAAATCGGCTAATAAGCCGATTTTTTTTGAAAGAAAAATTCTGATACCGTCATGCTGTTGGGATCGCCGTCATATAAGTGAAGCTCTCCGTTAATAAGTGTACCGTTGTACTTTATACCTGTTATTGAGTCGGATATTTCGATGTTGGGGCTTTCGTATTTGTATTTGATTTTATGCACATAATCTTTTTTGTGGTATTCCCCGCTTCCGTATCCGTCGAGAATCATTTTTGAATCCACGTTTTCCTTTGTGAAAATAGGTCCGTTTTCGACTACGAAAACATATTCGCCCAAAGCGCCGTCGGGCGTCTTTGAACATGCGGCAAGTGCCAGCATGAAAATCATAAGAACGGAAATGATAATTCCTCTGCTTTTTTTCATTTTTTCCTCCGAAATTCCCTTAAAAATCTTGTTTTCTTTTTGTTTTTTGAAATATATAATGACAAATAATACTTTTTCTTATAGCAAAATCGCTCGGATTGTTTCGAAATAGCGATAAGTTAGTATATAATAGTACGGGAAAAAAGAAAAGAGGAATGGAAATATTTCTTTTAATTCAGAAAATACGGAGCAGACAAAATGGGTAAAAACTTAAAGAAAATGGCAGGATATTACAAACCTTATATCGGGACGTTTCTTCTCGATATGTTTTTTGCGTTCGTGGCTTCGATTATCAGTCTGATTATTCCGCTTCCCGTAAGATATATTACTCAGAATATTTTCGATATGGATCCGAATTACGCTGTTAAGCTGATTACTGTTATCGGCATCGCATTGATTGTACTCGTGATTATTCAGTTCCTGTCGAATTACTATATAACCTACGTCGGTCACATGATGGGTGCGAAGATGGAATACGACATGAGAGCGGAAATCTTCGCACATTACCAGAAACTTTCGTTTTCTTTTTACGATGAACAGAAAGTCGGCGGGCTTTTAAGCAGGGTGACAAGCGACCTTTTCGAGATTACCGAACTTTTGCATCACGGACCTGAAAACATCGCGATTTCGGCGATTAAGATTATCGGTGCTTTCATAATTCTTTTTGTAATAAGTCCGTATCTTGCAATCGCGGCTTTCGCGCTGCTTCCTTTTATGTTCGCATATGCTTTGATTCTTAACAGAAAGATGAAAAAAGCATTCAGGGAAAACAGGGTAAAAATTGCCGATGTAAATACACAGATTGAAGACAATTTATCCGGTATAAGAGTGGTAAAATCTTTTGCCAACGAGGACATAGAAAACAAAAAGTTTAAAGTCGGAAACGATGCATTCCTTAATGCGAAGAGAAACAGCTATTTTTACATGGGATTCTTCCATTCGGGTATTAATGCATTTACGCTTCTTATAAACATCGTCGTTATTATGGCCGGCGGAATCTTTATGGCAAAGGGACTTGTAAAGGTTGAAGACTTTGTTGCATTCCTTTTGTACATAAATGTTTTCACCGATCCCATCAGAATGATTATTGATTTTACCGAGCAGTTCCAGAACGGTTACTCGGGATTCGAAAGATTCCTTGAGATTCTGGCAGTTGAGCCTGATATAGCGGATAAGCCCGATGCGGTTGAATTAAAAGATGTTAAAGGAAATATCAGATTTGATGATGTTTCTTTCAAATATAAGGACAGTGCGCACAGAGTTTTAAGACATATTAATCTTGATGTTGCGGCAGGCTCGTATGTTGCGCTGGTAGGTTCTTCGGGAGGCGGCAAGACTACGCTTTGCAGCCTGATTCCGAGATTCTACGAAGTTACGGGCGGAAGCATAAGTATCGACGGAAAAGATATCCGTGATGTGACGCTTAAGAGCCTCAGAAACAATATTGGTATCGTGCAGCAGGACGTATATCTTTTCGCGGGAACGGTTTATGAAAACATTCTCTACGGAAAGCCCGACGCTACGAGAGAAGAAGTTGTCGAGGCGGCTAAACTTGCGAATGCACACGAGTTTATCGAAGAACTTCCAAACGGCTATGATACGGACATCGGACAGCGCGGTGTCAAACTTTCGGGCGGTCAGAAACAGAGACTTTCGATTGCGAGAGTTTTCCTTAAGAACCCGCCGATTCTTATCTTTGATGAGGCGACAAGCGCGCTCGATAACGAGAGTGAAAACATAGTAAAAGAATCGCTTGAAAAACTCGCGGCGAACAGAACCACATTCGTTATCGCGCACAGACTTTCAACGATTAAAAATGCGGAGAGAATACTTGTACTTACCGAAAACGGAATCGAGGAGTCCGGTACGCATGACGAACTGATGAGCAAAAACGGTATCTACGCTCAGCTTTACAAATGGACAAGATAGGCTTTTTGCTTTGATTTTCGAGGCATAAATGGTAAGATTAGTTTTGGCATAAAATACAGGAAATGAATAAAAGGAGAAAAAAATGCTTGAAGTAAATCACGTGACAAAAAAGTATGGAAAAAATCTTGCGTGTAATGATGTTTCATTCACACTTGATTCAGGAAGTCTGACAGTTCTTCTCGGACCGAACGGTGCCGGAAAAAGTACGATTATGAAATCCATCATCGGATTTTTGAAATATGACGGAACAATTCTTGTAAACAGTATTCCGAACAAAACATCAGAGGCGAGAAAGGTGCTCGGTTACATCCCCGAAATGCCTTCATTGTATCCTACTCTGACAGTATCCGAACACATGGAATTTATTGCGAGAGCATACAGATTAACAAATTACAAAGACCGTATCGAAGAACTCTTAACGAGATTCGAACTCGCTGACAAGAAAAAGAAATTCGGCGATGAACTCTCGAAAGGTATGCAGCAGAAACTGAACCTTTGCCTGGGTCTCCTTCCGGATCCCGACATTCTTCTTTTGGACGAGCCTCTTTTAGGTCTCGATCCTCATGCAATAAAAGAACTTAAAATGATGATTGAAGAAATGCGTCAGGCAGGAAAGACAATGCTTATTTCCACGCATATTATTGACAGTGTGGACATGCTCTGGGACAGAACGGTCATCATGCAAAACGGTCAGGTTAAGGCTAATGTAACCAAATCCGAAATAGACGGAATGGGTAAATCTCTTGAAGATCTTTTCTTCGAGGTTACAGAAGGAATAAACAAAGAATCGGTCAGCGAATCTGATTCGGTAAAAACTGAAGAAAAAACAGAAGACAAAACTGACGACAAGACGGAAGAAGAAAACGGGGAGGCATAGGGATGAGATTATTTTTGTACTATGCTTTTCACACGATAATAAACACGATAAAAAAACTCTTTAAAACATGGCTTGCATTTATCGTTATTATCGGCCTTGTCGCAGGTCTAATCGGTATGCTTATCGGAAGAATAGTTCCCTTAGTCGAAAAAAGCATTAAGGGTGAGACTGCTGTTGAAGAAGTAGTAGAAGAGGAAGAAGTTGATACTGATTCGGTAAAATCAAATATCAGGATATTTCTCGATGAAAGAGATTTAAATGCTTATGACGTAGTTGACCTTTGTGTGACAGGTGCGTTTTTACTTTTTGTAACACTTGTACTTATAACGGTTAACAAAGGCGGCGAGATATTTAAGCCGGCCGATGTTCCGCTTTTATTCGCTTCTCCGATGAAGCCGCAGTCGGTCCTTATGTTCAGACTTATGAACAGTCTCGGAACCAATATCATCGTTGCATTTTACATGTTATTCCAACTTCCCAATCTGGTTAACAATCTGCATGTAAGCTTATGGAGCGCACTGACGATGTTTTTAGCCTATATGCTTACGATGATATTTACCACGCTTTTACAGATTTCGACTTATGCGTTTTCGCGTAACAGCAAAAAAGGAAAGATAAACATTTCATCAATCCTTTTGGGATTTTACGGTGTTCTTGCTGCTTCTTTTATGATTTATACAGCAGTAACAAAGCAGGAAGTTGCAACTGCCGCTTTTAAGTTTTTTGGAAGCAAAAAGACATTCTGGATTCCTTTTATCGGCTGGATAAGGGGAATGGTTTATTATTCCATAGTCGGCGATACCGTAAAGACGATTATATTTATCGCACTTTTCGTTTTATCATGCATAACTGCGATTATTTTAATCTGGAATATAAAAGTAGACTTTTACGAAGATGCTCTTACGGCGACGGAAAGAGTTGCTGCCAGACTTGAGAATACACAGAAGGCTGCAAAGGGCGGCTCGATAACCAGAGAAAAAGACAGAAACAAGAACTTACAGAGAGAAGGTTTCGAATACGGCTCAGGTGCTTCGGTTTTCTTTTACAAAGCGATTTACAACAGACTTCGTTTTGCAAAATTCAAACTGTTTTCAAAAACATTTATCATTAATTTGTTTGCGGCATCATTCGCAAGCTGGCTTGAATTAAAGATTACGAATCCTTTTATAGACAAGTTCATGATTCCCGCAGCGGTTCTCATGGTTATCGCATTTTACCGTACACTCGGAAATCCGCTTGAAGAGGATACTTCGAGAGAATTCTTTGTGCTTATACCGGATCCGCCGATTAAGAAAATCTGGGCTTCGATTTTCGGTAGTCTCACAGTATGCTTAATCGATCTGAGCGTTCCTGTAATTATTGCGGCAATCGTTACGAAAGCAAGTCCGCTTACGGTTATTGGGTGGGTTGTGTTCACTCTTTCGGTAGCACTTTTCGGAACAACGGTCGGAGCGTTTGTAAATATTTCCATTCCGGGCGATCATGCACAGACTGTTAAGATGATGGTTCAGATAATGTTTGTATACTTCGGAGCAATTCCTTCGATAGGTTTTGTAGTCGCAGGCATTGTAATGAGAAATATGGGAATCATGCTTCTTGCGGGTTCCGCGTTTAATTTTGTATTCGGTGCGTTCTTTACGCTGATTACGCCGAGATTTTTAATGAACAGATAAAGATTCGGAGAACAATATGTCGGTAACGGAAAATACTGAGGTTTTTATCAGCTATTCTTCAAAAAATATGGATATTGCGGATTCCGTTGTTTCAGATTTTGAAAGCAACGGGATTAAATGCTGGTATGCGCCCAGGGATATTATGCCCGGAGAAGACTGGGTAATTGCCGTTACCGGCGCTATTAAGAGGGCAAGTGTTTTTGTTCTCATTTTCACCGAAGATTCCAACGAATCAAAGCAGGTAATGAACGAGGTTGCCGTTGCTTTCAATTCGGAAATAAAAATGGTACCGTTCAGACTTACCGAAGCAGAAATGAGCACGGAGTTTGAGTATTATCTTACGCGTGTTCACTGGCTTGATGCGGTTTCCGATACTCTGGAAAACAATATAACCAAACTTCGAAATCACGTTGAGGTTATTTTAAGCGGAGAGGAAAAGAAGGAATTTGATGCAGCCGGAAAGAAAAAGCCTCTCGTTCCAATTATAGTTGCGGGATCGGTTTTAATTGTTCTGGCATTGGTTGCTGTCATTTTTTATGCCGCGATTCTACGAAGCCCCAACAGTTACATGAAAAAGGGTATTGAATCTTACTATTCCGAGTATTCCGGAAGCGAGGATAACAGCGAAGCTTCGGCGAATTTTTCAAAGGCCGCCGATAAGGGAGAACCGGATGCATATTATTACGGCGGAATGCTTAATATGAGAGATATGTATTACATGTCGGCAAAAGAGTATTTTGAAAAAGGCATGAAAGCCGGAAGTGATCTTGCACGTCTTGAATACGGATATATGTATGAGACCGGAATGGCAGGAAGGATTGACCCTTCACTTGCAAAAGAACTCTATGATGAGGCTTTGGCAAACGGCTGCGTGGAAGCAAACTACTATATCGGACAGTATATTTTAAAAGGTTATTACTTAAATGATGTGGATGCCGCAGCGGCTCTGGATTATTTGACGAAGGCAACGGGAAGCACGAATACAAAGGTTTCGGCGGATGCTTATTTTGCCATCGGAGATTTGTATCGTACAGGCTATGACGGAGTCGCAGCAGACACAGGTAAGGCAATTGAAAACTATCATAAATCCGCTGAGGTTTACCCGTATTATAAGGGAAAGGCAAATGAAGCAATTGCTGAAACATATCTTTCGCTTGATGACGACATAAACGCAGATCAGTTTTATGTCATGGCTCTCGAATTCTATGAAGCGGCTGCCGAAG
>JAEEGL016183851.1_pt1 | contig 14792 bp, 10 predicted proteins | sample 9134231 | NCBI WGS metagenome assembly JAEEGL01 (sample SAMN16246548, study PRJNA631951) | gut metagenome | biome: gut microbiome; feature: rumen; material: fiber-attached | host: Bos | place: Iran: Karaj | collected 2018-10 | reverse complement strand
CAGCGGACATTGCTCGTTTCGCCTGATCTCACCGCCGATGAAATTCCCGCCACAGGCGGTCATCGGCGGTTCGTCCGGGCCAGAAGCCGAAACGGCACCAAGCCGGATATCCTTCCAATCAACTCCGGGCGTTTGTTTTCTCGTCAGACCAAGCAGCATCCGCCTATGTGGGTCCAGGGGGATCATCCCCCTGGTCAGGTCTGGGCTGAAAGCCCAGCGTATCCCCTTTGTTGGCCTTTCGATCGTTACTTTTACCCTTCACAAAGCTGCTGTTAAGATTTTGGTGAGAATTAGTATTAGTTGCCGAAGTAATTTATTCCCGATCAAAAAATTCTCTGGAAGACGCATGACGTTTCCAGGGGACTTTGATTGCGAAAACTATTGAATTTCTTGTTTTTCGAGAAGGGTTAGGAATATTCCTTCATACGCATCCTTTTCGCCGCTTTCATACAGGCAAGCCAGCCGTCCGTCCTTTAGCTCGGTCAAATCGCTGTAAGCGGTGGGGCCGGGAGCGATCACCGTGCCCGCGCTCCAGGTTTTTCCGCCGTCCAGGCTTTTGCGGAGGGTGAGGCGCCGACGCTCCCGGCTGTCCGCTGCATTGCAAAAGTACAAAACGCCGTCGGCAAACAGCACGGAACCCTGGCACACCGGGTCGGGCAGCTGATTGTCCAGCCAAAGGGACCGCCAGCTTGCGCCTTCATCCGGGGAGTAAGCGGCGGCCCGAACGCCCTGCCCGTGATAGCTGCGCATATTGATATACAGCCGACCGTCCGGCAGCTGGGCCAGGGAACATTCATTGGTATAATTGCCCACATCGCCGCCGATCTTCCAGGTTTTCCCGTGGTCGTCGGAATAAATCACATGGGAAATATATGGCCCGGAGCCGCCCTCCGGCTTTCTGACCGCATGGTTGCATGGAACCGCCAGGCGTCCGCTGTTCAACTGCACCCCATGGCAGGGTCCCATGGCGTACCATGTCCAGTCCGGAGGCTTTACCTGGGACGTCAGGTCTTGCAGGGGACTCCAGGTCAGCCCGCCGTCCTCGCTGTGGGTACACACCACCGTACGGCCCGCGCCTTCATGCAGCACCTTCACTTCGTCGATTTCTTTCAGGTTCCCGTTTAGCAGCAGCCACAGCACGCCCGTTTCCCGGTCATACACCGGGGCGGGATTGTTTAAAGTGTTTTTCCCGTACCGGGCCACCAGAAAAATGGGGCCGAAAGATGCGCCGTCGTCGTCGCTGATCCGGGCCACAATGTCAATGGTGCCGTTATCGCCCATATTATTCAGCCGGGCTTCCGAAAACGCGATGACCCGGCCCGTGGGCAATGTGATCAGGGCTGGGATGCGGTAACCAAAATAGGGTCCGTTTCCCGTTTCGTAAAGGCGCTGGGTCTTCATGCCGTGATCCTCCCTTCCATAAACGAACCATGCATATCGAAAGGATAAGCCCTGAAACCTATCCTGGTCAGCCCACGATGCCGCTGCGTTCCACGCCCTGCACGAATTTGCGCTGCACGATGAGGTACAGCACCACCAGGGGCAGGAACACCAGCAGCGCCGCCGTCTTGGCGATAGCCGCCTCGTACACAGGGCTCTTGAGCAGGAAAGCGTAGTTTACCGGCACTTTGGAGGAAATGGAGGCCAGGGCCTCGTCCACGGAGCCGGTGGCCTTATTGAAGGCCAGCATCAGAAACTTCACATTGGTATTGTCAAAGAGCTTTACATAATGGGCGTCATTCCAGGACCAGACGTAGCTGAGTACCGCCACGGTGAGGATGCCGGGACCTGCGGAGGGCAGCACCACGCTGGTGAAGGTGCGCAGGAAGCCCGCGCCGTCGATGTAGGCCGCTTCCTCCAGCTCCTTGGGCATGGAACGGAAGGTCTGCCGGAAGATGTAAATATACAGCCCGCTTTTCAGGCCCATGCCCAGGGCGTTGAGTACATACAGGGACGCGCTGGAGCCCAGCAGGTTCAGGGGCTTGCCCGTGAAATGCCGGATCAGGCCGAAAATATCGAATTCTTTAAAGAACAGGTATTGGGGCAGCATGAACATCTGGGGCGGCACCACGATGGTGAACACAGCCAGGGCAAACAGGACGCTGCGGCCTGGAAATTTGAGCCGCGCGAAGGAATAGCCGGCGAGCATGGCGCTCACCGTCTGCAGGCAGGCGATGATGGCGGTGTAGCCCAGGGTATAGGGCAGGGCTTTGCCGTAATCCAGCATCAGCCAGCTCACGTGCCAGTTTTCAATGGACATCCGGGCGGGGATCCACATGGAGGAAGGAAAGTTCAGATCCCGGGGGTTGGTGAAGGCGGTGGAAATATTGATAAAGATGGGGGCCAGGATCAGATAGGACAGGCAGATAATCAGCACGTAGCGCGCCAGGCCTACCGCGAACGCCTTTCCTTTCTTGGCCAGCCTCGGCCTGGATAAGCCTTTCCAGGGCAGCTTGCCCTCGGCCCGTTTACTCGTCATAATAGAACACCACCTTTCGGATGAGCAGCGCGGCGATCAGGATCACCAGCACGTTCATCAGCACGAAAACGCAGCTCATGGCGGCGGCCATGCCATGGCGGGACTGCTTGAAGCCGATGGTGTACACCAGCTCCACCACGTCCGAACGCATGAACAGATCGGCCAGGGTGTAGATCGTGCAGGTAAACAGCATAGGGCTGACCATAGCAACAGTTACTTTCCAGAAAGTTTCATAGCCCGTCGCGCCTTCGATTTTCGCCACCTCGTAGAGGGATGGAGAAATGCCCTGGAGCGCGGCGAGGAATATCAGGATCTGGATGCCGCTGAGAGACACGATTTTAAAGATGTTGTTCACCGCGTCCAGCAGGTACTGCACCAGCTCCTTGCCGATGCCGATGCTCATGACCAGCCGGGCGATGGATTCCGCGCCATACACGTTTTCGTTCTGCCCTTCCCCCATCATCTGCCCAGACAGGTTGGACACCCGCTGCATCAGCAGCCCGGTGGCCATGATAATGGGAATGAAGAAAATAGCCCGGGCCACGGCGCGGCCCCGAAATTTGCCGTTGAGCAGGATGGCGCACAGCAGGGAAAAGACCAGGATCAGCGGAGTAAAGAGCAGGGTTTCGGTAAGGGTACTCACCAGCTTCGGCACAAAGGTGGCGTCCACCAGCAGGGCTTGACGGTAGTTTTCCAGGCCCACTGGCGTTTTGGATACGCCGCCCAGAGGAACGATCTTCACTTCGTTGAAGCTGTACTGGATCATTTCCACCATGGGCGTCAGGAACAGCAGGAAGAAGCCCAGCAGCCAGGGCAGCAGGAAAATGATGCCCCACAGCGCGGTTTTCTTGGGAAAGGACAGGCGGTAATACCAGCCCCTTCTTTTTTCACCGGGCACCGCTTTGCCGCGTTTCACTTTTCTCCCCCCTCCCGGATCAGGTACCCCTGGGCGGGAATGGTTTCGCCGTCAGCCAGGGCGTCTGTCTTTCCGTAGTTTACATACAGCGTGACGCCGTTATCATACGTGATTTTTCGCAGGGTGGACGACAGGATCTCGTGGGAAGCGGTTCGCGCCTGGCCCACCTTCCGGTAAAAATCATTGAACTCCCGGTACAGCCGGGCCGCCGTTTCCAGATAATCCGTGTACTGCACGGAGAAGTTGGCCATATAATCGGCGTCCTCCGTGTTGGCGAAAATGGTGGGCGATTGCCACGAGAAAGTGAAGCGCGGGCAGGAGAGGCTTTCCAGCGCCCACAGCAGGTGGTTTTCCACGCCCAGGTAGCTTTCCGTATTCCAGGAGCCGGAGGAATAGGGCATGCTGCCGTCCAGCACCCATTGCAGGAAGGGAATGGAAGCGTCGGTAATGGCGAAGCCATTGTCGCTGGAAGGAAGCTTGGTGGCCCCATCGGCGCTGGGCAGGGCATACAATAGCGGCGCGTCCAGCAGCAAAGCATATTTTTCTTCCATGGTTTTCAGCGCCTGCTCGTACACGGGAATGGCCCCGATGCGGCTCAGGTTTTGTTTGCGCTTGTAATCGCCGACGGGGGTGTTGCCCACGTCGAACAGGTTCAGCCCGTCCAAGTCCAGCTTTTGCAGGTTGTCAATGGTCTTTTTCGTGTAATCCGGCAGATAATAAGGAGAAATGTAATAGCCAGGATGGTCGGTGCGGGAGCGTTTGAGCACCGGTTCTCCAAAGGTATAGACCTGGGCGGGTTCCCCGTCGTGCTTACGCGCTGCCTGGGTGAGCGTGTTGAACCCCCGGCGGGTGTACACCCTGCCAGCGTAGACCCCGGCGTACAGCGCGCCGCCCGTGCTTTGCAGCTTTTGGCGGAGCGCTCTTAAGTCCCCGACGGACCCCATGCCGCCGTCCAGGGCCAGGCTGGTAAGGGCGGCGTTTTTGATTCCCCCGCTGAACAGGCCGGAAAAAATCATGCGCACATTGCCGATGCCTTCGTTCAGGGCAGCGTCGTAAATATCGCCCGCCTGACGGATGGTAGTGGCCTGCACGGAGGAAACGTAGGGTACGCCCCAAAAGAATTTATCCTTCTTGACAGCGCCTAAAATCTCCATGAAGAAGGGCGCGTTTTCTTCCCGTTCCCGTTCGTTCAGGATCCCCCGGTCCAGCAGGTATTCCCGGTAGGTCCGGGCCATTTCCAGATAGCCGTCCGTTTCGCCGGTGAGCCACTTGTAGCGCAGCACGATGTCCCCCTGGTACACATCCGAGCAGTACCGGGGACTGGTGATGCTTTCATTGCCCGCCAGGGATACGCTTTCGATCTCCCGGATGGTGAAGCTGGCGTTGACCCGGTTGAATTCGTCGCTGCGGCCTGAAATGTTGGCGTAGATATTGGCCATTTCCGCGCCTTTTTCAATGATGGCCAGCATGGCGCTGTCCGTGCGCTTGAGGCCGAACACCGGCAGTTCCACCGCCTGACGGGGAGAAACGTAAGTGCCAGCGTTGATGAGGGCGTCCCGCCCGTACACCGGCATACTGTAGGCCGTGACGGCGGGCTTTCCGTTGTTGAGATAAATCAGAGCGCCGCAGCCGTCCGGCACCAGGATGTAGCCTTCCTGCTCTGTGTCGGCTGCCAGGAAGTAGGGCAGCACATCCAGGGCGGTGATTTCATTGTCTTCCGTAAAGCCCAGTTCCCCGCAGGGAATGGTGACCACCAGGTCCTCCTCTTCCAGGGTGAAGCGGACGGCGGCGCGCAGCTGGGGCAGATAGCTTCGCTCATAATTTACGGCGGCATTGTCTTCCTCCATATCTTCCTGCGTGTATACGCCGCTTGTGAAAATCAGGGCGTGCAGGTCCTTGATCAAAAGAGCGCTCAGGGAATCGTCCTTCACCCGGATCATGTATTCCTGATCCAATCCCTGCATTTTTACCGCGCGGTAATTTTCCAGGAATTTCTTGTCTTCCTTGCTGCTCCAGCCCGATTCGTCCCGCAGGCGGTAATACTTATCCACCCGGATAGCCTTGGGCAGATCGTCGATGATCAGGGTATCGTCCCCCAGGGTAAAATGGATCTCGATACCGCCGGGAACGGCTTCCCATACGTAGGTACCCGTCTGCTGAGATTTGGAGCAGGTATCCATGTTGTTGGTGGTAGCGTTCTGGGCATTGGAAATGAAGGTCGCCACCAGGGTGGATTTCTGGTTGTTCTTTACGGTCTTGTTGCCCTGCTTGCCGTTCATTACGCAGGTATCCCAGGTTTTGCCCGTGGCGTTGTCCACCAGACGGAATTGCAGGGTGTCGGCGTTAAAGAGCAGCGTCCTCCGCTCCGTTTCCGCCGCCACGGAAAAGCCCGCGTCCTCTGGCCGCAGCTCGTAGGCCCAGGCGCCGCCCACGCAGAGCAGCGACAAAAGAACCACGAGCGTCGTGATGATTCCAATCCGCCAGGCTGTCATAGCGCGCCTCCTGTTAAAAGAATTTCAGCATCAGTTCTTTGCTGAACACGGTCACAAAGTCCACCACGTCGGACACCAGGGCAAAGAGCAGCATGAGGATGAACACCAAAATCATCATGGCGATGACTGTCAGCACCAGCCCGCCCATGCAGCGCCCGAAGCCGTATTCGTGGATCACCGCCAGGCCGATAAACAGGTACAGGGCGAACAGCACCGCGCCGATGCCCTGCAGCGCCGTCACGATCACCATTTCATCCAGGATCAGCAAATTGGACAAAAGCAGGGCCAGCCCTTGCAGCAGGCACATGGGGAACAGGGCGTACATGGTCACCTGGAAGATTTCTCCCAGCTTCCCTTTGCCGTCCAGCAGCGTGGTCACGCACCAGTTGCCAACCACGAACAGCGCCACGGGAAACAGCACCGTCAGGGTCAGGTACAGGCTGTTGATGCGGTAAATGTCCGAATAATTGATGAGGAAGCCCTTGTACACGTAATTCATGACGGTGACCAGCGCTTCCAGGAAAAGGACGAAGAAAGCGAAGGCATAGCTGCCCGCGTGTTCGTATTTCAAGGCGTCGAACTGCTTGAAGGGACGCAGCAGCAAGCGGGTGGGAAAGCGCCAGAAAGTGTCGATCAGCCATTTTCCCCAAGAGGGACGGTTTGCGGAAATCCGTTCGGTCATAGAGCGCTTTCCTCCTTTCTCAGCTTCCGCCGTTTCAGGCTTCCGATGACCGCGCTAAGGACAGCGAGGCCCGCCACGCCGCAGGCAATGGGAACGAAAGCCTGCCGCAGGAAAGCGGTGCGTACCTTTTCGTAAGCCTTATCGTAGTACGTTCTATCCTCGCCCAGTTTCAGGTATTCCATGGCTTTCTCGAACTGGCCTTCCCGCAGCAGCATCCGCCCGATGCCGGAATAGGCCAGGGTCAGGTTGTGGTTGTAGGACAGAGCTTCCCGCCAATATTCCGCCGCGGTTTCGTAGCCGTATTCATATTGGCTTTTGACCGCGTTCATCAGCGCCTGTCCGTACAGGGTGGGCGAAAAGATCTCAATGGACTGGGCCAGGGAATCCAGCACCAGGATATTGTCGCCGATAAAGGCCACGTCCACGGGGTTGCGGAAATACCCCTCCCGGTCGCCGGGGCCGCCGAACACGAACAGCAGATTGTGATCCTCATTATAGGCGAACACCCGGGAACGGGTGGAGTCCAGGCAGATATACACCCCGTAGGCGTTGGTGTCCACGGCGATGAACTGGCTGGGGCCCGTGGGGATGCCGAAGCCCGATTCATTGGTCCACTGGTCGCCGCAGGGATAGGGCTGTTGGTCAGGTACCTTGATAATGTTTTCCCCCTTGGCGTTCAGGCGCTTCACCGTTTCCTTGTCGCTGCTGAGCAGGGTGGCGAACAGGAAGCCGTCCTGGTCGATGCACAGATTGGTAAAATCGCTGGGCAGCCACAGAGATTGACGGGAGCGCTGCTCCCTTGTGGCAAACACGCGCCATAAAAGCTGCCAAGGGGTGAAGGTGACGGCGTTGACGCCGAAAAAGCGGGTGAAGGAGCCATCGCCGTTGAGTTCCAGGATGCCCTCGTACATGCCTTTGGAAATCACATACAGCCGCCCGGCGCTGTCCACCACCATTTTGGTGGGCCGGTACTTCACGTTTTCATAGCCGGTGATGTCCGGCCTGCCCATGACCCTGTTCAGGGTATAATCGGGATTGAAGTGCAATATCTGGGATTTTTCGCTTTGGGTGATATAAATATCCCCGGCGGGGGTTACGGTGACGCCGGAGCAGGCGTCCAGGGCTGTTTCCTTGCCGTTTTCATCGGTATAGGCCGTCAGCGTCCGGCGGAAGGAAAGATCGTGGTCCAGCACCACCAGACGCTTGGCGCACAGGATATAAATGGCGTCGCCGGTCACGTAAGCGTCCGTCAGGCCATCCAGGGCGTCCAGTTCCGGATAATCCCGGGCGGTGAGGGAATAGGCCAGGGTGTAAGCGGGCGGGGCGGAAACGGCTTCGCCGTGAATCGTGTAAAGGTAATTGCTGGTGCCGGTCTGGCCGTCGGCCAAGGCGGAAACGGGAAGGAAAAGCAGAAGCAGGAGCATGCACAACGCTTTTTTCATTGCCATCCCCTCCTTTACTCTTTGATGCCGGAGGTGGCCATAGTTTCCAGTACGTTGGACTGGGAAATCATGAACAGCACTACGGGCACCACGAACATGAGCAGCGATGTGGCGGCCACCACGCCCGTGCGGGCCACACCGGAGCCGGTAAGCTGGCTGAGCATGGCAGGCAGGGGCTTCAAATTTTCGGTATAGATGAAGTTGCCGCCGGTGGCCCCCCACAGGCTTTGGAAGGATACAATGAACAGGGTGATCCAAGCGGGCTTCACCGCGGGCATCACCACCCGCCACAGCATCCCGAAATAGCTGGCCCCGTCGATGCTGGCCGCGTCGATCAAGGCGGTGGGTACCTGTTCCATGAAATTTTTCATCAGGAACAGGCCCAGGGACATGGCGAATGCGGGAAGAATCACCGACCAATAGGTGTCCACCAGATGCAGGTAACTCATCATCACATAATTGGGTACTGCCGTCACCGCCGACGAAAACATCAGCGACATAAGGATGATGGTGTTGAGCGTCTTGCAGCCGGGAAACTTGAATTTTGCCAGGGGGAAAGCTGCCATGCAGCTGAGCAGGATATGCCCCACGGAGCCCAGCACCACGATGAACAGCGTGTTGAACAGGTAGCGGGAGAAGGGGACCAGGGAATCGGCCAGCAATTCGCTCAAATCGTAGAAGTTATCCAGGGTGGGCTGGATCACGAACAGGCGCGGCGGGAAAATGAACAGCTCGTTGATGGGCTTGAAGGCGTTGGACACCATAAAGACCACCGGGAACAGCATCAGCAGCGCCAGCAGAAACAGGAACAGCAGCAGCGCCACGCTGCCCGCCATGGAACGGTTGCTCCTGCCGCCCGTTAAGAGCCTGGCAAAAGCGGAATGGTGCAGCTTTTTCTGCTTCTTTTCCGCCTGCCGGATCATGCGCCGCATTTTTTTCTGGTTTTTCGTGAGCTTTTCTTTTTCTTTTTTCATTATGTGCCCACCTTTCCCAGCATCTTCTGCACGGCCTTGTTGATAAACAGCATCAGGAAAAACAGCAGCACCGCGATGGCGCAGGCGTAGCCCATTTCCAGGCGGATGATGCCGTAATCGTTCAGATGGTTGATGATGGTGTGGGTGGCGTAATTGGCGGAAGGAAAGCCGTTCAGGGCCACCGTCACGTCCGCTACCGCCAGGGAACCGGTCACCGCCATCACAGCGCCAAAGAGCAGCTGGGGGATCATGTTGGGCAGGGTGATATACCACAGCTCCTGCCACCGGTTTTTCACCCCGTCCACCTCGGCGGCCTCATATTGGGCCCTTTCTACGCCCTGGAGGCCAGCGATAAAGGAGAGAAAGCCTACGCCCAGGCTCATCCACAGGGACACTAAAATCACGATGATCATCATGTATTTTTCGTCCCGCAGCCACAGGATGGGCTCTGAAATCAGGCCCCAGTTGAGCAGGCGGGAGTTGATGAAGCCGTAAGCGTCGCCGGAAAACAGCTGGGTGAAGATCACATAGGCGTTGCCGGAAATACTGGGCGCGTAAAAGACCACCGTCAGGAATGCCCGCAGCTTGGGGGGCAGCTCGCACAGCATCCACGCCATCAGGAAGGAAAACAGATACCCAAAAGGTCCGGTGATCATGGCCAGCACCAGGGTATTCTTCACCGCTTTCAGGAAAATGGGGTCGTCCAGGAATAAACGCGCATAGTTGTCCAGGCCGATGAATTTGGGCGGCTGGAGGACATTGAACTGGGTGAAGCTGAAAAAGATGGAAACCAGTACGGGTACAATGGTGAAGGCGGCGAAAAACAGCATGAACGGGGTCATCATCCAATATAGCTGGCGATACTTTTTCGCCTGCTTCAAGCCGTACTGGAACCAGGTTTCAGCCCGTGCCGGTTGAGTGATCCGCATAAGCTCCGCCCCCCTTTCTACTGCCCCGCGGGCAAGCCGAATTCCTTGCGCTTGGCCATGATTTCCTCGTTGATCAATTCCACGCTTTCATACAGGGTATCGGCGGCGTTTTCGTAATTGGTGATCACGGAGAGAAACGCGTTGTTCAGATACCGGCCCGTGATATAACCTCCCGGCACCTGGGGAATGCCCCGCAGGGTTTTGAGGGCTTCGTGCAGCACGGCTTTCACATCCAGCTTCCACTGCACCCGGTCGAACGCCTCCAGGTTCGCCACCAGATAGCGCCCTGCCTGGCCCAGTACGGCCTCCATTTCCCGGGCGTAGCTAGTCTGCGTTTCGCCGGACACCCACCACTTGAGGAAACTCCAGGCGGCGTCCTTGGTGCCGCGTTTATCCACAGAGTTTTTGATGATCATGGCCGCGCCCGTCACGCAGGGAGCGGCCCGTGTAATGCTGCCGTCCTCCTGCCAGGTGCCCGGCATCTGGGCGATGCCCCAGGCCCCCCGGATTTCGGGGGCGGATACCGCCAGCCGGGTATAGGCGGACAGATCCACGATGCCCAGCGGCACTTCGCCCAAACGGAACCGGGTAATGAAATCGATGTCCCGGGGGAAGCCGTGCTGGGTATAGAACTGCGTCCACCATTTGAACGCTGCGTTGCTCACTTCCTCGTCCAGCAGACACCGGCTGCCCTCCGCGTTGTAGATTTCGCCGCCGGTCTGGAACAGGCGGGAGAGGAACACCGTGTTCAGCGGCACGGAATTGCCCATGGACAGCGCCGCGCCCATGGTGGAGGGCGGCGCGGTATCCAGATACAGTTCCATGTTGTACCGCTGCAACTCCGGAATCATGCTGATCAAATCGTCCCATGTTTCCGGCACGGACAGGTGCATCTCGTCCAGAATGTCCTTCCGGTAGAACATCACCGGGAAGCTCATCTGATCCGGCAGGGCATAGCATCCATCCAGGTAATAGAAGGATTCCAGGGCGGCGGGCAGGAATTGGGCCGCCGTTTCCTCAAAATCGTCAAACTCTTTCAAATCCAGGGCTGCGCCGCGGAACGCAAAGTTCACCGGGGCCGTGTTGCCGATCTGGATGGCGATATCCGGGCCGTTGCCCGTAAAGGTGGAGGGCAGCAGCACGTCGGCGTTGATGAGGCGCAGGTTCACCTTCACGCCTGTTTCGCCCTCGAAGCTTTCGTTGATCAGGCGGCGGATCACTTCAAACTGGTCCCGGCCCGTGCTGAGCCAAACATGGATCACCTGCTCCCGGCCCCCGGCGGCGCTGGCCGCCACGTTATAATCGTTGAAGAAGCTGCCCACGAAAGCCCGCAGCGTGTGCCACGCTCCCTCAAGGAAATTGCCGTCGGCCCGGTAAGCAGGCAAGGTTTTGCCTGCCAGTACCAGGTAGTCTATCTTCATGGGCTGGTCCTTAAAATCCAGCACTGCCTTGCCCATGGCGGTGATGCACTCCTTGAAGGCCGACAGCCTGCGGGGCCATTGCTCCTCGCTTTCGGTCAGCTCGTCCATCATGGAAAGCAGGCGGGTCAGGGCGGCGGTGCGTTCGCTGCCGGAGCCGGTCAGCCGGGTCATATCGGCCAAGATGCGCTGGACGTCGGCTTTCCTGTCCGCCATATTTTTTTGCAGATCGGGAATGCGGATAAAAAGCTGATAGCTCTGGTAGGGATCGGGATTGGTGCCGGTAATGGCGATGATCTGGCGGTAAATGCCGTTCAGCAGGGCGGTTTGCTCGTCGATGTCCCGCAGGATATGGGCCATTTCGCCCAGGGACACCTCCAGGGCGATCCGGTGGGTACCCCGGGTAAGATAGAACCAGTATTCCTCCGTGTTTTCCCCGGAATCAGCCGGATTTTGACGGCTGGCCCGCAGGGGGGCAAGCTGGAAGCTGCCGCTGTGGTAAAAGCGCAGGTCCGCCGCTTCGGCAAAGGGTACCTGCCCGTCGATGGTCAGCTTCCTTGTGGCGTACAGCCCCCGCAAATCGCTTTGCTTAAAGCGCAGGACGATGCGGTACAGGCCATCCTCCGGCGCGTCCATATCCCAGGCGATCCACTCTCCCGGCTCGTTCCAGGCGGTATCGCCGATGCAGTTGAGCACGATGTTGGAAGGATGATAAGGCTCGGTCAGGGGCGATGTGCGGTCATTCACCGGGTAGAAGCTGGGGCCGGATTTCAGCGCCGCGTCCTCCGCCTGATATTTCACGGCCTCCACGTCCGCATAGGCCGCGCCTGCCGCCAGATGCCCGGTCAGATAATCGGCATAAGAGGGAAGCGCTCGGGGCGGGGACAGCACGATGCGGTCCAGCACCATGCCTTCGCTCAGGGATTGGATGCGCAGGGTGTTTTCACCCGCAGGCAGGAAAAAGCGGAAATCCTCCGTCACATATCCCTCGGGGTCGCCCAGGGTATAATCCCGCCATTCCGGGGTCTGCACCTGGGAGGGGAAGGGCTGGTTGCCGTTCACATTTTTATAATCCCGGCTCACGTCGTTCCACATGCGGGACAGGGAAAGCTCCCCCGCTTCGTCGAAGGGCAAATCGCCGTTCACCGTCAGGGTACGCAAAATGTCCCCGCCGCTTCCCGTGCCGGGGAAATAGCGCAAGGTAACCGTATAGAAGGCGTCCTGCGGAATGTCCGCCTTGTATTCCACCCAGCCTTCGCTGCCGGTGGACAGGGTGCCGTCCGGCAGTATTTCCAGTTCCGTCATTTCGGCGGCGGCATATGCCGCGGCGGGCAGAACGATTTCTTCCCGCGCGTCGGGGACCTGCCCATGCCGCCGGATGTATGCTTCATAATCCTCCGCCAGCGCGGGATACAGCCCCCAACACAGAAGCAGCACCGTCAGCCCCACGGCCCAGAGCTTTCTCATGCCGTCACCGCCTCTCTAAGTTGTATGGATAGGAAGGAGAACGTGGAAAGCAGAAGATTCTATATGTCCGAATAGGGAAGGCGGGACGCCCCAAGGGAGCGTCCCGCCAAAGGAAACGAAGCTTTATTCAATGTAGCCCGCGTCGCGGAAGCTGGCCAGGATCTCGGGAACGGCCGCTTCAAAGGTGGACCGGATGGCGGTGCCGTCATCGAAGGGTTTGCGGGTGAGGCCGTAGAGGCTCACTTCGCCGCCGTAGCTCATGCCCAGGCCGGCGCTGTTCAGGTTGGCGATGGGGTTGAACTTGGTGTGCTTCCGCAGCCAGGTGTGCAGCTCGCGGGAAAGCTCGTCGTTGAAAACGCCTTCGGGTTCCAGCTCGTAGTCCGGATCAGCCTTGGCCTGGATGTCAGCCTTCTGCTCGTCGTCGAACAGCAGGTCATAAGCCAGGTGTACCAGGGCCTTGGTCACATATTCGGCGTCCATGCCGGGGAAGTCCACTTCCACGCCCTTGAGTACAGAGCCGACCAGGCCCAGGTCGTAGTAGCTGCCGTAGCTGTTTTCCAGGCTGGTGTAATCACCTTCCACCTTCAGGGTGGCGCCGCTGCCCCAGGGATAGGGAACGAAGCCCCAATCCAGGCCGTTGTTGGTCAGTCCGCCCATCTGCCAGATCGCGCGGTGGGTCATGGCCACTTCCACGCCCTGGTCAAAGGTGGCGCCGGGAGTGCCCCAATAGGAGGGCTCGCCGCTTTCATCGCGGTTCACGGGACGGACGCAGCCAGCGGCGATGAGCTTCTCCAGCAGTTCAAAGCTTTCGATGTATTCGTCGCTGGTCAAGCCCAGGGTGAAGTCCGTATGAACGGCCATTTCACCGCCGTTGGCGGGAGGCGCGAAGATTCCCCAGTAGTTCGGATCGATGAAGAAAGCGTAGGTGCCTTCGGGCAGTTTGCTTTGCAGTTCGGTCATGTAGGCCAGGAAGGAATCATAGTCCCATTTGCCCATGGCAAACATTTCGCCGGGATCATATTCCATGCCCGCTTCCTCGATCATGGCGCGGTTGAACACCAGGCCTTCGGGGCTCGGGAAGCCGGTGATGAAGCCGTAGCGGGCTTCGCCGGTGAGGCCGGCATCTTTGAACAGCTGGGGCATTTCGATTTCTTCCAGCGCGCCGGAGATGTCCGCCAGCGCGCCGTTGGCCGCCAGGTTCATGACCCACATGGAGGAGAGGTTGTTGGTCACGTGCCACGCGGGCGCACCGCCGGACACGGACAGGATCCACTCGGCGGGCATTTCGTCCCACTCAGAGGTGGAGGTGTAGAATTCGAAGTCGCAGTTGTAGGCTTCCTTGATCGCCTCATACCGGGGCAGCCAAGCGGCCTTGTCCACTTCGCTTACGTCCTCGGCGTAGGGGTTCACAGCGTCCCACAGGCGGATCTTCACGGTGTTGCCCTGCAGATCGTATTTCTGCTCGTTCAGGGCCAACGCCGTGGAACACATGCTCATGGTCATTGCCAGAGCCAACGCGATTGCCAATAGTTTTCTCATGGTGCGTCTCCTCCTTTATTTTTTTAGGCTGTTCCAGCCTATCAGGAACAAATGAGAAAGGGATTTCTCTCCAGGTATCAAAATATACAGAAATAAAATGAAAACGCGGTTTCTGTGTCAAAAAGCTTCATTCTTTATGACTTTCATCAGATTTACGTTATTTTATCATTCAGTTCTCCGCTTGTCAATGGGTAGATGGCAAAAATGGAAAATTTATTTCTGAATTTTACAGCTTTTGCATTTGTTCTTTTAACTTTTTCAGACGGTTTTCCGCTTGACAAGCCTTGCTTTTTTCGCTATGCTGTATTCATGCTTCACAAAACCCGTCAAAATCGAACAAATGCGCATCCGACCTTAAGGAAAGGAGACCTTGTCATGTCATCCTATCAAATCCGTTCCACGCTCGGAGATACCGCCTGGTTCCGGGCGGCGCGCTTCGGTATGTTTATCCACT
>JAEEGL016094553.1_pt1 | contig 14792 bp, 14 predicted proteins | sample 9134231 | NCBI WGS metagenome assembly JAEEGL01 (sample SAMN16246548, study PRJNA631951) | gut metagenome | biome: gut microbiome; feature: rumen; material: fiber-attached | host: Bos | place: Iran: Karaj | collected 2018-10 | reverse complement strand
GATTATCTGCCGGTATTTGGTCAAGTCTGTCAAATTCTACTGCTGTCTCCGTCACCTCTTTGATCAGCATTTCATCAAAAGGACGTCCATCAAGTACGCTATCTCTCTTTGCAATATATTTATCATTCGGACTGATCAGCAAATACTGTGCCATCGTGATCCCGAATAAGAACCCTGCACCTACAATCAGCGAAAGAATTGTCACTTTATTTACAATTATTTTTTTCAATTCATATTTAAGCAACACGCCAAGATTATTCATGACAATTCTTCCTCCTCAAACTCTTTCAAATAAAAATCCTCCAGACTTCCATCAGCCTCGCTCCACGCCCCTTTCCAGATAATCTGCCCCTCTTTCATCATGATTACATAATCAGCAATATGTTCTATATCTGATACGATATGCGTTGACAGCAGCACTATGCTTTTTTTACCGATCTCTTCAATGAGATTTCTGAAGCGCACCCTTTCCTTTGGATCAAGTCCAGCGGTAGGCTCATCAAGTATAAGCACATCCGGCCTGTTGATCAAAGCCTGCGCAATTCCCAACCGCTGTTTCATACCACCGGAAAATGTTTTAATTTTCTTCTTCGCCATATCAGACAATCCAACAATTTCAAGGAGTTCCTCCGTTCGAACTTTTGCCTCCTTCTTACTGAGGCCTTTTAGCGCGGAAAAATACAGCAGAAAATCTCTTCCTGAGAATTCAGGATAATAGCCAAAATCCTGTGGAAGATATCCGAGAATGCTCCTAAATCTTTCCTCCGACACCGGAAGTCCATCATAAGCAACATCTCCGCTTGTCGGCTCTAAAATTCCGCAGATCATCCTCATCAATGTTGTTTTCCCTGCCCCATTGGCTCCAAGAAGGCCTGTGACACCTTTTTCCAATGAAAAAGAAATCCTGTCGACAGCAATCTTATTCTTATACTGCTTTGTCAAACGGTCCACTTTCAGTTCCATGCGAAATCCTCCGAATAAAAACATTTTTTCAATGACCTGCACTCCAAAAATATTAATACAACTTCCGTAAGATACCATATCCATTTATACTGTTCCGTTAGTAGGTATCTTTGATTCTGTAAAACAAGCATTCCTGAAGATACGATTACAGAAACCACTAGACTGATAAACACATTTTTTCTACCCCATAATGACCTTTCCAACTCAAAGCAAACTATGGAAGATATAAGATAGGGTATTGTCAGGAATGCTCCTGTCATGAAAAAACCAAGTTCACTGTAGCGGCTTACTATCATCGTCAAAGTAAACAAAAGTAAGATGTGTGATATTCCTATACAAAATACCCTCGCGAATATAATTCCCCTCATGGATATTAGTGTTACACTTTCCAATTCTGTCATACCATGCATTCTTGAGCGAAATGTCTCGATTACTGCTATTCCGGAAACAAACGGCATAATCGCAGCTATCGCATATACTATTTCCGTATTGCCATAAACCCCACACACAGAAATCATCAATGTCAGAAATGATATAAGCCATACCGGTTTTCTGATATATGCAATTTGCCTGCAAATAAGGCGATAGGTTTTGGGGGTCTCATAGATATTATACTTTCGGTACTTTCTGATAAAATCGTCCTTACGATCAGAATTCGGCTTTGACGAATCTTTCAAATGACTCTTCCACTTATTTTTCATAATCAGCTATCCCTCCTTCCAACAGTTCTATCAATTTTCTCTGTAAACTCTTTAATTTGCGATACAATGCGAATCTTGACAATCCTGTAAACATACAGATATCTTTGACAGATTCCTCATTTACAAACCGCATGATAATAAGATCCCTGTCCTCATCCGGCAACTTCTCAAGTGCCTGTCGGACACGAATTATCTCAACTATATCCTCTGCCTCTTTTCCTCCATCTGAAAGGTCTTCTGATAAAGAATCTGACTTTTGCTTTCTAGCCTCTTCAATACAAAGGTTCCTGGCAATCGTATATAGGTAACGAATGCCAATGCCTCTCTCCTGATAATTACTTTTCAGAAACCGAAGATAAGTCTCTTGAGTCAGATCCTCTGCTGTCTCCCTGTTCAGAGTCCGGTAGTAACAGAACCGATAGATTTTGTCATACTGTTCTTCTAACTCCATGGATTTTTTCCATCCTCCAAAATATATAACGGATACAGAGCGGAAAATGTGCGGCTATATGATCACATTATACGATTTCTTCCGAAACTATTATCTCAATAATCGAGCAGGGAAAAAGTACTTCACTGCTCACATTCTGTTTCCAAATGTAGTGAACGGTCGATTTTTTACAGTAAACGGTAAAACTAAAGAAAAAACCCGCGGTCATCCGACAAATTAGACAACCACGGGCAGCTTTCGTTTATAGATTTAAATCTCCTGCGAAATACTAAGGATATATTTGCCCTTACCTTTACCGGTAATTGCTTTAATAATTCCCTGTTACTCCATCGTTTTAAGTATATTACGTGCTTTTGTTGTTTGACATCCTAAAATCCCCATAACCTCTTTGGAAGAAATAACTTGCTGAATATCAACATTTTCTATGATTGCTTCTATATCAATAAAATCCTTATTTGACAGTTTACCTGCTTTTTTATCATTCTTAAGTTTCCAATTAATGCTGTTTTATCATGAATCAACGCGTCGTTTTGTCCAATCGACGCAAATTTGTTCTGAATCGACGCGTTTTCCATCGTTTCACTTTCAAACGATGCGCTCATTATCGTCATTTTAAATATGAAGGTATTGTTATTGAATACCGAATCGGGCAGACCGATGGCTTCCAGCTCCCTTATTCATCCAACATTATTTTTCCGGCTTTTGCTTTCTTTTTCAGCCGTTCCATCTGTTCCTTTTCTATCTGCTGTATGCTTTTCTCGGGAGTAGGTAAGTCTTCCGGCATAGTCCCGCCAATTTTTTCAATTGCTTTCCGAACTTCGCGTCCTACAGCGTAATGAGTGGAAGTAGCCTTCTCAGCACCTATTATATTATCTTTTCTGAGCTTTTCTTCTGTTTGGGATATCCTAAACAGATTTGCAATAAGCTCTGTACTCCCCATAAAATCCAAAATCTTTTGCTCTGCCGATAGTTTCTTTTTGCTATGGATGTCATCAACATCAAGGCCACCATATAATCCCATATATCCCGCATTTTGGAATATGGCAAATTCTTCGTTTGTTATAACCCCGGCATCATGTGCAGTTTCGGCAAGAAGCTGATTCCACTGTTTAATATCACCCCTGACAACCAGTCGTCTGCGGTCTTCATCCAATTGGTTGTAATGATCAGCAAGCTCCTGACGATAGGTTTGGATCGCAAAATATGTTTGCCCCAAGGCAATGACTTGTTTACGCGGATCTCCGTTTTGAACTATGAGATAGCAGGCATATCTTGAAAGCTCATAGTCCTTTTTGGGTTTTGATGTGGCACCGGCCTCTACGATTTTGCTAACCTCAGCAAAATCGTCAAGAATACTATGTCCACTGTTTTCACAAGCAATCCTGGCACGCTTGATAACGTTTTCAAAATTTCTCCACTGAGTATATTCCAAAGCCGGAGCAAGTTCTCTGGCACTCCAATATTCACTACCATCTTCGCGAATATGTTTTATGTCTTCAAATCTTTTATACTCTTTTCCTTTCAGACTACTCATAATAAGTGCCTCCTCATTCTTTACATTATATCAGAAGTCCTGAGATCATGGAACTCGCCAAAGTTGTAGACCCTGAAGCTAAAAGGAGTTTCATCCCGCCGACATCTCCAATAAACAGAACATCGTGAGGGTATGACGTTAAAAGATCGCTTAATCAAAAAGAAGTCTGTCAAAGCTCCTCATTACGTCCGCGAGGTGGTGCAATGTGCCGGTGGCACCTGTTTTGCACCGCCGGCTTTATGTCGGCGCGGAGCTGGGCGCCGGTGGCGCCCGTTTAGCACCGACGGCTTTATGCCGGCGCGGTGTCGAACACCTTCGAGGCCCGATGGGCCTCGAAATGAGAAAGGATAGGACTATATGTCCTATCCTTTCTCATTCTTAACGTCCGCGAGGTGATTTGAACACCCGACCTACCGCTTAGGAGGCGGTCGCTCTATCCAGCTGAGCTACGCAGACACACCGAATCATGACGGCTCTACTATCTTATCAGATTTCAGTCTTTTTTTCCACTATTATTCTGCAGGATAATTGATATAACCCTGCAACCAGATGCCACCCTTGAATCTGCGCCCTACAGCCGGCTCTCCGTACAGATCGTTTTTGTTGATACATACTTCAAACATTATATTGTTACATTCCAAACGGAACTTATATAATATCTCACCTGTAATACTGTTGGTCACTGAATCAACAGATATGATCTCTCCTAAAACAGAGTATTGGTCACACTCCACACCATAAGGCATAAAACTCGTGTCTACCAAAGTAAACACATCTTCTTTCTGAATCTTTCTGGAGATGGCAGTATATTTATCCATATCTTCCAGTGTCAGATGTTCAAGTGCTTCTTCATCTCCGCGCTTTGCAGCTTCTATCAATTTGATCCGCTCTTTTTCCGCCTTACCTGCTCTTGCACGATTGTGTTCACTCTTTGCCAAGGGCATAACGATCGTTCCCTGCACGGACAAAGCCGAAAGCATGACCGAAGTTCCTTTTATGGGAAGCTGCTCCGTATTCCTGGCTCTGATATATGGAATGATATTCTGCAGATAAAAGATCACGGTCACACCGGTCTTGGAATCATCAAAGACTCCCGAATACGATTCCCTGGCTGCATGTCGTTCTACAGATATGGACTCAAATGATGAGATCATGTCACTTTTTACATATGGAAAAGAGTATTCATAGAAAAACTGATTGTTCTCATTGAATTCTCCGCACACGGCCAAACCCACACCCGGGGCAAATTCTTTGCAGAATACTGCGATCATGGTATCATCGCTCAACGAGGTATACGCTCTGCTGTCGGCTTCTGTAGCAACCATCTGCACAAGTGTATCAAAATCCGCTCTCTTATTCAGTTCGGTAAAACCTATTGCTCGCAGATATTTATGCATCTTACTTCCTGTTTATTTATTCGGGATGAGTTTTTCCTTGCCTCCCATATAAGGTACCAATACCTTGGGAATATTCACGGATCCGTCAGCCTGAAGATTATTCTCCAAAAATGCGATCAGCATTCTCGGAGGAGCAACTACTGTATTGTTAAGTGTGTGAGCAAGATACTTCTTTCCGTCCTCACCGTTTACTCTTATCTTAAGTCTTCTGGCCTGTGCATCTCCTAAGTTAGAGCAGCTGCCGACCTCAAAGTATTTCTTCTGTCTCGGGCTCCAAGCCTCCACATCACAGCTCTTAACCTTGAGATCCGCCAAATCTCCCGAACAGCATTCCAGCGTTCTTACCGGAATATCAAGGGATCTGAACAGATCTACCGTGTTCTGCCAGAGCTTGTCATACCACATCTTGGAATCTTCCGGTTTACAGATGACTACCATTTCCTGCTTTTCAAACTGGTGAATCCTGTATACACCTCTTTCTTCCAGTCCATGCGCTCCTTTTTCTTTTCTGAAACAGGGAGAATATGAAGTAAGAGTCTTGGGAAGTTCTTCCTCTTTTATAATGGTATCAATAAACTTACCGATCATCGAATGCTCACTTGTTCCTATAAGATACAGATCCTCGCCTTCTATCTTATACATCATGGCTTCCATCTCGGCAAAGCTCATTACTCCTGTCACCACATTTGATCTGATCATAAAAGGAGGAACACAATATGTGAAACCTCTGTCAATCATAAAATCTCTTGCATATGTGATAACTGCAGAATGCAGTCTCGCTATATCGCCCATCAGATAATAGAATCCGTTGCCCGCTACGCGTCTGGCACTGTCAAGATCGATTCCATTAAAGCTCTCCATAATATCCGTGTGATAAGGAATCTCAAAATCCGGAACAACGGGATCACCGTACCTCTGTATCTCCACGTTGCATGAATCATCCTTTCCGATCGGAACGGAAGGATCAATGATCTGAGGAATGACCATCATGATCTTGGTGATCTTCTCCTGAAGTTCTGTCTCTGCAGTCTCAAGCTCAGAGAGTCTGGCTGAATTGGCAGCCACTTCTGCCTTTTTTGCTTCGGCCTCATCTTTTTTTCCCTGTCCCATCAGGGCACCTATTTCCTTGGCCGCCTTATTCTTTGCTGCTCTTAAGTTGTCTGCTTCTGCCTGGGCTTCTCTTGCTTTTTTATCAAGCTCTATTACTTCGTCTACCAGTGGAAGTTTATCATCCTGGAATTTCTTCCTGATATTCTCCTTTACTGCTTCAGGGTTTTCTCTTAAGAATTTAATGTCTATCATTTTTCTGTTCTCCTATATCTACAATTTGTTATGTCAACCCAATACTTTTTCTATAAATACATTATTGTGTTCCAAAAGATCAAGTGTTTTCTCATCCTCATACTCTTTGCCTGTAGGATCCTTGATCAATTGAAGAACCGGTCTTTCAGGGAATCCGTTGTTCTGTCCTATGACTACAGCAGTGTCTCCGGTACTTAACTTTACTATACTGTCCGAAGGATAGGCTGCAATAAACTTGAATATCGCTTCAGTCACCATATTATCAAAGCAGGTTCCACGACTGGCCTTGATATACTCTATCACCTTGTAGACTTTTCGTCTCTCATAGCCTATACCGCATATTGCTTCATCAAGATAATCACACAGTGCTACGATCCTTTGCTCTATTGGCTGATTCTTTGTATGCAGAGGATATCCCGACCCATCTATACGCTCGTGGTGACCGAGGATGATATTCTTACTGATATCCGACAACCATTCTTCACACTTAAGTGCTTCATATCCGTATATCGGATGCTTCTTGTATTCTGTCTGTCTCTTTTCATCCAGATATGCTATGTCTATATCGTCATAGTCTACCGTCACATATCTTAGTCCAAGCTCATGTAACAGACATCCTATTCCTATATCTCTGATCAAAGCATGGTCAAGCTCCATTTTTAAGGCCGTCATTACTGAAAGGGAACATACGCTGATCGAATGCTCAAAGACATCTGCTTTGCGTTCTTTGATATCATATATCCTCTCGACTACCTCTTCTTCTTCAAGAATATTGTTAATGATATCATCAGCCGTATCACACAACTCGATCATCTCCGGATTTTGTTTGGAAAAAGTATGCTTGGATATGATATTCTGAATCTGTTCCTTACACTTTTGACGTACTTCTTCCCGCAACAGATCGATCTCTTCATCCGAAACATCATTCTCATCTGAGATGAAAATCTGCGAAATGCCGAGATTATCAAGCTTTTCAATATATTCTTCTTTTAGTTCCGTGCCTTTTGGCAGAAGTTCTTTATAGTCTTCCGTCATTATTGCACGTGCGAGTATCTCCCCGCCTTTGATCTCTTTTACATCAATCTTTTTCATCAATTCTCTTCATCGTTTGCCATCTGCATGGCAATATCCAATGCTTGTTTTTCTTCTTTTCCAAGCTCCAGCTCACATTTTCCTTCTTTAATATCTTTAGAATATATATAACAGCCTTCTGCACTGTGAACGGCGTTCAGTATAAAACCATTATCTTCTTCATCAAGCATGGCGAGAGCAAAACTGAGCATTCCGCCCATTTGCTGATATGCGTCGTACTTTACCAACCCGACTTTTTGAAAAACCTTGGTCAGCTGACGATATATTGCTTTGATATCCTTTCTGTTGGCGATCAGTTTTTCCTTGATCGTCCTGTTTTCAATAAAAAGATCTCCTATGCTCTCTTCCAGACTTTTTGCGTCCTTACCTCCCATAAAGATCTGGTATCTTTTCCTGAGTTTTTCTTCCTTTACTATAAAGATGATCATCAATACCAATGACACTATAGTAAGAAGAAAGAGGATCAACAATATGATACCGATATCTATGCCGGATAATCCCAAGCTGTCAAATAATCTACTGGTCATTGTTTAATCTCCTTCAACAGATCCGCTATTCTTTCAAGATCATCATGACTGTAGAATTCAATCTCCATCTTTCCGGAACCGTCTTCTCCTTTTGATGTTATGCTTACCTTAGTTCCGAGCTTTTCTTTAAGCTCTTCTTCCATCTTGGAATAAATAGCCAAAAGAGTCTCATTCTTTTCTTTAATCGGCTTAGGAGGCTCATGGAGCTTCTTGATATATTTTTCAACATCTCGTACACTCATCTTTTCATTATATATCTTGAGTGCGATCTTATACTGTTCATCAGGATTGTCGACAGACAGAATGGCTCTTGCATGACCTTCGCTCAGTTCTTTATCGATCACCATCTGTTGTACATTTTCACTGAGTTTGAGCAATCTGATGGAATTGGCAATTGTCGCCCTGTTTTTTGATACACGCTCTGCGACTTCATCCTGCTTAAGATTGAACTCTGTCATCAATCTCTTGTAAGCCATAGCTTCTTCTATAGGATTAAGATCCTGCCTCTGCAGATTCTCTATCAGAGCTATCTCAACGATCTGTTGCTCAGTAAAGTTCCTGACTATTACAGGGACCTCTTTCAAACCTGCCAGCTTACATGCTCTCCATCTTCTCTCGCCGGCTACTATCTCATAGAATGTATCTCTGTCCTGAACCAAAATAGGCTGTATTAATCCATGTTGTTCAATAGATTTTGATAACTCCAGCAATGATTCCTGATCAAAATTCTTTCTGGGCTGTTTTCTGTTGGGCTGCAGTTTGTTGATATCCACTACTCTGTCAGGTGTCTCTGCCTTTTTTTCATCCTGACTTATCTCTTTTGAATCCACTGAGTTGGGTATCAGAGAATCCAATCCTTTTCCCAATCCTCTCTTTATCGCCATCTCTTCCTCCTTATATGTTTCGCTTTTCGTTACTTATTTGCACTTATAAGCTCTTTTGCCAAATTTCTGTATGCCTCTGCTCCGTTTGCTTTTGGATCATATTGCAACACCGGCATACCATGGCTGGGAGCTTCCGCCAGTCTTGTGTTTCTCGGTATAACTGTCTCAAATACATTATATGCAAAATTGTCTTTTACCGATTCCACTACCTGAGCCGACAGATTGGTCCTGGAGTCGTACATCGTAAATACCACTCCTTCGATTCCTATCTTACTGTTCAGTCTTTGTTTGATCAGATTGACCGTATGTATGAGCTGGCTCAATCCTTCCAATGCATAATACTCACACTGAATCGGAACGAGTACACTGTCAGATGCCGTAAGTGCATTAACAGTCAATGTACTTAGAGAGGGCGGACAATCTACCAAAATGTAATCATACTGATCTTTGATCCATTCCACCTCATTCTTCAAAATGTATTCCTGCTTCTCCACACCTATGAGTTCTACTTCCGCTGCTGCAAAATCAACATTGGCAGGAATCAATGATACATTTTTTAAGACATCCTTCAATATACTTTCCTGGATCGAACATTCACCGAGTATCAGTTCGTATATTGTCTTATCTACATTATTTTTATCTATACCCATTCCGCTGGTTGTGTTACCCTGCGGATCCATATCAATCACAAGTACTTTCTTGTTCTCTTCACCAAGTGCCGCTGCCAGATTGATTGTTGTTGTGGTTTTTCCCACTCCGCCCTTCTGATTGGCTACTGAAATGATCTTTCCCATTAAGTTTTTTCTCCTTATTGTTTCACGTGTACGCCCATAATTATATCACTTACCATTCTTCTAATCTACATTTTTTTCACTTTCATCTGTCTGTGCTTTATAGTATACTTCATGTTAGAGAGAATCATCTCAAGTGTCTTTTTTCAGTTTTTTTGTAGGAGATATTCGTAGATATGAAGAATATTATGTTGGTTGATGACCATAAACTGGTTAGGGAAGGTATTCGTCAACTGCTGGAATATACCGGAGAATATAAGATCGTATCTGAAGCATCCACCGGTGAAGAATGTCTTTCTCATATCGGAGATTATGACATTGATATTATCTTATTGGATATCAATATGCCTGTTATGAATGGCATTGATACTCTTATTGAATTACGCAAGCGTAATATCAAAACCAAAGTTCTTCTTCTTACTGTTCATGATGAAGTTGAATATTTAGAGAAAGCCATAGATGTAGGTGTTGATGGTTACATCTTAAAGGATTCCGGACTTGATGAATTGAAAAAGGCAATTGACAGTATTCTTGACGGAGAGTGCTTTATCGAGCCAAGGCTTTCAACTGAACTCAATAATCATTTGATCAAGAAGAATCAAGACAACGATCTTTTAGCTTCACTCACAAAGCGTGAGATAGAAGTTTTGAAACTTGTTGCAACCGGTGAGTTCAATAAAGATATTGCTCTTAAGCTTAATATCAGTGAGCGTACGGTTAAGAATCATATTTTCAATATTTTCAAAAAGATTGGTGTGTCTGATCGAACTCAAGCTGCTGTTTTTGCTATAAAAAACGATTTGATTTCAATATAGTCTTCAATATATTGTGGAGGATGTTTCACGTGAAACATCCTCCTTTTTTATTCTCTGTCTATGAATTAACACAATATATTGTTTCACGTGAAACATGAAACACTCAAGATATAGATAATGATCTTTGTGAAACAAAATAGTGTAAGATTATGACAACCTCAATATGTAGGGTCCAGGGTAAATTCTACTCTCGTGCCTTTTCCGGAAACAGAAGAAACAGAATATGTTCCACCCAGAGCTCCTATTCTTTCACGCATTAATGTGAGTCCGAAATGATTATCCTGAGTTCCGACAACATTATTTAGATCCATTCCTATGCCATCATCTTCTATTACTATGTTTATGATATCATCTTTCATAAACATATTGATATGTACTGTAGTTGCCTTGGAGTGTTTTTCACAATTGGATAAACATTCCTGAACACACCTGTAGAGAGCAAGCTTTTTCAGTGATTCTTCAATTACTATATCTTCATGCTTAAAGATATATTTAATAGTAGACTTATTGTTAAGCCTGTCAATATAATTAGACATCGCTTCCGTAAAACCAAGATCATCAAATGTCATGGGCCGGATATCATATATAATATTCCTGCTTTCGCTGATAAGATCCCTCAGACTCATTTTCATCTCGGCTAATTCCAACTTTGCTTTTGCAGGATCACTGTCTATATATAATCTTGTCAATTCAAGCTGATGTGTCAGATGGATCATAGATTGAAGCGTACCATCATGCAGAGCTCCGGCTATTCGCCGCCTCTCATTTTCCTGAATCTGAATGATGTTTTGCATCATTTCTTCATTCATAAACCCGTATCTGGCTTTCTCATCTTTAGACTGTTTCACGTGACACTTATTCTCCTCTGAATTGTATGAATCTTACAAAGGCTTTTTTGTAGGAAGACCGGCTTTCCTTGGATATTTTTCAGGAGTAGATACTTTTTTCGGCATTAATATAAGAGTTCTCCTGTAAGAATCATCTTTGAATTTTAGATCATGTTCTTGGACTGAAGCCTCTCCTCCTCCCATTATTTTTATAGCATCTTTTGCTCTGTCCATCTCATCTTCCGTTTTTTCAGATTTATATGATACAAAGAAACCACCAATATTAACAAAAGGAAGGCACAGTTCTGTTAAAGATGAAAGATTTGCTACAGCTCTTGAGACACAAAGATCATATTTTTCTCTATGCTCAGGATCTCTTCCAAGATCTTCAGCTCTGCCATGTATAACCGTAACATCTGTCAGTCCCAGTTCCTTTACCACTTCATTCAGAAATGTAACTCTTTTCTGTAAAGAATCAAGTAAAGTAACCCTCAAATGTGGACAGGCAATCTTTAACGGAATACCCGGAAAGCCTGCTCCGGTCCCTACATCGATGAGTGAATGAACATCTGAAATATTAAAATGATCTAACAGACTCAGACTATCTGAAAAATGTTTGATCTCCACTTCCTCTTTATCTGTTATGGCAGTAAGATTAAACTTGTTGTTCCACTCGATCAACAACTCATAATATTTCTCAAACATTTTCAGCTGTTCATCACTTAATTCATATCCGGGTATAATCATTTGCTTTTCCCTTTATTCAGGTATACTAACAAAACGGAAATATCTGCAGGAGATACTCCTGAAATTCTGGAAGCCTGTCCTATATTTATCGGGCGTAATGCCTTGAGCTTCTGTCTGGCTTCTATACGAAGGTTATTTATCTCATCATAATCTATTTCACGTGGAATAATATGGCCCTCTATTTTTTTAAACTGCTCGACCTGTTTATTCTGTCTGTTGATATATCCCTCGTACTTTATCTCAATCTCTACCTGCTCTGCTACATCTGCAGGAATATCTTCCGGTCTTGTCTCATCTATCTCTCCCATTGAAAGATAGTCAATTTCCGGTCTGCAAAGAATTTCCGCCAAAGTCAGACCAGACTTAAGAGGTGTGCTTCCTTTCGAGATCAAATAATTGGATACTCTTTCACTGGTACCAACACTTGTGTTATGAAGTCTCTCAATTTCAGATGCAATGGTCTCCTTTTTTCTTAAAACTTTCTGATATTCTTCTTCTGGTACAAGTCCTACCTTATAACCAAACTCTCTGAGTCTGATATCCGCATTATCCTGTCTGAGCAACAACCTGTATTCTGCTCTCGAGGTCATCATCCTGTATGGTTCCCTTGACTCCTTAGTAACAAGGTCATCTATGAGAACACCTATGTATGCCTGGGATCTGTCAAGAATAAAAGGTTCTTTGCCTTGAACAGACAACGCAGCATTAATTCCTGCCATAATACCCTGAGCAGCAGCTTCTTCATATCCACTGCTTCCATTGAATTGACCTGCAGCATATAATCCTTTGAATCTTTTGAATTCCAAAGTAGGGTAGAGTAGATTGGCATCTATACAATCATACTCAATCGCATAAGCATTTTTTACTATCCTGCAGTTCTCAAGACCGGGTACAGTTCTGTACATAGCCTGCTGAACATCTTCAGGTAAAGAAGATGACATTCCTCCTATATACATTTCATTAGTGTATAATCCCTCAGGTTCAATAAATACCTGATGTCTGTCCTTGTCTGCAAACTTAACTACTTTATCTTCTATACTTGGACAATACCTCGGTCCTGTTCCTTCTATGATACCGGCGTATATCGGACTTCGGTCAAGATTGGCTCTTATGATATCATGCGTCTGCTCATTGGTATATGTCAGATAACATGACACCTGATCGATCTGAACTGATTCAGGATCAGTAGAGTATGAAAAAGGAATTACCCTCTCATCTCCCTTTTGCTCCTTCATCTTACTATAATCAAGACTGTTACCATCCATCCTGGCCGGAGTTCCTGTCTTGAATCTTCTAAGATCGATTCCGTTCTTTTTCAGAGAATCCGAAAGATGAGTGGCTGCCTGCAATCCATTAGGTCCCGTATAAGTAATTGCCTCTCCGCACAAACATCTGGCGTTAAGATATGTTCCTGTACACAGAATAACTGCTTTACACTCATACACTGCTCCGGTAAATATTCTCACCCCGCCGACTATCGGTTCAGATCCATTTGTTTCATATGAAACAATCCTGCCATCTGAATTCATATTTCTGATATCTTCCGCAGTTAGTATTTCTATAACTTCACCTTGCTTGATCTGAAGATTATCCTGATCCTCCAAAACTTTTCGCATCCGTTTGGAATACTCTGATTTATCTGCCTGAGCTCGCAGAGAATGAACAGCAGGACCCTTTGACACATTCAACATCTTTGACTGTATAAAAGTCTTATCGATATTCTTACCCATTTCTCCGCCCAATGCATCGATCTCTCTTACAAGATGTCCTTTAGAGGTACCTCCTACATTGGGATTACATGGCATCAAAGCTATACTGTCAACACTAACCGTAAAAATGACAGTCTTCAATCCAAGTCTGGCACAGGCAAGAGCTGCTTCACATCCGGCATGTCCTGCTCCGATCACACATATATCTACTTTTTCATGTATAGTGCTTTTCATAGATATCTCTATTTCCCCATACAAAATCTGGAAAAGATCGTATTAACCAGATCGTCATCCAGACTCTCACCTATAACTTCTCCTAAGAAACTGTAGGCATCCATCATATCAATAGTCAAAAAATCTTCAGGCATATCAGCATCAAGACTGGTTATTACTTTCTCCAAACTTTCGTAAGCTCTGTCTATAGCGTTCTTCTGTCTGAGGTTAGTTAACATAATCTCATTGGATATGTCTATATCTCCAAGATCATATAGCCTTTTCACATGATCAGCTATATCTTCAATACCCTCTCTGTTCTTGATAGATACCGGAACTATGGAATATTTGTCCGAGGTATGACCATTATCTTCCATAAGTTTACATAATGTATCAATATCGGTAATAGTCTTCTTATCCGTCTTATTATAGATTACTATTACATTTTTCCCTTTTATACTGTGTATTATATCTCTGTCATTATCATCAATCGGAACCGAAGAATCCGCTACATATAATATAAGATCTGCTTCTTTTCCCAGACTGATGCTTCTTTCTACTCCAATCTTTTCAACAGAATCTTCAGTTTCTCTTATTCCGGCAGTATCCGTCAGACATATTTTAACATCTCCCAGTAAAAGACTCTCTTCAAGTGAATCCCTTGTTGTTCCTGCAATATCAGTCACTATTGCTCTGTCAGTTCCCAAAAGAGCATTCATAAGTGAGGATTTACCTGCATTAGTTGTGCCCAGTATGACTGTTCTTAGACCTTCACGGATTATCCTTCCCTTTGGTGTACTTTCGGTGAATTTGCTTAATCTTTCAGAAAGACTCTTTAT
>JAEEGL013575466.1_pt1 | contig 14792 bp, 11 predicted proteins | sample 9134231 | NCBI WGS metagenome assembly JAEEGL01 (sample SAMN16246548, study PRJNA631951) | gut metagenome | biome: gut microbiome; feature: rumen; material: fiber-attached | host: Bos | place: Iran: Karaj | collected 2018-10 | reverse complement strand
GGCATCATGGGAAGGAACAACGCCGTATTCCAGTACTTGTTTTTCAATCTCTTCACCTGCATCATCAAGCCCGGTAATGGTGTATTTATTCTTTACAGCCGAATAAGTTGCCGTATATGTTGCATCCCCGGCAACCGGTACTATTTCCGGTGACCAGCCGCTGAATGTATAGGTATATTCTGCAGTGGCTGCCTTAGAAGGATCGGTATGAGTGGGCAGATCACCATATGCCGCCCGTGTTGTATCGATCGTTTTGCCGTCATCATCAAGCCAGGTGATGGTATATACAGCAGCAGAAGAATCATATGTTGCGGTATAAATTGTATCTCCTGTTACCGGTGCAACATCAGGCGTCCAGCCGGTAAATGTGAAGTTTTCAGATACCGTGGAAGCCTTCGTGGGCGTTTCGCCATCATAGGTAGGTGTTGTACCGTAAGGAACATTCTCATCAGTTTCAAGGTTTGAACCATCGGCATTATTCCAGGATACGGTGTAGGTTCTTAATGTCTCGGTATACTGGGCATTATAATCTATATCTCTGGTTACATTCTCAAGAGCCGGCGACCAACCGGAAAAAGTATAATCATACTGATCGGTAGATGCTCTCGTGGGAGTTTCGGCAGGCACAGCTATCTGGGAAGCCAATGTTCCCATAGGATATTGTTTAGAAGATAAAACAGTACCATCATTCAAAAATCTTACAGTACAATAATTAGGAGTCCATTTAGCGTATAAAACAGTGTTACCGGTTACCTTGTCACTACCAAAATTCCATTGAGTTCCGCTGGTGCAGGCACTTGTTTTGTACCAGCCGCCAAATGTATAATTTGCGTCTGTCGGGGAAGAAGGTGCGGCAGCTTTATGCATGTATTCGACTTCCTGGCCAGAAGGCGCAGCTCCACCGTGTCCGTTCATATTAAATGTAACATTATATTTAGCAAGAACAGCTTTAAAGGAAATACTAGCCGGTTCTCCTCCAGAAGCAGATATAGAATTTGCAGTCCATTTTACAACACCGGCATGTGTTGATATAGTGTGTCGCGAAACGCCATCTGTTTTAGTAACAGTCTTATTAATATCATTGATAGCTACCAGTCCATCACCTAAGTTCCAATAATATTCAACAGATAAATCACCATTCCAACTAACAGTGTCCGTTCCTGGAATAAATTCAGTTTCACTAGTTATATTACCATCATTACCAAGTTTGTAATCAGTCGCCAACACCTCCATCGGCAGGCTTTCAAAAACCAGCAGAAATACGAGCAACATGGCTAAAAAGCCTTTGCGTCTTTGTTTAAGTGTCTGTTCCATAGAAATTTTCCTCCCCCCACGGTTGGTCATCTCTTTTGTTTGCTACGTTTTTGCTTTTTGCGCAGCAACAGTTCTTTGTCTACGGTTTCATTTAATATCAGGACCAGCGCTATTATGGTGGCCAGCTGGGCCCTGTAGGTAAAAAAGAAATGCAGATACGAATGGTTTAAAAACACCAGATATCTTAAATACGGCAGCAGCCCAAGAACAGCAAACAGCGCAATGTATCTCTTATCCGTATCCTTCCTGCGATACACAAAAGCTATATAACAAACCGCAAGTATCAGCACTATCCCTGCCATAAGTCCGGCATAACCGTAACCCAGAGGGAAAAGACAGGCGATATTCCGCGGCAGCACAGAAACCAGCATCGATACGATACTGCCTCCTGCCTCCAAGCCCAGGCGCTCACTTACATGCTCCGATACATAAGGCAGTGCGCTTTCCCCAAGCACGATCGATGCCAGGATCCATTTGGATATCCAGAAAAGCACATAGCCCGCTCCCCAGCTTATGCAGCAGCCGACAGCAAGCCTGACAGGTGAATATCCATTAGGCTTCTTCTGTTTCTGCGCATACAGGAATATCAAAAGCGGTATCAGCAGCGTCAGTGTTTCGCAGGTTAAAAAGTCAAAGTAGGAAGTCAGCATACCGTTTATCATGAACAAAGTCAGGTATCTTTTATTCTTTTCGCCGAAAGATGTATTAAGAACTATCGCCGAAAATACCAGTGCCAGTAAAAATACCCAGGTATATTCAAGTGAAAACGGTACGAAAAAACAACCCGTGATCAAGGCTCCCACTCCCAGCCCGACGGCCGGTGCGGTCAGCTTACGCTTTATAAGCCTTAAAAAGACCACCAGTAATAATACAACGAAAAGAACAGAATTTGCAAGATATATTTCCCGAATATTAAAAAAAGTCAGCAAAGGTCTTAAATATACCGCCGAACCGTGCCAGTATCTCAGGTACTGCTGATTTGCTTCCTTGCCGTCAAATACCGCATCATGGAGATTTTCGTTTTCATTCTGATAGGGAGTATAATAATACGAACTGCTCATAACCGATGCCAGCGGATCCTCACTGTCATACTGCCAGATTATATTTAAAAGTATGCTGTCCGCATACCTGTCTATTTTGCTTGCGGCCACGCCATCCAGCAGGCAGCCGAAAAGCTCGCTTTCCTTAAGGAACTCCGCCGACTCTTCCATCTGCGGTTTTATGGCTGACTGCGGTATCTTTGTACACAGCACGAGAAGAGCCGTTAATATAACGGCACTTATCAAAAATACCGGCACATTAACGGCTATACTATGTAAGATATTCTTTATATTTTCTTTATTCGCCTGCATGATCCGTAAAGTATCTGGAGAAGATCTTGCCTGCAACAGGTGCGGCCATCTCACCGCCGCTGCCGGCGTTTTCAAGTATTACAGTCACTACTATCTTGGGATCATCGGCAGGGGCAAAGCCCGTAAACCAGGCATGGGACTGCTGCTTATTATTCGAGAACTCTGCAGAACCTGTCTTACCCGCTACCACAAAAGGCAGATCCTTAAGCCTGGTTGCTGTACCGTGATCCACAACAGCCTTCATCATATCGGTCATGATATCCACTTCTTCTTTTGCGATGGTGGGGCCGTATTTTTCGGGGCTGAAACGCTGCAGTATGGTCCCGTCTGCCGAAGAAACTTTTTCGATGATATACGGTTTCATCATAACACCGCCATTGGCAATGGTCTGGGTTATCATATTCAGATGCAGGGGGTTCATGACTGTCTCCGCCTGTCCTATGGCTGTCTGCATAAGCTTTTCATCTGTCAGGTTGCTGTGTATGCTTATCTTGCTGAAGTTTGTTTCAAGCTGCAGGTCCATCTCTTTATTGAAAGCCAGATCAAGCAAGGTGTTTGCAAATTTGCTGCGGTTTAGCTTAAGCGCTATATTGGCAAAAGATGAATTACAGGATTTTGCAAAAGACTCCTTAAGATCCACTTCTCCATGTACGCTGCCGTGATAACACTGTATGGTTATTCCCTCATCGCTGGTAAAACGTCCGTTGCAGTTAAAATCATAATCCTCATAACTATCGGGGTTTTCCCTGATATACTCAAGCGCTGTAAGTATCTTGAATGTTGATCCGGGAGGATACTGGCCCTGGCTTGCGCGGTTCACCATCTTACCGCTCTCATCATCTTCAAGAAGCGCATCCCATATAACATCGATCTCATTGGGATCAAAGCCGGGTTTGGATACCATGGCAAGTATGCGCCCGGTGTCCGCCTCGGTAACAACTACAGCTCCGCGGTTATTGCCTATGGCATCGAAAGCAACCTGCTGAAGTGAAGGATCCAGAGTGGTATATACATTATTGCCTTCGTGGGGCTTCATATTCAGGTCATCACTCATTTTGACTGCCAGCGATACATCAGAGGTGATAAGGTATTTCTGCATCAAGCGCTCTATACCCAGACCGCCGTTGCTTGCAAAGCCTACAGTATGCGCATAAAGCTCTCCGTAAGGATAATGGCGCAGATTCTTTCCGTTTTCATCACGATCCGTATAGGCCAGTACCGTACCGTCTGAAGCAAAAATCTCGCCCCTTAAATTATCCTGCTCCAATATAGTCATGCGCTTTGAGTTATAGGAATTCACCATTGCCTCATCGCCTTTGATAAATATAAACCGCACTATATTGGCAAACATCAGCAGATAGATCAGCGAGTACATGAGGCCGTTAACAAATATACACTTATCCTGCTTTTTCTTAAAAAGTATCTCGGGCTCACGCTCCTCGTCGCGCTCGTCTTCTTCGGCAAAGAAAGCGGCTTCCTTGCGTTCTATCTGCTCTTCACTGTAGCCGTCGTTATAAAGTTTTTCTTTTTTACGTTCCCAGCGCTCCAGTTTTTCATCATATGCTTCACGCTCAGCTTCATCGGCGTCAAATTCATCCATGCGTATCATATAGATACCCTGCAATATGCCAAAAAGCACTATGGTGATGAGTGCCGAAGTACCTCCGTTTGAGACAAGGGGCAGGGTTACACCGGTAAGAGGTATAAAGCCTGTACCTCCGCCTATAGTCAGTATGACCTGTACGCCGTAACATACGGAAAGTCCCACAGCCACCAGACGGTAGAACGGATCTTTGATCCTTACAGACATAACAAGTCCACCCAGCACTATGCTCAGGCACAGCAATATAAGAAGCATGCCGAACAGCACACCCAGTTCCTCTGCAACCGCCGAAAAGATAAAGTCCGCTTCCACAAAGGGGATAACGCCCGGCGCGCCATGTCCGAGTCCCATGCCAAACCAGCCGCCGGTAGAAATGCCGAAAAGCGACTGGCAAAGCTGATAGCCCTTGTTATCGGGATCCTTGAAGGGATCGAGCCAGATCTGTACACGAAGCTTAACATGCGAAAACAGCAGATATGCTATCACAGCAGCAAAAAGCCCGCCTATAACTCCGGCCAGGAGATAACGGTGTTTGCCGGAAGCTACATAGACCATGGCAACATACATAACAAAGTAGATCAGGGCGCTTCCCAGATCCTTTGAAGCTACCAGTATCAGTACATGAACGCCTGCCATAGCTGCCGATATCAGGATATTCTTAAGATCCGAAGCCTTATACAAAAGCCCTGCTATGAAAAAGGCAAACATCAGCTTTATCATTTCTGAAGGCTGGAAGATCAGACCGAATACATTAAAATTAAGTTTTGATCCGTTGACAACATTGCCGGCGATAAGGACTATACCAAGTCCGGCAATGCCCACTCCTCCATATACCCAGGTTAGTTTGCGCAGAAAATCAAGCTTTCTGATGAGCACAGGAATGATAAGAAAGATCACACATGATGCTGCAATGATGATAAACTGCCTCTTTGCATGATTCAGATTCAAACGCGCCAGCATGATAAAGCCAATGGACATTAACATCTCCATCTGGCACAGAAGCAGATTATTAACATCCCTGTATATGATCCTCATTATAAGCGGCAGAAAGATCAGCAGTGCAAATTCCATACCTGCCAGTATGCCAAGGGATTTTAAGGTATCATAATCACCGCTGTCCAGAGGTTTCATCACCAGATTGGCCATACCAAGAACATAGAAAATAAGTGTGATGATCTCACAGAAATAATATATGGCTTTTCTGAAATCGTTATCTTTTTTGCGCAGCGCAAAAAAAGTAAGCCCGATATAAAAAGCCATCAGTATAATAAATATATATTTAGATAACTCAAGTATCAGTGAAGGCATTTCTTATTCAGCTCCTCTTTTATAATGACCCCTGCTGCTTTCTCCCTCCTTAAGCGGGAAGTCTGCCTGTCTGCCGCATACAAGGTCATTAAATGCATCGGCGATCTTTATCATCATCGCTTCGCTCTCATCAGTAAATTCTATCCTTAAGGCCTTAAAACCTTTTTCGTTATAAAGGCCGTAAACTTCCCGGTGCAGTGATAAAGGCACACAGTTATACATGATATTATAACAGAGTTCATGTACCGGCCTCAAAGGAAAGCCGTGTCCCTTCTCATCCGACAGGATCTGCCAGCCGGCCTTCATGTCACAGCCACCATGGGTCTTTATGGCACAATTAGCCGAATACATGATAGGCGCTCTGCCATATATTATTAATTCCGCAGCATCCCTTCTTATTGCGCCGTTGATATCGGCAGCCGAAAATTCGTGGCTTATGGTATAGCTGCTTGTATGTTTTAGGATCTCTTCTTCAGTAAATGGATTGAAAACATAAAGTCCCGCATCTGCCTTTATCTCTTTATCAGAGGCCTCCTGTTTTGCCAGCATAAGTGCATCCAGCGAACCACAGTAAAATCCGGCAACATCATATTTTACGGCTTCTTTTAGCCGGGCCCTGATCACAGACAGCTTATCCTGCCTTATTACAGAAGGAAGACGCAGATAAAGCTTCTTTGTCCCGGCAGCTCTTAAGTACCTTTCCGGATCATCAAAGAAAGGGAATAAATCGGTTATAAATCCAGAAATATAATCTCTTTCTGCAAGTCTGCCTATATCCGTATTACCGCAAAGACCTATGATAATTTCAGGTACATTGCTGTTTAACCGTGTTTCTTTATGCTCTGTGCTTTTATCAGCCACTTCATGTTTTTCAAGAAGTTTATCATACAGCTTATCAAAAGCATCGCGCCGCAGTGCATTAAGTGCAGATACAGGCATAAAGGAATCACCGTCATTAATTATACTTAATTCCTTAAGCTCAAAGTCCGTATCGCCGGTCTTCAGAAGCTGCTTTCTAATATCATCATCAGAAAGAGGACGTTTTTGCGCCTTATCAGCTTTATCGCCAATTATACTGATGCTCTTATCATCACAACCAAGTGCCAGTACTGTATCTTCTCCGGCTTTTATGCTTATCTGTGCCGATACAGGCTTTTTTAAGGGCTTATCGATGTAAGCTGCACGTATGGCTGCCTTCCTTTCTTCCGATACCTTGGAATATGCCGGATTATCCAGGCTTATCATATCCGCACCGTTATGTTTATGCAGATAACCTTCCTGGCGCTCGCTCCTCATATAGAGTTCTTCAAGCATCTTCAGATCTTTTTTATCAACCTTATACGGCTTTCCGGAGAGATAAAGGTCAATATACTTACGGTAGACTGCGCTTACTCCGGCAGCATATTCGGGAGCTTTCATCCTGCCTTCTATCTTAAATGAATCAACCCCTGCCTCTATAAGTTCGGGCAGGCTGTTTAAGGCCATCATATCCTTCATGCTAAGATAATAGGCTTTGTCCTTTTTATTATAATAATACGGCTGGCGGCACGGTCCTGCACATCTTCCGCGGTTTCCGCTGCGTCCTCCCGCCATCGAACTTAACAGGCACTTACCTGAATATGAATAACACATGGCGCCGTGTACAAAACATTCCAGTTCAATACCTGCCTGTTTTATTTCCTTTATCTCATTAAGCGATAATTCCCTTCCGGGAACCAGGCGGCATACGCCCTGTTCCTTTAGCCAGAGAGCGCCGCTTACGGAATTTACGCTCATCTGTGTACTGCCGTGCAGCGGCAGCAGGGGATATCTCTTTTTCAAAAGACTTAAAAGTCCTATATCCTGTACTATCGCTCCATCCAGTGCGTGTTCATACAGCGGATCCATAAGTTCAAAAAGCTCATCAAATTCGCTGCTGCGCATAAGGGTATTGCAGGCAAGATAGATCTTTTTGCCGAAGATATGGGCATGGTCCAGCGCTGCCGTAAGTTCCTGCGTTGAGAAGTTCTTTGCATAAGCCCTGGCAGAAAATCGCGCAGCCCCAAGATAAACGGCGTCAGCACCTGCGGCAAAGGCACCGTAAAGTGCATCCGGTTCTCCTGCCGGTGCTAAAAGCTCCGTTACAGACAGGGCAGCCGGTATTTCCGGCTGCCCGTATATTTCTTTAGATCTTTTATCTTCTGCGTTTTCCATTCCTGTTTGACCGGAACGCTTCTGACTGCTGCTGCAGTCTTCGGGCTGTTTCCTCCTGCTGCTTTGTTATCTCCGTATTATCCTTTTTCTCTTCCGGCTTTTCTTCCTTCTTTTCTTCGCTCTTATTATCTCTGTCTTCGTTTTTATTAACGCCCAACAGGTCTTCTATGCTGGTCTGTACATATTCGGGCTCTTTCCTGATAACAGGCTCCATGGTCCTGGGATCCCTGCCGGCTTCTTTTAATGCAGCCTGAAGATCCGCTATGGTCTTTTCCCTTTCCTGAAGTGTAGTCTGCAGTCTGGTAACGTTCTTCTCGCTTTCGCGCAGCTTGATCTCAAGACTGCCCACATCTTTCTTCTGGTCGTCAACCATCACCTGTGAATTGACGTAATTATGCTTCATCTCATCTAGTTCGTTTATCTTATCCTTAAGGCGCTGCTCCAATTCGTCCGCATGCTCTTTCTCTTTGAAATAGCTGTCGGCAAAATTAAGCTCCAGCATACGATGCCTTATATCCGACGACGCATGACGGAATGCATCGGTTTTCTCATATTCTTCGATCTTGCTGTTAATATAAGCAGCTACCTTCTGCATGTATTCTTCGCTCTCGTAGCCGCTCATAGTCATCACCTTACCGGCGATAAGCACCTTGATGACTCTTTTCTCTGCCATAGGACCCTCCCCCACATTGAATAAACGAACAAAAACATTATATATATAAAAGCGGTGTATTTCAATATAGTTTACATAAAAATTTTATAAAAAGATTCTTCGTCGCTGCGCTCCTCAGAATGACAGTGTAATTTACTTCTCCGGCAGCGCAATCCCAAAATGCAGGTACGCCGCTTCTGTAGCTACCCTGCCGCGGGGCGTACGGTTGATAAGACCGTTCTGTAACAGATAGGGTTCGTATACGTCTTCTATAGTGCCTGCATCTTCACCGAGTGAAGCCGCCAGGGTTTCCAAGCCTACGGGGCCGCCGTTAAAATTCTCAATTATGGTCAGAAGCATATTCCTGTCGGTATTATCAAGGCCCAGCTTATCGACTTCCAGAAGATCCAGAGCTTCATCAGCAACCTGTTTGGTAATGACGCCGTCTTCGGAACGTATCTGGGCAAAATCACGAACGCGCTTGAGCATCCTGTTTGCGAGACGCGGGGTTCCGCGGCTGCGCCTTGCCATCTCCCGGGCACCTTCCTCATCAACGGAGACGGACAGCTTCTTTGCGGAATTTTTAATGATGCGGGTAAGCTCTTCCGTGGTATAAAACTCAAGTCTTGAGATTATGCCGAAACGGTCACGCAACGGGGCAGTTAATAAGCCGGCACGCGTAGTGGCACCGATAAGGGTAAACCTGGGAAGCTCCAGCCTTATGGATTTGGCCCCGCTGCCCTTGCCTATCATGATATCGATGGCATAGTCTTCCATTGCGGGATACAGCACTTCTTCAACCTGTCTGGGGAGGCGGTGGATCTCGTCTATAAAAAGCACATCGCCTTCCTGAAGGTTATTTAATACCGCAGCCAGATCACCGGGCTTTTCTATAGCAGGTCCGCTGGTTATCTTGATATTAACACCCATCTCATTGGCGATAACTCCTGCCAGTGTGGTCTTTCCCAGTCCCGGAGGCCCATAGAAAAGGGCGTGGTCCAGTGATTCGCCTCTGCCCTTTGCTGCTTCGATAAAGATCTTTAAATTAGTCTTTATCTTCTCCTGACCGGTATAATCTTTAAGGAATTGCGGTCTTAAAGTATTTTCTATTTTCAGATCCTCTTCTGTAAAAGAGGTCTCTATCATCCTTTTGGGCATTTACATATACCTGAGAGCGGCCTTTAATATGGCCTCTGTTCCTTCTGCTTTATCTCCCATGGCTTTTGCCACGGCTGCCCTGGCGTCTTTTAAAGGATAACCAAGGGCTACAAGCGCTTCTACAGCTTCATTTTCTTCAGCTACGACAACCGCATCATCAGGTACCGCAGCCGAAACCATGCTTTCTTCATCCAGGCTCATCTTACTCTTCAGATCCACAATGATACGTTCTGCAGTCTTTTTAGCTATACCCTGCGCCTTGCTTAAGGTCTTGGTATCGCCGCTGATGATCGCCATGCGTATCTGTGAGGCCGTGAGCTCCGATAAGAGATTCATTCCTGCCTTAGGGCCTACGCCGCTGACTCCGGTGAGAAGGCAAAACAATTCCTTATCATCCATGTTTTCAAAACCGTAAAGCTGGAAAGCGTCTTCCCTTACAACGGTATAAGTATATATCGTTATACTGCTTCCTATGGGCGGCAATGATGCTATTCTTCCGGTGGGATAAAACACATTATATCCTACGCCGTTCACTTCAACGATAATATGGTCGCTGTATTTATATTCTATAGATCCTTTTAAATAGGCATACATTTATTAAAACCTCGGTTAAAGTCATTCAGAATGCACAGGTATCCGTTTTAAGAGGATATTTGCAAAAAATGCATTTAATAATCCGGTTATCGTCCCTGCAATCAAAAGTACGGGCAGGTAAAATGTGATGATTTTCAGAAAACCTGTGCCGGCATTAAGCATGATAAAGCCGGCTATGATAAGCTGTGTGATATTATGGCAGATCCCCCCGCATGCACTGACAGCGAATATCGTGAAGTGTCCGGACTTTTTTATCAGTGCCATTACAAGGATACTGACCAGTGCACCGCTGATACTGTAGACCAGCATAGCCGGACTTGTAAATATAAATCCTATGATAATGGTGCGCAGTATGCTTATGATAAGCGCTTCTTTTAGACCAAAGCTGTACAGAATAAAGAGTATCGCACAGTTGGCCAGCCCCAGTTTCACTCCCGGTATCATCAGGTCAATGGGGATCATGGCCTCCACGTATCCCAGGAGTACAGCTGCCGCCAGCAGCAGTCCCATAAATGCCGGATACTGTTTTTTGTTCATATCAACGTACCATCACATCAGATGCGGGCTGTCCGCCCTCTATACGGATGACCAGTTTATGGGGCAGGCAGACTATCTCATCACCGCTTTCATCTATCCTGCCCATATTTATGCAGTCCTGTCCGGGGCAGTCAGCTTCGGTTACATAAGCACAGCCCTCTTTAATGACCAGCTTATTGAAACCTTCTGTTTCAGACCCAAGCAGCAGCGTATCATCCTCAGCAAGCGGATATATTCCCAGCTGTTTACCGTCCCGGTAAATACAGACATACAGATCCGCCCCGTCTCCTGCCGGTGCTTTCTTTATGATCAGGCCGATGCCAAGCAGCACAAGTGCGATAAGAAAAACAGTACCCAGCAGGATGATATCTTTCTTTTTCACTTCTTGCTGTTGATATAATTGATCAGGCCTTCAGCCTTTATTATCTCCTGCATGAATTCAGGGAAAGGCTGCGCCTTAAAGCTTTCGCCGGTAGTCTTGTCGGTGATAACACCGCTGTCAAAATCAACTTCCACCTTATCGCCGGCCTTTATTGCCTTTGCGGCTTCGGGACATTCCATGATCGGAAGACCGATATTGATGGAATTGCGATAGAAAATACGCGCAAAAGTCTCTGCGATAACACAGCTTACGCCTGCAGCCTTTATGGCGATGGGCGCATGCTCACGGGATGAACCGCAGCCGAAGTTCTTGTCGGCCACGATGATATCTCCCTGCTGAACTTTGTTAACAAAATCCTCATCTATATCTTCCATGCAATGTGTTGCCAGTTCCTTGGGATCTGATGAGTTAAGGTATCTGGCAGGGATGATTACGTCCGTATCTACATTGTCACCGTATTTAAATACTGTTCCTTCTGCTTTCATAATTTACTCCTTCTCAATATATACTGATAAGATTCTTCGCTGACGCTCAGAATGACACTTTCCTTTTATTCTTCACCTAACAAGTAATGACTATTCCCGGTCTTCCTGAGCGCAGCGAAGGATCTATTTTATAACTCTTCCGGTCCGGAGATCTTTCCGGTGATCGCACTGGCTGCTGCTACTGCAGGGCTTGCAAGGTAGATCTCGCTGTTGATATGGCCCATGCGGCCAACGAAGTTACGGTTGGTTGTGGATACGCAGCGCTCGCCTTCTGCAAGTATACCCATATAACCGCCAAGGCAGGGACCGCAGGTAGGTGTCGAAACCACGCAGCCTGCTTCGATAAAGGTCTTTAACAGGCCTTCTTCCATACACTGCAGATAGATCTGCTGGGTAGCGGGGATAACTATGCAGCGCATGCCTTTAGCTACATGTCTGCCTTTTAAGATATCCGCAGCTATACGCATATCATCAAGACGTCCGTTTGTACATGATCCGATAACTACCTGGTCGATCTTTATCTCATCTATCTCATCGATAGTATGTGTATTCTCGGGAAGATGAGGGAAAGATACGGTGGGCTTTAATTTATCAAGCTCTATAGTGTATTCCTCATCATATACAGCATCCGCATCTGCCTCGAATACTTTATATTCACGCTTTGTATGCTCTTTAAGATAAGCTATGGTCTTATCATCAACAGGGAAGATACCGTTCTTTCCGCCGGCTTCGATAGCCATATTTGCAATGGTGAAACGGTCGTCCATTGAAAGATACTGAATGCCGTCGCCAACGAATTCCATTGAACGGTACAGTGCTCCGTCAACACCTATAAGTCCGATAATATGAAGGATGATATCCTTACCGCTTATCCACTTTGCAGGCTTTCCGGTCAGGTTAAACTTAATGGCTGAAGGGACTTTGAACCATGCCTCACCTGTAGCCATGCCGGCTGCCATATCAGTTGAACCGACGCCTGTAGAGAAAGCTCCGACTGCACCGTAAGTACAGGTATGTGAATCTGCGCCGATGATCACATCACCGGGTACAGTAAGTCCTTTTTCGGGAAGCAGGGCATGCTCTATACCCATCTCACCCACTTCAAAATAATTAGTGATATCATTCTTAGCCGCAAACTGCCTTACGCACTTGCAGTGCTCTGCAGATTTTATATCTTTATTAGGCACAAAATGATCGGGCACCAGTGCGATCTTATCCTTATCAAAAACTCCCTTTGAAGTGAATTTTTCCATTTCATGAATAGCCACAGGGCTGGTGATATCATTGCCCAGCACAAGATTTAATTTGGCCATTATCAGCTGTCCGGCTTCAACCTTCTCAAGTCCGGCTCCGTTGGCCAGTATCTTTTGAGTCATTGTCATGCCCATTTTTATATATCCTCCTTAAAATAATACTGCATTATGTTAACATAAAATATTTATGTGGTAAAGAAGATTTTATTCTTCGCCCTGCTTTCCGGCATCCCGTAATTCCTTTACATAACTGCCCAGCGTTTCCAGATTCGTCTTCATAAACTGTTCTTCTTTCCGGCGCAGTTCTTCCTTCGTCTTTACCTCATTCATGCCGGTGGTCAGTTTTCCGGCTCCATCCGACAGTTCATCACTGAGCCTTGTAAGCTCCTGCACCGTATTTCCCAGCTTTTCCAGATAATCCTTTGTCTTTGAAAAGCTTTCGGAACATTCACTGCCTTTATCCCTGCATTCGCCGCTCTGGTCCATAGCCAGCTTAAGGGCATTTCTGGCACGTATGATCAGCAGCAGAACATTGTCAGTCTTATCGTTTATATCTGCGCTCATCATCTTTATCTCATCCATTGCCCCAAGAGCCGAAACCGTTATGCTGCCGGCTCTTGAGATATCCAGTGCCGTGTTCATAACATAAATATTTATCTGTGAGGTCAGCGTCTGCAGCGCAGTCATCTCATTATAGATGGAGCCTATCAGTTCCTCCGACTCCTTATATACACTGTCCAATAGCGTATAGCTTCCTCCCAGTTCTTTGAACTCCGCTTCTGTATCAGCCTGGGAGCGCATATTTACCTTTAGCTGTTCACCGATAAGCTGTGAACATTCATACAGATCGTTTCTTATGTCTTTGAGTTCCTTTTCGATATCAAGGGCATTTGCAACAGCTTTTGTCACATCGCTGCCGTACACGCTCATACATTCGCCATGGGTACGCAGCTTTTCCGTTTCCGCCGAAACCTTAAGCGTCATCTGCTTTAAAGATTCCTTACCCGCTTTTGATTCCTGAAAAGCACCATCCAGATTTTCCTGTGTATCCTTAAGTTCCTGGGAAAGGCGGCTCATCTGTTTTGCCTGTTCCTTCAGCGAGTCGGCAAAAGCCTTCAGATCTTTCTCTCCGTCATCGATAAAAACCTGATCCTTCATAATGCCATAGGCTATCTTATCCAGGGGCAGGAACATCTTCTTTATCCTGTTTACTATGAAAATCGAATATAATATATAAAGGGCAAGATAAATGCCCAGCATTATCAGTAGTTTAAAAACAAATTTGCTGTGATCGTCTTCTGTGAGGAAAAGCAGCAGACCGCATGCGCAGAATATCAGAAAAAAGGCCATGCCGAAGCCGGCAACGACCAGTTGGTTTATTTCATGTGAAAATGATTTGGGGTTATCGTTCATATTATATAAAAAACGCCGTGCGCCGGTCAGCGCACGGCTTGCTATGTGGTGCTTTAGTTGTTAATCAATTTATCCTCATCGCTCCAGCTGTAGAGGCTGCGGATCTCCTTACCTACTACTTCTGCGGGATGCTCTGCTGCTTTCTTGCGAAGTGCATTGAAGTGTACCTGGCCGCTTGCGCTGCTCATATCAAGCAGGAAGTCCTTAGCGAAGGTACCGTCCTGGATATCGGACAGAACTTTCTTCATAGCCTTCTTGGTCTCAGCGGTGATGATCTTGGGTCCGGTGATGTAATCGCCGTACTCAGCAGTATTGGAGATTGAATATCTCATGCCTGCGAAACCGCTCTGGTAGATAAGGTCAACGATGAGCTTCATCTCGTGGATACACTCAAAGTAAGCATTTCTCGGATCGTAGCCTGCCTCAACGAGAGTCTCGAAACCAGCCTGCATAAGAGCGCAAACACCGCCGCAGAGAACAGCCTGTTCGCCAAAGAGGTCAGTTTCTGTCTCAGTTCTGAATGTAGTTTCAAGAACGCCTGCACGAGC
>JAEEGL012964320.1_pt1 | contig 14792 bp, 14 predicted proteins | sample 9134231 | NCBI WGS metagenome assembly JAEEGL01 (sample SAMN16246548, study PRJNA631951) | gut metagenome | biome: gut microbiome; feature: rumen; material: fiber-attached | host: Bos | place: Iran: Karaj | collected 2018-10 | reverse complement strand
GCAAGACGATTCATCATATTGACAATAGTCATGCTGGTGGCACTGGGAGCGAGCGCCATACCAGGAAATGACGTGGAGCAGGCGACAGCGTTGGCCGGCCGCCTGAGCACGACATTGATGCGAAAAGTAGAGTTCCAGAAAATACAGGACGACGGAGGTAAGGACGTGTTCACACTTGAGAGTCGTGGCGGCAAGGTCGTCATCGGTGGCAACAATGCGGGTTCGATGGCGGTGGGCCTGAACCGCTACCTGAACCGTTACTGCAAGGTGACGGTGTCATGGTATGCCGACTTGCCCGTTCAGCTGCCCAAGACGCTGCCCGATGTGCCCGTTCGCGAGCGGGTGACAGCACGAGTGCCGCAACGCTTCTTCCTGAACTACTGCACCTGGGGCTACACGATGCCCTTCTGGGGATGGGCTGACTGGGAACGCCTCATCGACTGGATGGCGCTCAACGGTGTGAACATGCCGCTTGCCATAACGGGCCAGGAAGCGGTGTGGTACAATGTGTGGACCAGCTTGGGCATGAGCGACGAGCAGGTACGCTCCTATTTCACGGGGCCAGCCTATCTGCCCTGGCACCGCATGGCCAATATCGACGGTTGGTGCGGTCCCTTGCCCAAGGAGTGGCTCAAGAAACAGACTGCCTTGCAGCAGCGCATTGTCGAGCGCGAGCGAGCCTTGAACATGCGGCCCGTGCTACCCGCCTTTGCGGGCCATGTGCCGGGCCAGTTGCGAGACCTGTTCCCCAAGGCTGACATCCAGGCGCTGGGAGGCTGGGCTGGCTTTGACGATCAATACCGCACCTACTTCCTCAACAGTGAGGACCCGTTGTACAGCCGCATCCAGCGCATGTTCCTCGAGGAACAGACGCGCCTGTTCGGCACCGACCACATCTACGGCATCGACCCGTTCAACGAGGTGGATCCACCGAGCTTCGAGCCCGGTTACCTGAACAAAGTGTCGCAGCACATCTATGAGAGCCTGACTGCCGTTGATCCCGATGCCGAGTGGCTTCAGATGGCGTGGTTCCTCTATTATCAGCGCAAGGACTATACCCGAGAGCGCACGCGCGCCATGCTCACCGGCGTTCCCCAGGGCAAGATGACCATGCTCGACTACTACTGCGAGTACAAGGAGATGTGGCGCGAGCATGACGGATTCTACGGTCAGCCCTTCATCTGGTGCTACCTGGGCAACTTTGGCGGCAACACCAATGTGCAGGGCCGTGTCAAGGAGGCTGGCGAGCGCATCGAGAAGGCCCTGGCCGAGTGCGGCGACAACCTCGTCGGCATCGGCTCGACACTCGAGGGACTCGACATCCAGCAGTTCCCCTATGAATACATTCTCGAGAAGGCATGGGACTACGGCAAGAGCGACGAACAAGTCATCAACGAACTCGCCGACCGCCACGCCGGCCATGAGAGCGCGCCAGCCCGTGAAGCCTGGAAATTGCTCTATGACAAGGTGCTAGACATTACCCCCGGCAACTTTGCCGCTCCCCTGCCCTGCTCCTATCCCGCCATGGGCAAGGAGAGCCGCACCGCCAAGTATGAGCCCCGCGACCTGCTCGCCGTGTGGGACTATCTGCTGGCCCAGGACAAGACGAGCACCGATGCCATGGCCGTCGACCTCGTGTGGATAGGACGCCAGCTGCTGGGCGACCTCTTCCTCGTTGAGAAACAGAAGTTTGACGAGGCCTACCACCAGCACGACAAGCGGGCATTTTTTGAGCACAGCGATAGGCTGATTGAGCTGTTGTCCGACCTCGATAACCTGAACAGCCACCACCCCCATGCTACCCTCGGGCAATGGCTGCAGCAGGCCCGCGACCTGGGTTCCACACCCGAGCTCAAGGACTACTACGAGATGAATGCCCGCCGCCTCATCACCACGTGGGGCGGGCACCTCAACGACTACGCCTGCCGCAACTGGAACGGTCTCATGTGGGACTACTACGCCAAGCGTTGGGAAAACTACATCCGCGAGGTCTCGGTCGCCGTCATCTCAGGCGGAGAATTTGACAATGCCGCTTTCCGCGCCAATACCGATAAATTCCAGGAGAAATGGCCCACATCGACCGAAGAGGTCATCTGCAGCGCCAGCGACCAGGACCTCCTCACCCACTGCCGCGCCCTGCGCGACAAGTACCGCCAGCAACTCGACGCCTGGGCCAGCCAGACAAACAATTAATTCCTGGCTTCCCACTCCTAATTCTTAACTAAAAAGCAGCAATCGCCGCTTTTTTTGTACCTTTGCGGGCATGAAACGAGAGAGGAGAGGTAATGTTTGTGTATTCTGTGCTTCCAGCGCGGACATCGACGCGCGCTATCTGCAGGATGCGCGTGAGTTGGGGCGACTGATGGCCGAGGGTGGCTGGCGCTGTGTGAACGGCGGCGGCGCCGTGGTCCTGATGGGTGCCGTGACCGACGGCACACTTTATGCCGGGGGCGAGGTGACAGGTGTCATCCCCAAGTTCATGGTCGACAACGGGTGGTGCTATGACCGTCTGGAAGACGTCGTTATCACCGCCGACATGCACCAGCGCAAACAGATGATGAGCGAGATGGCCGATGCCGTCATCGCCATGCCCGGAGGTGTGGGCACCATGGAGGAGCTACTCGAGACGCTCACCTGGCGACAGCTGAAACTGGTCAAGGTGCCGGTTATCATACTGAACACACTGGGTTACTATGACCACCTGCTGGCGCTGCTGGAACATGCCATCAGCGAGGGCTTCATGAAACCGTCGCACAGCAGCTTGTGGCAAGTCGCCAGCACGCCCGCCGAGGCGATTGCCCTGCTGGAAGATACCACTCCCATTGAAATTGAATCAAAGTATTAGCGCTCAGCCAAAGCCTCAGACAGGATATGCCTGCAAACCATCAAATAGCAGACACTGTAGAGACGCAAAATATTGCGTCTCCCGCTATGACCGACACCGCTGCGTCACAGCATCATGAGCCCCAGTATCTTGACGGCTTCCCGTCAACCGCGGCTGCCGACACCACGCTGGAAAGCATCAACACGCTGCCCGTGATCGAGGTGCCCCAGGCGAGCGAGGCACAGCCGTTCACTCGGTCGCCGCTGCACGACACACCGTCGATGGCACTGCTCATCGCCGGGTTGATTGCCGTGGCCCTGTGCTACCACACGGGTTACAAGTACATCGAGAACTTCTTCCACTACATGTTCTCTACAAGGCGGCGCGAGAATCTCTTTGAGGACCACACCGTCAACGAGACCAGCATCCTGGCAGCCCTCATCGCCAACACCTGCATTGTCGAGGGATTCATCATCTACCTGGCTGTGCAGCTGCTCAGGCCCGAACTCTCGGCATCGCTCCAGGGAAACGTGTTCCTGCACATCGGTGCCTTCTGCCTGATGGCGGCAGGTTTCTATGTCGTCCAGTGGCTGGTTTACAAGGTCATGGGCTATACCTTCAGCGACAGGGAAGGCTCTCGCCTGTGGCTTGACGGATTCAAGGCGTCGCAGTCATTGCTGGGTCTGTTGCTACTACCCGTTCTGGTCCTGCTCATGGTCTTCACGGCAAATGGCAAATTGTTACTTACGGTTGCAGCCCTACTGTATTTGGTTACCCGCCTGATATTCATATATAAAGGATTTAGAATTTTTTATAGCAATTTGTCATCATTTGTCTATTTTATTTTGTACCTTTGCGCCGTCGAAATTGTACCCTTAGTCATTATGACGGGCGTAACTATTTGGATTTGTGGTATTTTACAGTAGAAAAAACTTAAATGAGCATTACGAAGATTCTGGTTTCACAACCAAGACCGACGTCAGAGAAATCCCCTTACTTTGACCTTGAGCGGAAATATGGTGTAGAGATTGTTTTCAGGCAATTCATCAAGGTTGAAGGTTTATCATCTAAGGAATTCAGGCAGTCCAAGATCAACGTGCCTGAATACTCAGCCATTATTTTGACAGCAAGGACCGCCGTGGATCACTTCTTCAGGCTGTGCAACGAGCTGCGCTACAAGGTACCCGACACGTTAAAGTACTTCTGCGTCAGCGAGACCGTCGCCAACTACCTGCAGAAGTATGTCATCTACCGCAAACGCAAGATTTTCTACAGCGAGACCGGCACAATGGACGGCCTGATCCCCATCATCGCCAAGCACAACAAGGAGACTTATCTCATGCCCGTGAGCGATGTCCACAATGACAAGACCGTCGTTCTCGACAAGAACAAGGTGAAGTACGTCAAGGCTGTGATGTACCGCACTGTGAGCAACGACTTCAAGCCGGGCGAAAAGTTTGACTATGACATGCTGGTGTTCTTCACTCCGGCCGGTATCAAGTCCTATATCAACAATTTCCCCGACTATCTGGAGCGCAACGTGGTCATTGCCGCCATGGGTTCCACCACGCTTGAGGAGGCCAGCAACGTGGGCCTGAACGTGGATGTCACCATCTCGCCCGAGGCTCCCTCGATGGCCAGCGCTATCGAACAGTACCTCAAGAAGGCCAAGGCCGAGGAGGAGAAGGAAGAGCGCAAGGCCGCCCGCAAGGCTCCCAAGCCTGCCGCCAAGAAAGCCGCCCCCAGCGCAGCGCCCAAGGCCAAGGCAAGCGATGATGAGGCCGCTGCCAAGCGTTCGGCTGCCGCCAAAAAGGCCGCTGAAACCCGCAAGGCGAAGGCCGATACCGAGAAGGCTGCCGCCGCCAAGCGCTCGGCTGCTGCCAAGAAGGCTGCCGAAACCCGCAAAGCAAAGGCCGAAGCTGCCAAGAAGCCCGCAGCTAAGAAAGCACCGGCCAAGAAGGCTGCCGCTACTAAAAAGAAATAACCCGCAAATAAAGCGATTATTTTGGGGTGCGCTGTACAAGCGTGCCCCATTTTTAGCTAACTTTGCAGCTTGAAAAATGGACTACAAGTTAAATAAGGACGAGAAACTGTGCAGCCGCACTGCCGTGAACCTGCTCTTCGACGAGGGCAAGTCGCTCATGGCATTCCCGCTGCGTGCAGCCTATCGGCTGCGCCCACAGGGCGACCATCCAGTACAGTTCCTCATCTCCATCCCGAAGAAACGCATCCGCCATGCCGTGCAGCGTGTCACCCTGCGCCGCCGCGTGCGTGAAGCCTACCGCCTCACGCGCCGCGAACTGCTGGTGCCCGAGCTTATGCAATCGGGATGCGGTGTGGACATCGCCTTTGTTTACCTTGACAGTATTCCTGCTCCCTACAGCACCATCCACGAGAAGATGACCTCGCTGCTGCAACGCATCGCACAAGCCGCCGCTGCAGAGGTGCAGAACCCTGCGCCTCCCTCAAGCACATCCGTGTCATGAACAGTATTTTCCAGTCCATATTGTCTGCAGTGAAATGGGTGCTGCATGCCATCGGCTGGTTGCTGATTCAGCCCATCCGCTTCTACCAGAAGTACATCTCACCCCTCAAGCCTCCCATGTGCCGCTTCACGCCCACGTGCAGCCAGTATGCCATCGAGGCCATACGCAAGCATGGGCCATTCAAGGGGTTGGCCCTTGCCATCTGGCGCATCCTGCGTTGTAATCCGTGGGGCGGCAGCGGCTATGATCCCGTGCCGTAACCCAAAAGCCCAACATGTACATCCTCGACATTCATACCCACTGCACCGAGGCCACCGAGGCACTCATTTCAGTAGATCCGCGCCAGTTTGATCCACAGCCGGGGCTATGGTACTCCGTCGGCTATCACCCATGGGACAATGTGGACGAGCTGGACGACAACGACTTCGCCCTGCTGGAACAATGTGCCTTGCACCCACAAGTGCTGGCTGTCGGCGAGACCGGTATGGATCGACTGCGAGGGGCCGACCTCAGCGTTCAGGAAACAGTCTTCGTCCGACACCTGCAGCTGGCGGCAGACCTCGGCAAGCCCGTGATTGTCCACTGCGTCAGGGCCGCCCAGGAGATTCTCTCCGCCCGCCACCGTGCCGGCCTCGACGCCGTCCCGATGATCATCCACGGCCTGCGTGCCAACGAGCACGTCGCCCGCGCCCTGCTTGATGCCGGCTGTTACCTTTCCTACGGCATCCGCTTCAATCCCGCCGCCCTGCGCATCACCCCACTCGACCGCCTGCTCATCGAGACTGACGATGACCTCGATACCACCATCCACGACGTGGCCCTCGCGGTCGCCACCGCCCTCGACAGGCCCATTGACATCGTCACAAAAACAGCCGCCGGCAATGCCCAGCGGCTACTCTGTATTAAGTAAGCATCAACTGATCACACTATAGATCAGAGAAGAAGAGCAGTTAGCATTAATCCTAATTCATAGAAAACTAATTATCAAATCAATGCCCTTTTGAAAGTAGTAAGTTAATGAGAACGGTTACATCGGTAATACTAACCATGCTGTCTTCATTGACATTAGCCGCAGGGGAAGTAACATTGCCACTCAACAACATATTAATTAGTACAGTTACATCGGTAATGGTGATGAAACCATCCATATTCACGTCGCCCTTAAGCACTACCCTGCACTCCTCATTCGCAAAGGAGGACTCCACACCCTCCTCGGTGGTAAATACTGTATTACGAATCGCAAGAATCTGAGGACTCGAAAAGTCGTCGCTTGCCGTGATGTTGAAGGTCACGAGGGCACCGCTATTTCCACTGTAGTTTTTGAGATTAAGCGAATACGACATCAAGCGATAAAACATACCGGGAAATTCACTGACTGTCAGAGTATGATTGCTGCTCTTGCGTGAGGTAAGGGCAAAGGAGTCCTCATCAACACTTAACCCCCCGGGCAACTGCAGGTCACACTGGAAGGCAGTATAAGGCATCTCGTTGTCAAGCAGGATGCTCACGGCTCGTGTCTCACCCGGCATTATCGTGAAATCCTCAATATAGAATTGGTCGGCAAAAGCTCCCAGCGCCATTACTGCCATCACCACAAATACAAATAATCTCTTCATTAACTATCTCTGAATTAAACGAATCATCGAATTGCTATTCTTATTTTCAGTGCAAGAATTACACGGATCATCACTAATTGACATCAGCAATATTATAATAGCATGGTTAATCCGTATAATCAATGGACCTTTTATTTGCGGTGAAGTTTGACGGTGGAACGGGTGCCATCGCTATAGGTGGTGACGATGAGGCTCACACCCCTCTCGGGGCGATCGATGCGATAGCCCGCAAGGTTGAAGTAGTCAACATGGGCCACAGTCTTACCAGCGGCAACCTCGTTGACAGCGGTCACGTCATTCACACCGATAGTGAAGGCATCTAACAACACAGTCCGGAAGGAAGTGGTAACGAACTCAATGCCGTCAACCATAATGTCACCTATCACGGGACCGTTATCAGTTACGTCAAAGGTCAACAGTGCGCCGTTATTGCCTTCAATGGCCGCAATGGTGGGAGAGTAGCACAAGAGGCGCAACTTGCCATCGCTGATGCTCTCCACATCGAGGGTGAGGTTTCCAGCACGGTCAGTAAGAGCAAAATTGCTGGCGGTCATGCCGTCAGGTAGGTTCAAGTCTAACTGGAAAGCGCTATAATCTATCGCATTGTCCAGTGCGAGGGCCACGGTACGGGTTTCACCAGTTGCGAGCGAAATAGGCTCACTGCTCATGCAGTCGCCATTGGCACTTATAGCTGACAAACGCTTTGGGGCGTTTGCTGTGGGCGTCATGATGAGGCGGGCAATCAGCATAATGTCGGTTACAGTTATGCTGCCGTCACCGTTCATGTCAGCAGCCTCAAAGATAAACGGCCTGGGGTCTCTTTGCAAAATATACTGTGCAGCAACCACAATATCCGTCACGTTCACTGTGCGGCTATCATTCACATCACCGGGAATATAAGTGTAAACCGTCAGTTCGGCAACTGCGTCGGGGATGTCCAGCTCCTCATAGTCGGTTGTTGTCAGCAAGGAATTGCGCAGATAGAGTGAATAAGCTCCGCCAGCATCTTCGGGAACAACAACGGTAATATAGAACAAATCACCCTCGTTACCGTTGATAACCTTGGAATGCGGTGTATAACAGATGACGCGCACACTGCCATTACTGAGCTGATCCGCCATAATAACATGATCACTAGTCAAGCGACTCGATGGCGCAATAATCGGCTCGTTATTCTCATCAGTGACAATACTAAATCCCTCAGGCAAAAGAATGTCAGTCTGGAAGGCCATAACATCATCCACATTTATCATCCGAACAGGAACGACAATAGTCTCACCATGGAATACAGCAGTATCGGGCATAGAGAAATAATTATCAGGAACCTCTTCCATTTCCACTATAGTTCCAAAATACTCACTCCAACGGGGATCAGCTTGATAAGCTGCTACTGTACCAACAGGAACATGCAACGTGCGGTTAGAATAATTACCTTGGTCTAATCCAGGGTCTAATCCAAAGACAAAACGTCCTGTATTTACCATTGAAGGATCTATAATATTTGAATAGACATCGGTCAGTTCAGTGCAGTCAACAAATGCTTCCTGTCCAATAAATGAGACAGAATTAGGGATGTCAATGCTCGTCAGTCCAGTAAGACTAAAAGCATAGACGCCGATAGAGGTTACAAAGTTTGGGATGATAATGCTTGTCAGTCCCTTGTGGCTACCAAACGCGAAGTTAGCAATGCATGTGACCGTGTTTGGAATAATAGTGTTCATGCATCCCACAATTAAAGTATTGGAAGCAGTTTCTATAATAGCATTACAGTCGTCTCGTGAATCGTATATAGGATTGTTGCTATCTACTGTAATGCTCGTTAATCCACAGCCAGAAAATGCGCCCTCATAGATATCTACGATCGAACTAGGAATGGTGATGCTGGTCAATCCGGTACAATCAGAAAACGCTCCTTGACCAATTGCAGTTACTGAGTTAGGAATGCTCACACTCGTAAGTCCACTGCAATTAGCAAACGCCATGTCGCTGATAAAAACAACAGGGCATGTGACGCCATTGTAGGTAATTGTAGAGGGAATCGTGACATTACCAGAGTATTGATTTGAATCGGGGCTACCTGTAACGTAGGCTTCAAGAGATATATCATCAATCAAGTAGTAGATACCATCCACTTCAACGTCATAATATCGCTCCACAATACGAGAGAAACTATTCCAAACATCAGCTGACCTATAGGTTCTACCACAACTTCGTGGCACAGTAAGTGTGGCCCGTGAGTAAGTTTCATTTGAGAAAGAGCTACTACTTATGGCGGGTGGAGTTGTAGCAAGGCAAGTGAGATTAGTTAGATTAGTACAGTTCTCGAATGCCTCTTCACCGATACTCGTGACGGTACCAGGAATAGTGACATTTGAAATCTCACTGCATCCGCAAAAGGCATAGTTACCAATAGATGTGATGGTTTCGGGTATGATAAGGTCCTTGATCTCTTCGCCATTTAAAAATAGGTGATGTGCATTATAACAAGGATTGGAAAGATCATTCTGTTCAAATAAAATTCTGCACCAAGCATCCAAATCTGTAATATTTACCCTCTCCATTTTCGTGCATCCATAGAACGCATCGTTACCGATATAGTTGACGGAACTGGGAATACTGATGCTAGTCAGTTCCGTACACTCGGAAAAGGCCCATGGGAAAATATCAGTAACAGAATTTGGGATGTCAATACTCGTTAGACCTGAACATCCACAAAACGCAAAAAAGCATATAATATTAACGGTATTGGGGATGACAGTATTTTTACAACCTGCAATCAAGGTATTGCTGGCCGTCTCGATAATGGCATTACAATCGTTACGGGAATCCAAATAAGGATTATCAATAGCAACAGAAATGTTCGAAAGATTGTTACAAGCATAGAACTGGTTGCTAGCGAAAGATTCCAAAGAGTTGCCAATCGAAAAGCTCGTCAAACCTGTGCATAACCAAAATGAGTTATCGCCTATGGATGTGACCGAATTGGGGATGTTGATGCTCGTTATGGCGCTGCAGCCGCAAAAGGCATAGTCACCAATCGATATGACCGAATTGGGGATGTTGATACTCGCCATGTCGCTGCAGCCTTCGAAAGCATTGTTGCCAATGGAAGTGACTGAGTAGGTTGCGTCATTATAGGTGACAGCGGCAGGTATGGTCACGTCACCAGAGTATTGGTTTGAATTAGGGCTACTAGTGACCGAGACTTCATTGCCGTTCATTTCATAGTAGATACCGTCCATCTCAAAATCGTAGGCAGAAGCAGCTGCAGGCAGCAATAGTGCCAGTAGCAGTAATGAAGATGTAATAAGATTTTTCATCGTTATTTTGGCGTTAAAATTGTTCTTGTTATTTGTCAGAAATTGTGCCTGCAAAAATACTAAAATTCCTCCCTAATCAAAAAGAAAACCTTAAATTTGTCAAATTCGGTCTCCAAATTATAATAATTTATATCCCCTCACATTATTCTGTCCACAGATTTACAAGAATAGATTCCAGTTCGACCATTTAAATAAAAAAACTTTCAATCCATGGACATAAAAAACTACCCGCTGACATGAATGACAGCAGGCAGGATAATAAGATGTTTAGGTGGAAATCAGTCTTTCTTGACCTCATCGGTTCCCCTGGCCTTGATGGCACGGGAGACAGTCTTTACCGTGCTGGTCTTGTCGACACCCTCGGCAGGAGCAACCTTGGCAGGGCCGTCGGGCATTTCCTGGGCGGGTGCATAGTAGGGATAGCTGCCGCCGGTGGGACGATAAGCCGTGTACTGATAGAAGTAGCGATCGAGCGAGAGAATCAGGTAGCCATAGTCATCGTAGCCATAGTAGAGGCTCTCGTAGTCACCATCATAGTAATCGATATACAGCTTGTTACCACGGGTTTCCCAATCAAAGTCTACATAGGCCAGGCCATAAGCCGAATAATAGGTGTAACGGCCTGTGTGGTTGTAATAGAAGTCGTAGCGAACCACGTCATATCCCATAATATCGTAGGAGCCGTAGCCGTCGTGACCGTATTCTGACACCCAAGAGCCGACAATATCATCGACATAGTAGGGCGAGTCCCAGTCATTGCACGAGGTAGCCATCATTGACAGCAGTGCAAGCATCGAGATAAAGTAAATCTTTTTCATAGCGCAAATGTATTTAGAATTGTTAGTAGATGTGCAAAGTTATAAAATTTTTCTTTATCGTCTTGTAATCGGTTGAGAAAAAGCGCGTGCCACCGGTGTGAGTGAGCGGCACGCGCCACCCGGAAATTACGTTGTCGGCAAAAAACTTACCTAGAAATTCACACCTATATTTAACGTGAAGCACCCATTGTGCGTGTCGTCAAAACTGTCCTGACCGATGTTCGCCAGGCCGATGTCGTAGCTGGCATCCAAGTAGAGCATGTTGAAGCCCACACCACAGCCGATCTTGAGGCCACCGTCGAAGCGGTTGAAGTATCCGTTCTCAAAGGAGCTGAATGCCGTCCTCGTGCCATAGTTCTTGATTTGGCCGTCGGTGCCCAGGGCCAGATAGCCGCCGGCATAGGGCTGGATACTCGTCTGATTGCCCACGAAGTGCTTATACTTGATGAGCAGCGGCACCTCCAGATAGTTCAAGTCATAGGTGAACTTGTCCACGCCAGATCCGCTCTTGCCCCCCTTCTGGCTATAATAGAGTCCCGTCTCGAAGAACAGGGGTGCGCGGTAGGTGAGTTGAGTGCCGACTGCCACGCCGATGTTCAGACCGCTCTGGAGACTGCTGCCGTCGAGCAAATGGCTCTCGCTGGATACATGGGAGGCATTCATTCCCACCCGGAGCCCTACGTAGTAGCGGTGCCAAGCCACATATTCATTACCGTGGCGACCAATGGTCTGCACGCGTCCATATCGGTAACCGGGTTGTGCCATTGCCGGCAGCGCCAACAGCATGCACAGCAGGGAGAAGATAATCGTCTTTTTCATTGTCGTAGTGTTTTAAAAGTCATTGTTTCTTGACTCTTAGACACAACACCTTAGCGCAAGTTTAACAACCGAGAACGGTAAACCGATGAGTACCCCATGCAAGCCGACAAAAGTGCCAAATCAACCGACCAACCGGCCATGAGACACAATAATGGACCACCCGACGACAAAAGCCATCAGGCAAGCATAATGACACAGGAATGTAAAGGGAAAAATTCAGCCTGGGCGCCGGACACTACCGCCACAGCGAATAATAGATCAATCCTGCCAACAGCAGTACCACCAGCACAGCCATCCAAATAATATAGGGACGGCGCCAATGCCCCTGATGCAGGCGGTAAAGGACAAACAATACCATCGGCACCATCAGCGGCTGGAACGGCAACACGTAGCGTGCCATCGTGCCGCCCATCACATAGGCAGTGATGACATAGACGATAACAGGCCACCATGTCCAGGCGCCGATGCTCTCGCTGCGCCGCCAGGCCATAAACAGGCAATAGAAAACTGCAGTTCCTCCGAAAAGATACCACCCGTAGGTCAACCTGGAGAAGACACATTGCAGGTAAGGCACTTCGGCAACAGGTATCCAGGGAACAGGGAATGGCAGGAAAAACTGCACCGCCATCGTCAAGGGCAACAGCAACAGGCGATGCCAGGGAGAATACAAGAAATAGAAACCGATGATGCTCTCGTCATAATAACGGTTAAACGCCCGTTGCATATTCCAACCGCCGTCCACCACCTCGGCATGACGGTAGAACGAATAGGCTGCAAAGTGGTTACCCAACAGCATCAGCAGGGCGATAAGGAGCAACAAGAGCAGCGACAAGAGCCAGTCACGGCGCCAATGGGGCAGCGTCATCACGATGACACCCACCGCCATGAAATAGAGGAATGTGGTGCGCACAAACGCAAGCATCACACAGGCTATCAGGAAAATGACGAAATCTCGCACGTGGACCTCTCTCCTGTCCTTACCCGCCAGTGACACCAGGGCATATCCCCCCATCGTGAAAGCCAGGAAGGTCACACCCTCCTTCAAGATAAGTACGCCCGAAACCAGATAAAAAGGCAGGATGCACATCAATGACATGCCGCCAAGCAACAAGTTGCTGGGAGAAGCCGGGAGGTAATGGGTGAGCAAGCGCCGTGTCATTTTTCCCGTAAGCACTACTGACGACATGGTAAACATCATGTTCATCGCCTGAGGCCAGATGACACTCAAGCCGAACACTTTCCACAAGCCCAACATCATCAATGGGAAGCCAGGAAATGTCACCCCCTTGTTGATGGCGCTGCCGTCATAGCGCCACAGTGCCCACTTGTAATAATCGCGCGCGTCACCCGGCAAGTTGGGACGCTGCAACGAATAGCCGTCAGCACTGGTCCACGACACCAGGCAGTCCAGAGCCAGTATCGACATGAAAATCGCTATCAGCAAGAGCACCCCATGAGCGGCATCACTGGTCCCACGGGCACGCTTCAGCAGGAAAAGGGGAACGAGATAGGCGACAAGATAGGCGGCAGTGATGCGCATGCCGTCAACGATGCCGAAGTGGCCAGTAGCCACCACGGCAAGCACTGCCACAGCTATTACCTCAGCAAGCAGCAGGAGCATCTGGAATTTTGTCAACCTATATCGCATGAACCTAATAAAATAGGTTTTGTTAACGTTAGAAAGGATGGTGCAAAAGTATAACTTTTTAGTGTAGTGGACAATTTTTTTCCTTCTTGAGTACCTTTTTTCGGTGAAAACATCTATCTTTGCTATGGTGAAGATAGGCTGCGCCTCAACAATTTTCAAAAAAAATTTTGACATTGTGTTCGGCTTGCACTATCTTTGTATGTTTAATTCAAACCGTAAAAGTGATTCATGAGCAGCAAACCGATGAAAATAGACGTGGACCAGGTGCTTAGGACAAGACTGTCCAGGCACTATCGCTACATCCCTCGGTTTGTCATCCACTGGCTCGAACGCGTTATCTGCCAGGATAAGCTCAACGCCATCCTCACTAAAATGGCGGACAAGGACGGTGTGGATGCTTCAAGTGCCGCCCTTGAAGAGATGGATATCACCGTCAATGCCACGGGCCTGGACCATCTGCCCCAGGGACGCTTCCTGTTTGTGTCCAACCACCCGCTGGGCGGACTTGACGGGCTGGCCCTGATTTCGCTGTTGGGCAACCTTTATAATCATGACATCAAATTTATGGTCAATGACCTGCTGATGGCCGTGGAGCCCTTGCGCGACGTGTTCCTGCCCGTGAACAAGTACGGCAGCCAGTCTCGTGAAGCCGCCATCCAAATCGAGGAGGCCCTCAAGAGCGACTGCCAGTTCATCACGTTCCCTGCCGGACTGTGCTCGCGCATGCAGCCCGACGGCACCATTGCCGACCTGCCGTGGCAGAAGGCGGCCGTCGTCCATGCAGTAAACTACCAGCGCGACATCGTGCCCGTGCATTTTGACGCACAAAATTCCAAGTTTTTCTACCGCTTCGCCAAGTGGCGCAAGAAGTTAGGCATCAAATTCAATACCGAACTCATCTTCCTGCCCAAGGAGATGATTAAGCAATGTGGAGCTACCCTGGACGTCATCATTGGTGAGCCCATTCCCTGGAGTTCTCTTGATGCGTCCCACCCCAAACAAGAAGCTGCCCGCCTGCGCCAGACAGTCATCAATATGGTACCTTCTAAACCCTAATGAAACGCCTATGGAACCGATTATTGCTCCCATCCCCGTTGAACTCATTGAACAGGAACTCACTGCCGAGCGCCTGCTGCGTCACACCAACAAGGCCGACAACGACATCTATGTCGTGAACGCCCACAACGCGCCCAACACGATGCGCGAGATCGGACGCCTGCGCGAGATCACCTTCCGCGCCGCCGGGGGCGGTACGGGCAAG
>JAEEGL011885904.1_pt1 | contig 14792 bp, 10 predicted proteins | sample 9134231 | NCBI WGS metagenome assembly JAEEGL01 (sample SAMN16246548, study PRJNA631951) | gut metagenome | biome: gut microbiome; feature: rumen; material: fiber-attached | host: Bos | place: Iran: Karaj | collected 2018-10 | reverse complement strand
AGCAATCCCTCTAACCGGCGGGCCCCAATATGTGTGAGGTGGGTCGCGCTTCCGGGGTCTCCCCGGTGTCAAAAGAGATGCGTTAGAGGGCCAAATAGCCTCAGGTGATGCCCACCCTTACCTGAGGCTTTTTGGTGTCTTAAGGGGGTTGTAAAAATCCAAAAAATCAATTACAAAGTTACTAAAGCACCGTGTCATGACTCGCTTATGCTTGCATGGGTGTGCTATTATAATATATATGTCAAAAAACCTAGTTATCGTAGAGTCGCCTGCTAAGGCCCAAACCATCGAGAAATACCTCGGTACTGATTTTCAAGTTTTGGCTTCAGTTGGCCACATCCGCAAAGATACTAAGGTAGATAAATCCACTTTTGACGTGACCTACGAAATCGATCCGGGCCACACCAAAATCATTGCCGATATCAAAAAAGCCGTCAAAGAGGCCGACAAAATCTGGCTCGCAACGGATGAAGACCGCGAAGGGGAATCGATTTCTTGGCATTTGCTCGAAGTTTTGAAGCTGCCAAAAGATACCGCGCGTATTACTTTTCATGAAATTACCAAACCAGCACTTGAAGCTGCAATCAAAAACCCTCGCACTGTAGACATGAACATGGTAGCCTCACAACAGGCCCGCCAAACCCTCGATATGCTTGTTGGTTACGACCTTTCTGACATTGTTCGTAAAAAAGTACCAGGCGCCATTTCAGCCGGGCGCGTACAGAGTCCAGCATTGCGCCTCGTGGTGGAACGCGAACGCGAAATCGAAAAATTCGAATCCAAATTCAGCTTTAAAGTTACTGGCGATTTTGGCTTCCAGGCCACACTCGATCATTCATTTGACAACGAAGACGAAGCCAAGGCCTTCCTCGAAAAACTCATCGGCGCTAAATATACTGTAGCCGAAGTCGAAGAAACCGAAGGCGTTAAAGCCAACCCAACTCCGTTCACTACCGCCGCCTTACAGATCGAAGCCAACGCTAAGCTCGGCTTTTCGTCTAAAACCACAATGGCTGCCGCACAGGGGCTTTACCAAGCTGGTCTTATTACTTATCACCGCACCGACTCTTTAAATCTCTCGTCTCAAGCCGTGGCTAGCATCGCAAACTATATCGAAAGTAATTTTGGTAAAGATTATTTGAAGGTTCGTCATTTCAAGACCAAAGATGCATCCGCCCAGGAGGCCCACGAGGCAATCCGTCCAACCCACATCGAAAATGTTGCAGCCGGCAAAAACGATTACGAGAAAAAACTCTACCATTTGATCTGGTCACGCACGCTCGCGACCCAAATGGCCAACGCCAAAGTAGCAAAGACTGTTGTAAAAATTACAACACATACCGAATATATGTTTGAAGGCAAAGGCGAAGTTGTGGTCTTTGACGGTTTTCTAAAAGTCTACGGTAAATCTAAAGATCTTGAACTTCCTGCCATGAAAGTTGGCGACGTCTTGAACGCCACATCTATTACGGCCCGCCAAACTTTTGCCAAACCAAGCGCCCGCTACACCGAAGGTTCGCTCGTTAAAAAACTCGAAGAACTCGGCATCGGCCGCCCATCCACTTACGCATCTATTATGACCGCTATTCAAGCCCGCGGCTACGTCGTTAAGGGCGAATCCGAAGGGGAAGAACGTGAAGTCACCGAGTTAACCCTTGCCGGCGATAAGATCAGCCGCTCCGCCGTCACCGAAAAATTCGGCGCCAACAAAGGCAAATTGATGCCAACACCAATCGGCGAGCTCGTGGCAGACTTTCTGGTTGATAACTTCAAAAATATCGTTGATTATAAATTCACCGCTAATATCGAAAAAGATCTCGACCTTGTGGCCGAAGCCAAACTCGAGCGCGTCAAAATGCTGCGCGACTTCTATGGTCCATTCAGAAACACCGTGCTCGCATCAGAGGGAATTGAACGCTATAATAATGCCAAATTGCTTGGCCATGACCCAGAAACCGGCAAACCAATCTATGCCAAAGTTGGCAAGAACGGCGGTTTCATCCAGCTTGGCGACAACGAAAAATCCTCTGGCGAAAAACCACGCTTCGCGCCTTTACCAAAGAGAAAATCCGTTAAAACTGTTACTTTGGAACTTGCTCTGAAGCAACTAGCCTTGCCATCCTTGCCACGCACACTCGGCACCGCCAAAGACGGCGTTGAGCTAATTGCAGCCAGTGGCCCATTTGGTCCATACCTTAAAGGTGGCAAATATAACATCCCAATCAAAGATTACGATCCATATACGATTTCGTTCGATGAAGCCTTGCCACTTTACGAAGCCAAGGTTAGCTCCATTATTGCGGACTGGGGCGATATTATGATTATTAACGGCGCATACGGCCCGTATGTAAAAGGTCCAGGCCGCCGCAACAACGTCAAAATTCCAAAAGACCAAGATCCAAAAACTATCACTAAGGAAATGGCAGCTGAAATGCTTTCAAACAAACCAAAAACTGCTCGCCACGCCAAACGTTCCACCAAAGCCAAAAAGAAATAATTGTTGTAAACTCCAACAAAAAATATACAGTAGCGCTATAGCTACTATATTTTTTTCACGTATTGTAAAAAATATGCTACAATAATGTTATTGAAAGTCGATTTTCATAGTTGACGTAAGTGCACATTTATGATATTATAATATAAATTCTAATCATTAACAGAGGTGGGATAAGGAAATTTTTCATGGACAAAAATGCGGAAATCCTAAAAAATGCAATCGCGGGCAGCCTCAAAATCATTGAGCAAGATCGCGAAAAAGAAATTATCTCTCGACGCTTCGGTTTATCCGGAACAAAAGAAACGCTCGAGCAAATTGGTGAAATGTTATCAATTACTCGTGAGCGCGTGCGTCAACTAGAGAAGGCTATTTTAATTCGTCTCCAAATTTCCGCTGAGGAGAACAAAATACCTGAACTTACCGCCGCTGAAAAAATCCTTATTCGCAATCTTACCGAGATGGGCCGCATCGCCAAAATCTCAGACCTCGCCGACAAAGTTTACGGCAAGGCAACCACTAATAAAGAACGTACTGGCATTTACTTCATTGCTACTTTTTCAAACAATCTTACCGTTATTGAAGAAAACGACAAATATAACGCTGCTGTCGGTATCGCTGAATATGGCGACGAAAAAACCATCCGCGGCAAAGTAGACGAAATCGTTTCTATCGTCAAAGAGAACAAAAAGCCTATGACGATCGAAGAGCTTGACAATAAATTAAATTATGAACATCCTGACCATATTAAAGCCGTGGCGTCAATTTCTAAACTTCTCGCCAGTCTCAATGGTATCTGGGGTCTTGCCAAATGGCCTTCAGTCAACCCAAAGAATATCCGCGACAAGATTTTTGTAATTCTTGAAGCCAAAAAAGAACCTATGCACTTCTCTGAAATTGCAAAGGGAATTGCTGATTCCAAGTTCAAACGCAAGAATGTTACTATTCAAGCTATTCACAACGAGCTTATCAAAGATTCTCGTTTCGTTTTGATTGGCCGCGGTATCTATGCTCTTAGCACTTGGGGCTACAGCAAGGGAACCGTTTCTGACATCATTAAATCTATTCTCGAAAAATCTGAAAAACCATTAACCCGCGAAGAAATCGTCAAACAAGTGCTTAAAACCCGCAAAGTTAAAGAGACCACCATTTTGCTCAATCTTCAGAACAAAAAACTCTTCAAAAAGATCGACAAAAACTCTTATACTTTAGCCTAAATTTGTGCTAAAATTAATCTATGGACAGCGTCATACAATTTATTCTAATGCCAATATTTTGGATTCCGGTTGTTCTTTTATTAGCCTATCTGACTTATCGCAACTATAAAAAGCTCAACAAAATCAAAGTCTTGAACGTTGATTCCGTGCTTTTGATGCTTGAAATCCCGCGTGCCAACGATAAAAAAGAGCTCGCGGCCGAGCAGCTTTTTGCCTCGCTTCATGGTATTTTGCGTGATAAAGCCGAACTTAGAAATTCCGGCGGCGTACAAGAACATCTATCCTTTGAAATCGTTTCTACCGCTGGCCAAATTCGCTTTTATGTATGGGTGCCAAAAGTGTTACAAAGCTTTGTAGAAGGCCAAATTTATTCCCAATACCCAACCGTACAAATCTATCGCATGAACGAGGACTACGTCGATGATCGTTCCAAATATCCTGTTATATATTCTACGGAACTTTCTTTAACCGACAATGAAGTCTTGCCAATTAAAACCTTCGACACGTTCGAGGTCGATCCGCTCGCTGGCATTACCGGTACGCTCGCTAAGCTCGATCCAGATAATTCCGAAGAACTTTGGATTCAAATCCTTACGCGCCCAATCCCAGATGATTGGCACAAAGACACTACTGATAAATGGGTCAAAAAAGTTAAAGCTGGCGGCAAAAGTGGCTTCTTTACGTCTTCCGGCGTCGACTGGACTTGGCTCATCGAAGCACTTGGCGCCCTTTTCCGCCCACCAGCTGGCGGCACTAATTCTGAAGTAAAAATTGAGCTTTCAGAACGCGATAAAACCCGCATCGAGAAGGCCGAAGAAAAGGCCACCAAGCTTGGCTACGAAGTTAAAATCCGCCTTGCTTACCTCGGTAAATCCGATGTGGATGCCAAACTTAATATGCAAGCTCTCGTTGGTACCTTCAAACAGTTCAACTCCACCAACCTCAACGGTTTCAAGATGTCTGGTGGTAGTTTCAATCCAAACGATCTTAACGCTTATAAAATGCGCCAATTCACTGATCGCGGTTTCATCTTAAATATCTCTGAGCTCGCTTCGGTATATCACTTGCCACATACCTCCGTGGAAACCCCTAATATCGTCTGGGCCAACTCCAAAACCGCTGAACCACCAGCCAAGCTCCCAGTCCTCACCGGCACGCCAAGCATCGACGAAAACATCTCTGCTTTTGGTCTTACCAACTTCCGCGGCATCAATCACCAATTTGGCTTACTCCGCCGCGATCGTTCTCGTCATTTATATATTATTGGCCAAACCGGGGCAGGGAAAAGCGGCCTTCTAGAACTTCTTGCGCTCTCTGATACTTTCTATAATCACGGTTACTGTATTATCGACCCGCACGGCGACTTCGCTATCGACAACCTGCGTTTTATACCAGAGTCTCGTATTAATGATGTCGTTTACTTCAACCCAGCCGATACCGCCTATCCAGTAGCCTTCAACCCGCTCGAGGTCACCGACCCAAGCCGCAAACCAAACATTTGTTCTGAGGTGATTGGCGTACTCAAACGTATGTTCGGCGACTCTTGGGGCCCACGTCTTGAGCATATCTTACGTTATACCCTTCTCGCTCTTCTCGACCGTCCAGAAACTACCCTTCTTGATATCTCCCGCATGCTTACCGATAAAGATTTCCGCAAAGAAACTCTCGATTATTGTACAGATGTCACTGTGCTTCAATTCTGGAAACACGAGTTCGGCCAATGGAATGATAAACAGATTAACGAGTCTATTGCTCCAGTTCTTAACAAGGTCGGTGCCTTTACTGCCAATCCTATCATTCGCAACATCGTCGGCCAACCAAAGTCATCGTTTGATATCCGCAAGATCATGGACGAAGGTAAAATCCTCGTCGTGAACCTATCGAAGGGTCTCATCGGCGAAGATAACGCCGGCATCCTCGGCGCCTTCCTAGTAACCAAGGTCCAGCTTGCCGCTATGTCGCGCTCCGATATTGCCAATATCGAAGATCGCCGTCCATTCTATCTCTACGTAGATGAGTTCCAAAACTTCGCCACTGATTCCTTTGCCGTGATCCTTTCTGAGGCCCGCAAGTACGGTCTCAACCTCACTGTAGCTAACCAGTACGTAGCTCAAATGACCGAGTCGGTACGTGATGCAGTCTTTGGTAACGTCGGCACCACTATCTCATTCCGTGTCTCTGCCGATGATGCTCCAATCCTCATTAAACAGTTCGAACCAACCTTTGAAGAGTCCGATATCATTCAACTCAACAACCGTCACTTCGTAATCTCGATGATTATTAATGGTGAAAAAGTCCCAGCATTCTCGGCTACCACATTATCAATTCCAAAGTCGCCAAAAGACAATTTCGACGCTATTATTGCTGCCTCTCGTGCTAAATACGCCCGTTCTCGCGGCGTAGTTGAAGCCGAAATCCGTGAAACCATCGAGCAATCCGAGAAATTCAAGAAAGAACTTTCTGACTCTGGTCGCCAACCAGAAGATTCTGCCCCTGTTTTCACCCCTGTTAAAAACGAACAAAAACCGAACTTTGCATATAAGCCTAAATTCCCAAAGACAGCTAAAGACGACTTTAAGAAACAGAATCTCAGTCCAAACGCCGCCGAAGGCAAAGAAAGATTAGGCCTTAAAGACCTAGCCAAGCTCGTTTCAGAAAAAGAAGCGGCAGGGAAAAACGATCAAGAAAAACCTAAAAAGAACTTCAATAAAAAACGCAAATTTAATAATTCCCCTAAGAATTAAAAGGGAATTAACAAATCTACCCCTGTTCCCTCTCTGATAGCAGGGGCTTTTTGATTGTAAAAATACCGACACAGCACTGTTTATATCCTATGCTCCCCTGTTTCGCCTCTGTTATATACCTATTATCTCCCTATACCACCCCTGTTACGCCCCTATAAAACCCCTAGCGGCCCCTGTAAAAGCCAAAAAATGCACAAATATAGAATTAAAGGCCCAGAAACATAGAAGGACCCACAAACAAAATGGGGAATTATTCGTAAAAAACCATAAGCAGAATAAAAACCACTACAAAAAGACGTAAAGTCAATCGACTTTCATTTACAAGTCTAATGTCGTACAATACATATTTTAAGACATTAAAGAAGGCTGGCCGGGGATATATAAACATCCACCCGCTCCACCCCCAATTCTCCCATAATAGGAGAGAATCGTCCTATAATTCTGTGTCAAAGCCAAATGAATATTTATTATTAAACGCAAATAAATATTTCATTAAGACTAAAAGAAACCCTTAATATAACCTCTAAGTTAGGCTGATTAACTGATCGCATTAGAAGATGTCTTAATGAAATATTTATTTGCGTTTCGATGTGGATGTTCATTTGACTTTTCCACAGCCTTATTGTGAAATCTTCTTTTTCACGGGACTTTTCACGGCCCCAGATTTTCCCATTTGACTTTTCCCCATTTATGTTTCCCTACTATGAATTTTCCCCTGTTAATCCCCTACTCCAGCGCGTACATATTCGCCGAAAACCCATATAGAACAAAAACCGAACAATAGGGGAGAGAACCATCAGAAGAGCAGAACCACCCCTGTTCTACCCCTGTTACACCCCTGTTATTTCCAGTATCCTTTCCCTTCTACTCGGACATCTATATATTCAAACTCATATACACCAATCCCCTGTAAATAGCGCAGCATCCTATCTGCATCTTCCACCGACACTGCCGTTCCACGATCTATAATCATCTTAATTCGCCCAGACCAACCAGACAAATAAAAGTCTACCTCTCGGATTGAGCCCGCCGGGATCACGGCTCTCGTTGGATGATAACCAAGGTCTTTAAAATCGCTCTCAGCTTGCCCAATGTATTCACGCATTCTATCAGGAATCTTATGATCGCCAGCCGCTTCGTCAACAATCTCAATTGTTGGCTCATACGGCAAAACAATCGTTTCCGTGAGTCCGCCAGTTTCTTCGTAGTGTACTGAAAAATTAACAATCCAAAAAATTAATCCGAAAAATGCCAAAAAACCAAGCACAACAATAACAATGCGAATCGTTTTTTGGCGCTTCCCTTTTTTGTGTGCGGCTGCCCGCTCCGACGCCGTCTCGAGTCGTTCCCTTTTCTCGACAATTGCCCGCCCTATTCGCAGTTTCGATTTGCGATTAAGCGACCTCTTGGCAAGCCTTGGCGCCTCTTCTTTTTTATCTTTTTTCTCTTTATTTCCCACCACGATTCCCTACTTTGTCTCTAATACTATCTTAGCCAATTCTTTTGCCGCATCTGATTTTGCCTCTGTGTGAATCTTTTCAACCATATCGGCACGCTTCTTTGGGCTACGCACCAAAGTTTGAATCATCTCGAGCAGACGCTCTGGACGTTCTACCATATCAGCATCTTTAAGCATCATCGCCGCGCCAATTCCATCAAGTCGCTCGGCGTTTTTAACCTGATGCGCACCCGGCAAACGCTCAAATGGCACCAAGATTGCTGCCCTACCAAGAGCCGCTAGCTCAGCAATCGTAGTCGCTCCCGCGCGTGACACCACGACGTCGGCCGCACCCATTAATTCGTCCATCGTAGTATTGAATTCCCACATTCTAAAATTCGATTCGAGGCTAGCCTTCTCCCAGTTTTCATAGCGTTTCAAATCCACCATATCTTCATAGTGCTTTCTACCAGCCACCAAGGCTACAGAAGTAAATTTCAAAAGCTCTGGCAAGATCTCTCTTGTTGCCACATTTAGATCTTTTGCCCCCTGGCTACCACCAGTAATCACTACTAGTGGTTTCGCAGTTGAAAACGAAAAAGCTTTCTTCAAAGATTCTTGCTTCTTGCTATTAACGAGGCTAAACTCCTTGCCAATCGGGATCCCGGTCCAAACATAATTTGGGTGTTTTGCTAAAACCTCATCGCTAAGTGGCATGCCAAAAGCCACTGTGCGCGCTTTTTTCATGAGAATGCGATTAGCTAAACCCGCTACCGTGTCAGATTCGTGAATTACATACGGAATCTTGAATAATCTTGCAACTAGCCCCACTGGCAAACAAACGAATCCGCCCTTCAAGAACATTATGTCTGGGCGTTTTTTCTTTGGCAACAATCTAAAGAAACTCAGGACTAATCCGCCGATAAAACCCAAAAATCCAATAATATTTCCAAAAATCAGATCTTTGAGTGTAATATCAATATGCCTAAAATAATCCGTAAATTTCCAGTTGGCATAGCGATGAAATTTACCGGACAAAACTCTACGCACCCGAATATACGGTTCGCGTTTTTTCAAAGTGGTTTTTTCCTCTTCGCCCCAAGAAACACCTAGCTCAGTTGTAAGCTTAGTGACATTTTTGTAATACTTAAAATCTGTCCAAAATTCAATCCGCGTGCGCGGTTTTAGATTCAAAATTTCACGAACGACGGCGACGGCTGGAGTGATGTGTCCTCCGGACCCCCCGCCCACTACTAGTATTTTCATCATTTACCTCTCTTTCAGTATAGCATGAAAACTGCAAAGTTAAACCCAAACCAAAAGCCACAAAGAGGATACTTGTACCGCCATAAGAAAGCAGCGGCAAAGTAATACCAGTTACCGGCATCAGACCAGTCATTGCCATAATATTTACCACCGTATGTGTGGCTAGCCAAGCAAAAATCCCCACTACTACCAAACGGTTTTCTAGCTCGCCCATCCCCTCTGCAACCTTCAATAATCTAAAGAGTAGCGCGGCAAACACTGCCACAACAACGAACAACCCCACGAAGCCAAACGTCTCGCCCATCACTGCAAACACTGAGTCGTTGATTGATTCTGGTAAATAACCCGTAGCCTGCACGCTATTCCCTATTCCTACGCCGAACATCCCACCGGTGCCAATGGCAAGCATTGCATTTTCTACGTGATAGCTCGCATCCGCGTCACCACCACCAAGAAACGTTTGCAAGCGTTCCATACGGTGAGACGATAGTACCACGGACGCCACACCCAAAGCACAAATCACCACGAGCATAATCGCAAATTGCTTCATTGAAATCCCAGAAACTAGTAGCATTCCCACGATGATAGCAAGAAGCGCTAAACCGGTTCCTAAATCTTTTTGCAAAACAATTACAAATATTAATGAGAGCCCGCTCATCACACCAACCGGCAACCAAAAATCTTTCAAAGAACCAATCGTTCCCTCTTCTTTCTTGCGCCCAATTAAATTTGCAAGATACAAAACCAAGCCTAACTTCAAGAATTCAGCTGGCTGAAAGCTCACACTACCCATTGCAAACCAGCGGCAAGCGCCAAGCTCACATTTTACAAAGGAGCTGTGCGAAAGCGATAACACCCACATTAAGCCACATAAGAACAGCCCCAAAATCATCACCCATTTAGATACTTTCTTTAGCGCTTGATAAGGAATCTTGAAGGCCGCAAAAAACGCTGCCACCGCAATTCCTACGCTCATAAGCTGATGAATGAAGAAATAATTTGGATCGTAGTCCGCCCCGTAGGCAGAATTCAAAACGTTGGCACGCATTGGGCCAATTGCATAAATCACAATCAAACCAAGAGCCATCAAACCAAGCGACGCAAACAAAATTGTCAGGTCGCTTCTATGCTTTCGCGTTTTCACCACCACCTAAAAACTCCTACAAGACTCCGCCAATTGCGGCCAAAAATACACCAGCGATCGCGCAGACACCAGCAATAATCCAAAACCTCATCACGATTTTAGCTTCACCCCAACCTTTAGCTTCAAGATGATGATGTAGCGGCGCCGAAATAAAAATCTTTTTCTTAAATAATTTCTTAGAGGTTAGCTGAATCAAACTTGATCCAGTTTCCACCACCAACATTAATCCAATTATTGGTAGCAACAAGAAAGAATCGGTCATCATAGCTACGATACCAAGCCCAGCACCAAGCGCAAACGAACCAGTATCGCCCATCATAAAACGAGCTGGTGGTACGTTAAACCAAATGTAGCTAAGTAGCCAACCCACAACTGTCATACAAAAGCCAAACAACATCACTTCATTCTTAAGAAGTGCAATCACACCAAAAGCACCATAGGCCAGCATCACGAGACCACCAGACAGACCATCAAGGCCGTCTGTAATGTTTACAGCATTTGATGTAGCAACCACTGCAAAGGCGAAGACCAAAATCATACCAACTACGCCAACATTTATATCGCCCACGAACGGGATGTCGATTTCTGTCATACCAAGCTTTACGGCAAAGAACCAACCAAGTACCAACCCCACCATCGTAATTAAGAAGAATTTTACTGATCCTCTTAAGCCAGCCGCTCCACGCCCCGAACCAAATACGTTAATAAGGTCGTCAATAATACCAACTACGCTACCGCCCAGAAAACCAGCCAGCGGCAACCAAGTCCAGTTACGATCCAAGTTGAAAGCCCAAGTCACAATCGTAACCGACAAAATCCCCACAATACCGGCCATGGTTGGGAAAGCGCGCTTAAATTTGTGCTCGTGCAGTTTTGTCATTACTGGCAAACTCTGACCGTCTACCGTAGTTTTCTTTTGCTTCTTCCAGAATTTATACTTATATGCAAAGTGCGTATAAAAAGGAGTGATTGCCATAGCTAACAAAAACGACGCTATAGCAAGTAGCAATCCGCGAAATACTTGATCATCTAAGTCTATTGTCATATGTTTCCTGGTTTTATTTTTAAATAGTCAATCACATAATTAGATAAAGCATCGAAGGTGGTAGAACCGTGATCGGTGCCATCCATGTATTGTCCCTCCCCCCACATTTTAACCATAATTACGTATTTTGGCAACTCCCCCGCCGTGCCGCCAAAGCCAATATAAGAGGCGATCGTCTCAGACATCGTATTATCATAACTACCATCTCGCACCACCTGTGCCGTACCGGACTTTCCGCCAATCGTATAGCCACTTCTATCAATACCCATTCTAACTTTGTAGTTACGGTTGTTAGCTAACATATCGCGCATCATTGAACTCGTGCCCTCCGCCAAGATTTGACGCGTATTTCCATCTTGTTCTGCCGCCACTAATTCCCCATCCTTCAGCGTACCGGCCAACATAGTTGGTTTATTATAATAGCCACCATTTACCACAGCCGAGAAGGCGCTTGCAGTCTGAATCATCGTCACGTACATGTTTTGTCCGAAAGTCATGTTTGCGTAAACCGAATCACGACCCCAACCCTCATTTGGATCTGGTATAGTTCCCTCTGCTTCATATACTTCAATACCAGTTGCTTGCCCAAGATTAAACTTATTGTGCAGATAATCGTATAGCCGTTCCCTACCAACTTGCGTAATTTCATCTGGATTATCGCCGAGCAATTTCAATGCCTTGATGCTACCAGTGTTGAGCGACCAATAAAGCGCCGTACGCATATCAATCGTGCCATAAAGCGAACTTCTTTGCTCAGCATTTTTAATTGTCCACCCGTCTACCACCGTAAAACCCTCGTTGAAATATTGCGTATCTGCAGTCATCTTCCCTTCGTTAATCGCAGCCGAAAATGAGAAGGTCTTACAAACACTAGCTGGCTCGTATGGAACTTCCGTCACATAATTAATATACGCAGAAGCGTCTTTAACCTTTCCATAATTTGCCGGATCATAGTTTGGCAAATTAGCCATAGCAAGAACCTTGCCGGTAACCGGATCCATCACGATAGCTGCGATATTCGTAGCTGGGGTTTCTTCGATCTTGCGCGCCAAAATTTCTTCGACGCCTTTTTGCAAACCACGATCAATCGTGAGCACTACGGTCTCGCCATCTTCTGCCGGGATTTTTACGTTGTCATTACCAATCGAAAGTGCCACATTATTAATATCGGAAATCGATTTCAAAAGCCCATCCTTCCCCTTTAGCACACTATTCATTGAACCCTCTATACCATATTGGCCAACTCCATCAGCGTTTACAAAACCAAGAAGCTCCGAAGCCATCTCACCTTCTGGGTATACGCGTCGGTTGTTTTCCTGGAACCAAACGCCACCCACACCCTCTTTCGCTATCTGATCGGCCACGTCACGCGTGATATTTCTGGCAATAATAAAATATCTCAAACCTTCAATGTTATAAACTTCGTCAATGTCCGCCGTAATATTATCTTTCGCATATTTTTCTAATAATTCTTTCAATTTTTCCTTATTAGTTACGGCTGGATCAATAATAATAGAATATACTGTCTGGTTCAAAACCACCGGCACTGGATTATTGCCATCCATCATATAAATTTCACCGCGATCTGCCACGATCGTCTCGAGCATTGTGTGTTGCTTTTCCGCCTGCTCCATCCATTTACCATGCTCAATAATCTGAATAAAAAATAGCCGCACGACGATAATCGTAAGAGCAGCTAAGACTACAAATTTAAGAGCTTTTATTCTCGACATACTAAATAAATTATATCATTTATTCAGTAGCATAACCAGTTACAACTGCGTTCTCCATTGAAGCTGCTACGGCGCTATTTTTAGCCGCAGCCACCGATGTCAAGCGCGCTTTTTCAACCGCCAAATCTTCTTTTCTTGCTGTCATTTCTGAAATTTCAGTCTCTACTTCCGAAATTTTATAATCATATCCCGTGGCTTTAGTTCCCTCTGCCACATAAATTAAGCCAAATACTAAAGTAATCATGCTAACGATCACAATTTGAGAAATCGAGCCGAGCCCACGGGTCGTGTGGCGCACGATATTGCGATTACGCGCAAAGCTGACACTGGATACTGCGCGTCTCGTTGTATAGATTTGACTTCTCATTAATTTCTTCCTCGCTGATGATTTTTTATTTTTATTTTTTTAGTTCCATAGACCGGAGGCGATATAAAGCAGAGCTATAAGTAACTTTATATCGCGATTCCGGGAAGGTCATACACTTCACACTCTCTGTGAAACTCTAAATTGGTGAGCCTTATCGGCCCATGTCGATCGCCCGCCCTTAAATCCTGGGAGTGATCGCTCACTCCCAGGAGGTCAAAGGACTTTAGCGGAAATTAACCTTAACGGTTTGCACGCGAGATTTGCTCGCAACAATAATTTGCTTTGGCATATTGCCTCCTTTTTTTTGTTTTGTTTTTATTTTTATCAATTCCGCTCTGCCACGCGTAATTTTGCGCTGCGGCTGCGCGGGTTGATAACTAACTCCTCACTCTCCGCAACAATTGGTTTTTTATTCACAATTTTAAGATCCGACTCTTCGCCATATTCACTTGCCATTTTAAAATAATCCTTTACCAATCGATCTTCTAGACTATGGAAAGTAATGATAGCAACGCGTCCACCTGGCTTTAGAATCTTTGGTAGAAGTGGCAAAGTTTTCTCGATTTCCTCGAGCTCTTTGTTTACCACAATTCTAATCGCCTGGAAAATCCGCGTAGCTGGATGCACTCGGCTATGTTTTGACTTTCTAGCAATAATCTCAGCAAGTTGTTTAGTTCCCTCAATCGGGCGAGCATGTACAATTTCGCGCGCTAACATTTTTGCGCGCCCTGGTTTTTCTTCGCCATAACGTTCAAAAATTTCTGCAAGCTCGCGTTCGCTCCACTTGTTGATAATCGTCGCCGCAGTCAACTCCTGCCGTTGATCCATTCTCATATCAAGCGGCCCATCTTTTGCAAAAGAAAAGCCACGTTCAGCAATGTCTAGTTGCGGAGAAGAAACTCCAAAATCCGCAAGTATTAGGTCGAAAGCGTTTCCACACTCGATTAACTGCAGCACCGCATCGTAAAAATCCGTATTCATAATTCTGATTGTGCTGAATTGTTCTTTTAGCACGTTGACCGCATTGATATCGCGATCTACCAGAACGGAATCTTTATAATTCTGTGTTGCATCCAAAATCTCCTTAGCGTGCCCACCGTAACCAGCGGTTAAATCAAGGTATGATTCCCCAGGCTTCGGATTGAGATTTGCTAAGACTTCCGACAATAATACAGGAATATGTTGTTTCCCCATATATTGATTATACATCGTTTGAGATCGTTCAACTAGAAACTTCAGCGGTTTTGTTTTTGCTTTAGTTTTTGTTTGATCACAATTTATCCACCACGATTTTACCAGCGCGAAGCTAATCATATATCGCAGCCGTTGAGAGACTTATTGTGT
>JAEEGL011366603.1_pt1 | contig 14792 bp, 15 predicted proteins | sample 9134231 | NCBI WGS metagenome assembly JAEEGL01 (sample SAMN16246548, study PRJNA631951) | gut metagenome | biome: gut microbiome; feature: rumen; material: fiber-attached | host: Bos | place: Iran: Karaj | collected 2018-10 | reverse complement strand
TGTAGCCGTGATGGCCAATATCTGTGCAGCTATCCATGAGGCGATGGGGTTCTGGTGGACAGGATTTTACAGAGTAAAAAATGGCGAATTGGTTCTGGGACCATTCCAAGGACCTGTCGCCTGTATGCACATCGGCTTTGGAAAGGGAGTTTGCGGTACAGCGTGGAAGGAACAACGGACTATCATTGTTCCTGATGTCGAACAGTTCCCTGGCCATATTGCATGCAGCAGTCTCTCGCGATCAGAGATTGTCGTACCCATATTCTCACAAAACGGAGAGGTCACTGGCGTCCTTGACATCGATAGCAAGGAACTGGCAACCTTTGATGATACTGACCAACTGTATTTGGAGAGGATCTGTAAGATGTTGACATCACTTAACCTGTAGCTCCAATAGCGCACGAAACATAAACGTTAGAAAAAGAAGCGAAAAGTGAAGAGAAAAAAGTGGAAAAATGATGAGGAAAAGCCCTCTTAGTACATTTTTCTTCTAAAAATCGGTTGGTTTTTCACAAGAATTGATTACCTTTGCACCCGATTTGCAAACAGAAGATGAATAAAGTCGATGTTGTAAAGGTGAGAGGTAAGCATGAGATGGATGATTTCATCCGTCTACCCTATTCTATCTATAACAACTATCCACAATATGTGCCGGAGTTGGAGACAGACGTGCGCGAGCTATTTGAATCCAGGAAGAATCCTGCATACGAATTCTCACAGATTCAACCCTTCGTGGCTTATCGTAACGAGATTCCCGTAGGTCGAATCGTAGGCATCATCAACCGTAAGGCCAATGAGAAATGGCAGACCCGCAACGTGAGATTCTCGATGATAGAGTTTATTGACGACCTTAACGTATCGAAGGCACTGATAGAGGCTGTGAGCCAGTGGGGACTTTCGCAGGGTATGGACATGATACAGGGTCCATTAGGTATTACCGACTTCGACAAGGAAGGAATGCTCGTGGAGGATTTCGACCTCATGGGGTCAATGAACACCATCTATAACCCTGACTACTACCCTCGCCACATGGAGACTCTGGGTTTCGAGAAAGAAGTGGACTGGGTGCAGATACGCATCAACATCCCAGAGGAAGTGCCAGCACGGTATGCCCGTACGGCACAATATGTACGTGAGCAGATAGGACTGCGCGTCATCAAGGTGACTAACAACGATATCTGCGGAGAGTATGGCAGAAAGATATTCAACCTGCTGAATGAGGCTTACAAGCCCATATTCGGGTTCTCGGAACTGTCAGAAGTTCAGATGGACAGCTTTATCAATAAGTACCTCCGACTGATAGACAAGCAGCTGATTCCCGTTGTGGTGAATGCAGCGCAGGAGGTGGTTGGCGTGGCCATCACGATGGGCAGTCTGTCGCAGGCAATGCAGAAAGCCAAAGGCCGTTTGTGGCCATTCGGCTGGTGGCCCCTGCTGAAAGCACTGAAGTGGCATCCCGAAGACAATGCTGAGATGCTGTTGGTAGCCATCCGTCCGGATTATCAGGGCATGGGTGTGAATGCGCTGTTTTTCGACGATCTTATACCTATTTTTAATAAAATAGGTTTCAAGTGGGCAGAAACGGGTCCGCAGTTAGAGGACAATATGCGTGAACTGACGCAGTGGAAACCACTCAAGCCAGAATACGTAAAACGCAGAAGATGCTACAAGAAAGAGATAAGTGAATAAAAATATATTATGGAAAGAAGAGTTGTAATTACTGGAATGGGCATTTGGTCGTGCATCGGTACGACGCTCGATGAAGTGCGCCAGTCTCTTTACGATGGTCGTAGCGGTATTGTGTTCAGTCAGGAGCGCAAGGACGCTGGTTTCCGCTCACCCATTTGCGGCAATGTGCCGAAAGCCGATCTGAAGAAACTGCTGAGTCGCAATGTACGCCTGATGATGCCCGAGGAGGCACAATATGCCTATATGGCCACAGTCCAGGCATTGGAACAGGCACAGCTTACACAAGATTATATCGACAGCCATGAGGTAGGTGTTATTTACGGCAATGACTCTGTGGCTGAATCGACAATGGTGGCTATGGATAAGTTCCGTCAGGCAGGCTCTACGGTTGCTTGCGGCTCAGGTGCCATCTTCCAGTCGATGAACTCGACGGTAACGATGAACCTGGCCACGTTGTTCCATCTGAAAGGTATCAATCTCACGGCCTCGGCAGCCTGTGCCAGCGGTTCACAGTCGTTAGGCTTGGGCTTCCTGCTTATCAAGAACGGCCTACAGGATTGCATTGTCTGCGGTGGTGCCGAGGAGAACAATATGTATGGTATCGCTTCGTTCGATGCTTTGCAGACTTTCTCCACTCGTACCAGCGACCCCACAAAAGCCAGCCGTCCCTTCGATCGTGACCGCGACGGACTGGTTCCCAGCGGTGGTGCTGCCACTCTCATCATCGAGAGCTATGACCATGCTGTACGCCGTGGCGCGCCTATATTGGCAGAGATCGTCGGCTGGGGATTCTCAGGCAATGGCGACCATATTTCCACACCTAACGTAGAGGGGCCTGCCCGCTCGTTGTTACGCAGCTTAGAGAGTGCTGGTGTATCACCGAAAGATATCGGCTATGTGAATGCCCACGCCACTTCTACACCTATCGGTGACAGCAGGGAGGCTGAGGCCATTGCACAAGTATTTGGTGACTACCGCGTACCTGTCACATCAACCAAGAGTCTGACGGGTCACGAAATGTGGATGGCAGGAGCATCAGAGATTGTTTATTCGATGCTGATGATGCAGAACGATTTCATTGCCGGATCGCTCAACTTCGAGAATCCTGACGAGGTAACACAGTGCATCAACGTTATTCCAGAAACCCGTGATCAGCACTTCGACATGTTCCTGAGCAACTCGTTCGGCTTTGGTGGAACCAATTCGACACTTATCGTGAAAAATGTAAATAAGTAAAAAGATTAAATAAAAGCAATGAAAACAAGAGAAGAAATAATTGCACATGTAAACAGTATACTGGCTGAGGAGTTTGAAATCGAAGAGAGCGAGTTTGAACCTGATGCAAACCTCAAAGAGGCACTCGACCTCGACAGTATCAACCTGGTAGACCTCATCGCTCTGGTACAGTACCACTATAAGGTTACCATCCCCGTAGAAGACCTGAAGAAGATTCAGACCTTCACCGATTTGTATGACTACATCGAACAACATCAGGCATAAGTGATAGAGGGCGAGGACATAAAGAAGCTGATTCCGCAACGGGAGCCATTCATTATGGTGGACGGGTTTGAGGAAGGTGAAGACAACAACAATGCTGTTACAACATTGAGTGTCTGTCCCAGCAATTACTTTATACTGCCCGATGACACAATGTCGGAGACAGGACTTATAGAGCATCTGGCTCAGTCGTGTTCTGCCCTTTCGGGGTCTCATGCGCTGAAGCAGGCCTCTGAGCATCCTCCCGTTGGACTGATTGGTGAGGTGAAGCACTTCAATTGTCATCGTCGTCCAAAATTAGGTGAGAGGATCAAGAGCACCATCACGTTTGGCATGACATTCGGAAATGTCACTCTGGCAACCGGGCAGGCCTTTGTAGATGAAGAAATGATAGCAGACATCAACTTGAAGATATTCATTCAATGACAGAACTGTTTATTCGTCTCTCACGCTATTTCCGCAGTCACCGGATAGTCTGTTGGCTATCGATGGCTGCCCTTTTTGCTTTTTTCGGATACTTTGCAGCCCAACTACATTTGGAGGAGGACATCAACAAACTGATGCCCTCATCGAAAAATGAGGATGGCACAATAAAGTTGGCCTTTGCCGATCTGAAGATCAAGGATAAGGTCTTCCTGCTGTTTGAGGGAACGGATACCGATACACTCTCTGCTGTCTGCGATGATTTTGTCGGACAACTGATAGAGCGTGACTCCGTGAGTCAGACTATTGCCGATGTCTTTCATTGTCTGGATGAAGATCTGATACCTAATGCTATCGACTACATGACAGAGCATTTGCCTGCCTATATCGACACCTCGGCATATGCACGCTTCGATACGCTGCTGACACGTGAGCACTTTATCCGTCAGATGCAGCAGAACCGTGAGGACCTGGCTGGCGAGTTCGGCGAGTTATATCCTGAACTGATTCAGATGGATCCGATGGGTATGCGCAATGTGCTGGCAGCCCAAATGGAGCCACTGACCAGTGCAGCTGGTAATTACACGACTATAGACGGACACTTCTTTGTTCCTGACTCCACGGTATGCGTCGCCTTCCTCACGCCCCGTTATTCATCAACCAATACGGGACAAGGGTCGGCAATGTTTGAACTGCTCAACAAGCAGATAGAGGAGTTTTCCAAGTTGCACCCAGATGTGATAATCAGTTATCACGGTGCTCCAGCAAATGGTTACAGCAACTCCACACAGATTAAGCACGACCTGGCCACCACTATAACAGGTGCACTTTTGCTGGTACTGGTATTCCTGTTAGTCTGCTTCCGCCGTTGGGACACTATTCCTCTGCTATTGCTGCCTGTTGTCTTCGGCACCATCTTTGGACTGGCCATGATGTGCTGGCTAAAAGGTGAGTTCTCATTGCTGGCACTTGGTATCGGAGGCATCGTCTTAGGTGTTGCACTCAGCTATGTACTCCACGTGCTGACCCATCATCAATATGTCGGCGATATGGAGAAGCTGTTAAGAGATCAGGTAAAACCAATACTCTTAGGCTGTCTGACGACCATCGGTTCTTTTTCCGGACTGTTGTTCGTCAAGACCGACCTGCTGCGCGACTTCGGATTGTTTGCCGCCTTTGCCATCCTTGGTACCACACTGTTTTCACTGGTCTACTTGCCGCAGATGCTGTCTGCCAAAATTAATCCATCGTACTTCAAGTGGATAAACCGCATCAATGCCTACCCCTTCGATCAGAAGAAACCATTGATAGCAGTGATTCTCCTGATAACGGTTATCTGCATCGGCGCGACTTTCATTGGCGGTACCCGATTTGATGCCGACATGAAAAACTTGGGTTATGAGATCGAGATGACTAAGCGATCTGAGGACTTGCTGCGTATAAAGACATATACGGGTGACAAACAGAAGTACTTTGCCAGTCAAGGGCGTACGATGGAAGAAGCCCTCGAAAACTTTAAGCTGCTTAACAGCAAACTCGACTCCCTGCAACAATTGGGATTGGTAAAGAGCTATACCCGTATCGATCAAGTTTTCGTGCCGCTGCGCATACAACAAGAGCACATCGATGCCTGGCAGCAGTACTGGACTGATGAACGGCTCAGTAAAGTGAGACAACTGATAGCTCAGACAGCGCCACAGGCCGGACTTAACGCCGATGCATTCGATACTTTCTTCGACATTGCCACGCGTGATTATCAGCCTGATGCGCTCTATGATGCTGGCATTCTGCCTGCTGGCTACCAGTCGACACTGACCGAACAGTCGTATGGCGGCGATTACCTCGTATTCACCTCTGTACGATATGAGAACGACTCCTTGCGAAGCAGTGATAGCGATTATATGCGCATCTGCAATGCTATAGCCAAAGAGCCGAATCTCTTGGTGCTCGACACTTATTATTATACCACAGATACACTGACCGAGATGAGCGAGAATTTCAATATGCTTCAGTGGTTAAGTATGTTGTTTGTATTCATGGTGCTGCTCTTCAGTTTCCATTTCAACGTTCGTCACGCATTATTGGCTTTCTCCCCCATCCTGCTTAGTTGGCTGATTGTATTAGGTGTGATGGCAATTTTCGATGTGCAGTTCAACCTCATCAGCATCATCATCTCCACCTTTATCTTTGGCATTGGCGTCGACTACAGCATCTTCATCATGCATGGCCTGATAGCCCCCGACAGCAACCAACTGCAATATCACAAGACTGCCATTCTGCTCAGTGCCGTAGTGCTTATCACTACAGTCAGCAGTATGCTTATTGCCAAGCACCCTGCTATACAGAGTGTCGGCTTCACCACATTAGTTGGACTTCTGTCCGCTGTTATACTCTCCTACGTGCTCCAACCTGCCATCTACCGACATGGGAAATGATGTAGTAATCATAGGCAGTGGACTCGGTGGACTGATATGCGGCTCGCTGTTGGCTCGTTCAGGCAGGAGCGTGCTCGTGCTGGAACGCCAGGCTCAGCCAGGTGGTTGCATACAGAGCTATCAGCGCGACGGATTTTCTTTCGATACGGGATTTCATTATGTTGGCGGATTGGCAGAAGGCCAGCCTTTACATAGCATTTTCTCTCACTTAGGATTGATGCAGCTTCCGTGGGTACGACTGGATGCCGATGGATACGATCGTGTGACCATCGGTAATCAGACTTTCCCGTTGGCTGAGGGCTACGACCATTTTGCCGATACGTTGAGTGAATATTTCCCACAGGAACGGAAAGCACTCGAACAGTATGTTGAGATGATGCGCCACCTGCCACCGATGAGGGAGATAGGTACCGTCAGTGCCTACGACTGGCTGAACTCACTCTTCCACGACCCGTTGCTCATCAATGTGCTCTCAGGACCGGCTTTGAAGATGGAGCTGCGCCGTGAGTCATTGCCACTCTTCAACTTTGCCCATGGCATGAGCAGCTACATTGCCAGCAGCTGGCGACTAAAAGGCAGTGGTCATCTGATGGTCAACGCGTTGGTAAACGATATACAGCGCATGGGTGGAAAAGTGATCTGCCGTACAGAAGTGAACCAACTGGTGGAGAAGGAAGGGCGCATTGTGGCTGTCCGCTGTACGAAGGGAGATACCTACGAAGGGAACGTGTTCATCAGCGACGTCCATCCACAGGTAACGTTCAATTGGCTGGGGGAAGATTCACACTTGGTGAAAAAAACATTCCGCTGGCGCATCAATGAGTTGCAGAACACATTTGGCATGTTCACCGCTTCGCTGATATTGAAAAAAGGTGTATTGCCCTATTTCAATCACAACAAATATGTCTATCTGAAGCCTAATGTCTGGACGTTTTATGAGGATACTGAGAGCGTCGGTGGCGTCATGGTGAGCTGCCGTGTTCCAGAAGAAGGTAACGATGCCCGACAGATAGACCTGATGACTCCTATGCCGTGGACACTCTGCGAATCATGGACAGACACTTCCGTTGGACATCGGGGTGAGAACTACGAGAATCTGAAAAGCCGCCTTGCCGACGAGTGTATAAGCTTGGCTGAAACGGTTATCCCCGGACTGAAGGGCATGGTGGAAAAATGCTATACCAGCACACCGCTGACCTACCGAGACTACACGCTGACACCCTGCGGATCGGCATACGGAATGCGCAAAGACTACCGCAACATCCTGATGACGACACTTTCGCCACGAACACCTATCCCCAATCTGCTACTGACAGGTCAGAACTTGATACTGCATGGCATAGAGGGCGTGACAAAGACTGCACTGCTGACGTGCGGCGAACTATTAGGAAAAGACTTTGTCAATAGATTTTGGGATTTAGAATAATATATTAATTTCAATTAATGGAGGATTATAGATATGAAGAAATTATTGTTGATCATGTTCTGTATGCTGGCTTGCTTTGCACAGGCCCAGCAAGTCACTAAGACCGTTCATAAGAAAGCTGTCAAGACCGATGTGGTAACTACGGGTACCATGACCATCCGTAAGCCTGACTATATCTGCATATCGACAGACAACGACCGTGACCTGCTCATGATGGACGGCACGAAGTTCACCATCACGATAGGTAGTAAACGACATACAACCGACAGTCGCAACAACCCGCAGTTCACCACGTTCCACGAGGTGCTCACTGCCGTCATCAACGGGCAGCCCATTCCTCAGAGTGACGACATGACCATCACGACAAAGAATGGCCAGAAGACAATCACAATCACGCCTGTCGGCAAGAAACGCCAGTTGTTCTCATCGTTCGTCCTGGTATTAGATGCCAAGACATCAAACGTTGTTCAGCTCCGCATGAACGAACGAGGAGAAAACTATATCAACTACGATTTCAAGTAGTTCAGTAAACAGAGCGACGCAGTGTGACAGTTACTTTCTGACTATCACACTGCCGCTGGCTTGATGAGTAGCGAGGATAAGCACCTCAGCAATCTGTACGTGAGCTGGTGCATTGGCGGCAAAGACTGCAACATCAGCAATATCATCACCTGTCAAAGGTTTGATGCCCTTATAAACATTTGCAGCTCTATCGGTGTCACCATAGAAGCGGATGTTGCTGAAATTCGTCTCGACAAGACCAGGTTTCAGGTTTGTAACGCGGACAGCCGTATTAGCCACATCGATGCGCAGTCCGTCAGACAATGCCTTCACGGCTGCCTTCGTGGCACAATACACATTACCGCCTGCGTATGCAGCATCGCCAGCGACTGAACCTACATTGATGATATGACCGCTATTGCGTTCTACCATACCAGGCACAATCAGACGCGTCATTGTCAGCAAACCCAGGATGTTCGTATCGATCATTGTCTCCCAATCATCGATATTTCCTTCATACTCAGGTTCCAAGCCCAAGGCAAGTCCTGCATTGTTCACTAGCACGTCAATCGTTTGCCACTCAGCAGGAAGCTCAGCGATATACTTCTTGGCCTTCTCACGGTCTCTCACGTCAAAAGCCAGCGTCAGCACTTCCGTACCTTTCTCCGTTAACTCCTTCTTGATGTCAGCCAGACGTTGTTCGTTTCTGCCTGTCAGAATCAGTCTGTCACCGTTCTCGGCAAACTTCCTTGCACAAGCCTCTCCAATGCCGCTCGTGGCTCCTGTTATCAAAATCGTTTTACCCATAACTTATTAAGTCTATTTATTAATGATGTTCTTAAATTACCTGGCATAGCCCCTGAGACTCTCCAGGAGATCCATACCGTCATTCTTCTCGAAGAAAATGTTGGCAACACGCCACTCACCATCCTCTACCCGCATCAGCCAGCGCATGGGAGTGCCCTTGACGGTGACAGCATCCTTGACCAGAAAACGGACTTCAGCCGTGCCATTTGGCAATAGCTTGACCTTGATATCGTTGGCACTGACGTTTCCTTCGAAGCAGTCGTAGGTCCATGCATCCAGCGGTCCCTCGTCACCGAAATCGAAGAAACCTCCGCACTCGCAGTCTCTGTCAACCTTCCATGCAGCCTCGCGCACCAGCAGCCACTCCTTCGTTCCGAAACGCTCATCGACCGTGGGTTTCTTCTCATCATAGTTCTGCCTCAACTCGTTCCAGTAGTCATAGACGGCATTCACCTGTTTGATGACCGACTCGACATTGTTCAGCCTGTCGGGCACTTCAAACACCAGTGGATCGTCAGCCCTGTCAGCCTCCTCGCTCTTGATGAGCTGGATATTGGTCTGCTCAATGATGTTCAGTTTGATTGTACTGTTGTCGTCGACTGGTTTATACCATCCTATTTGGCTGAAATAATCCTGCAGATCCTTCGACTGGAAGCGGTAGCCGTGATAAGCCAGAATCTTATTGCGCAGCAGGCGTAACTCCTTCTTTGTAGCCACATAGTTTGACAGATAGGCACGATTGAGCAAAATGCCGTTGACTGCATTCCAAGGCTCCTCCTGCCCCATCATCTTCTGCATCATGTCACACTGGTCCTCGTTGTTGGTGGTACGCTTCATGATCCACATGATATCACCGTTAGGCTTGCGGATAGCCAGGAAATTCTCACCTTCCTGAGTGATATGCTGCACCCTCCAGCCGAACTGAGCGCCAAAGGGACAGTCTTCTGCCTGTCGGCTGGGGATGATCACATACTCGCCCTGCTTGCCTTCAACTTTCTCCAAAGTCAGCTCATTGTCCTGACTGGTGGTCATATAGACAATCGTCCCCATGCGTATCTCCTTGACTGTGTAAAGGCTCATACCGTCCCAGAACTTCTGATTAACATGGATCGTCTGTGCCTGTGCCGTCATCACTGCACAAAGCATCATCAGCGCAAATACTACTTTCTTCATTGTTCTATAGTTTATCATTCTACTTATCCATAAATCCTAATAATTCTCAAAATACTCTGCAAAGATAGCAATAATTCAGCATTTATTGTTATATTTGCACTGATTATTTAAGTGAATTTATGCAAATAGAGAGATTTACACGCAAAACACTGCTAAGCGTGTGTCTGCTGACAATTATTCCTGGTTTTTATGCCTGCTCTGACAACAATGACAGCTCCGAGGAGGTGGATGTCCAGACCATCAGTGAGAAGATGGCTGCCATACGCGACTATGTACCCCTGTATGCCGTGATAGCTCATCGTGGCTCTACCTATTGGGCACCAGAAGAGACTGAGAGTGCATGGAGGTGGGCTCGTGAGATGGGAGCCGACTATCTGGAGTCTGACCTGCAGTGCAGCAAGGATGGCATCATCATAGCCAACCATGATGACAACCTGAAGCGCACCACGAATATTGAGGAAGTTTTCGGTTCTACGATACCTGCCACTCGCATGCAGTTCTATGAGAGTCTGGGATTCTCACACGAGGATGCACTGGAGCAGTATCAGCGCGATGAGGCTTCTTTCCGGCCTTATTACATGCAGTCGTATTATTATGCTGAGCTGCTGATGCTCGATGCCGGGAAGTGGTTTGGCGAGGCTTTTGCCGCCTCTCGCAACGGTAGTTTTGTGGATGGCAAGCTGCACTACAGCACAGGCCAATACGTGTCGGCACTGCGTGATCAGATAGCCTATGCCAATGGCAGGATGCTGCATCGTAAGGCCGACGGTGAGCGAATACTTCCCTATAGCATCAAGCCTGAATATCAGGGAAAGACGTTGCACGAGATTTGGCAGATGATTGCCGTAAAATGCACATACAAAGACATTTACATGGATTTCCTCAACTATGACTTCACCGATGCTTATATGGATGATACGCAAGATACAGGTCACCGTCCCGGAATCTATCTCGAGTTTAAAGAACCCGAGGTGAATCCTGAAAACATGGAGCAGCGTGTCTACGACATTCTCGACAGTGAGGGATGGAACATCATCACCCGACCTGCCACAGAAACGGCTTTCTATGTCAATGGAAAAGTAAACGTGGGGCGCACGAATGGCAAGGTGATTCTTCAAACCTTCTCGAACGATGCGTTGCGTCGTGCCAATGCCATCTTCCAGGGGCGTGTACCCATGTGTTACCTGTTGTGGATCAACAATCCGCCACTGCCTGAAGACTTCGAGCTGACCACACCCGAAGGATTTGCACAGGCCATCAAATTTGCGCAGGATAACGGGGCACATATCATGGGACCATCCATTGCAGGGGAGCCTAATAACTACGACGAGTTGAACGCATCGTGGCAGGCTCAGCTGACGCGTCGTGGTGGCATGCTCAACCACCCCTACTCATTCGATACCCAAGTGCAGATGGAAAAATATATTGATACGGCAGATGGAAGCATCGCTGCCGACGGATGTTTCACCAACCGTTCCGACCTTTCATTGCAGTATATGATTGACAATGGGTTCCGTTGCCGTTCCGACATTCCAGACCCCTTCCATCCGGGAAGCACTTACGATAATTCCCAGGCTTCACGCATCGTACCCGATGCTGTCAAGACATTAGAACGGCTGGGGTATTCACATCAGTAATTATTAAAAGAGAACGATTATGGGAAAGAGAACAACACCAGAGTTAATCACGGAACTGCAGCCAGGCGAAATCTTTGTGTTTGGCAGCAACCTTCAGGGAATGCATGGTGGTGGAGCGGCTTATGTCGCCTACCGCAAGTTTGGAGCCATCATGGGTCAGGGCGTGGGCCTGCAAGGACAGAGTTACGGCATCCCAACGATGCAAGGCGGTGTAGAGACCATCCGTCCTTATGTGGATGAGTTCATCGCGTTTGCCAAGGAGCACCCCTCCCTCACCTTCTTGGTTACCCGCATCGGCTGCGGCATTGCTGGATTCACGGATGATGAGATCTCCCCGCTCTTCGAGAAGGCTCACCATGTGGAGAACATCATACTACCCCCGAATTGGTAACAGGTTTATATCCCTGTGAGCTTGTCTCGCTTTCCAGAAACCGCAGCTCGGCCTCCAGCATCTCCAGTTTCGGCATAGGACAGCCAGCCTCACGGGCAATCTCAATGGGACGGGTGTAGAGATAATAAATCTCCATCCGACGGTGGAAGTCGTAGTCCAGTCGCATAGACGGCGAATAGGGTGTCATCGCATCTGTCATCTCTATCATCTTGTCAACAAACGAGGCATCGAGGTTCTTCACGCCCAAATGCTGGGCAGCATTGACAACCTCCATCATCTGCTCGCGGATCAGTTGCCTGGTCGATGGGTTCTTCAGTAGCAGGTCTGTCTGCGTGTGCAGCGCTACGGTCATACCGTTAAACGGCATGTTCCAAACGGCCTTCTTCCATCGTGCCTCATGATATTCCACAAATCCCGTCTCGATGCCAGCCTGACGGAACTCATCGACGACCGCCTGCATCTGCGCTTCGTCCCTGCATGAGTAGTTGGCTAGATTGATGCTGCCATAACACTGGTGATTGACAATACCGGGTTCGGTCTTTGCAGAACAGATAAATGCCAGTCCGGCAGCCAGTTGCACGTCGGGAAACATCTTCTGCACATCCTCCTCCACACCAATGCCGTTCTGAATGAGCACCACTAATGTATGGGTATGAAGCAATGGTGGCAGCAACGTCTGAAGTTTGCCGTTGTTGACAGATTTCAGACACACGAGCACCACGTCACACGGCGGCATGTCCTCCGTATGGTGATAGGCATTGACATCTGCCAGATGGAACGAACCGTCGCAGGAGTCTATCTGCAGGCCATGTTGTTTTACATACTCATAGTCGCTGCGCAGTAGGAAGTGTACTTCCTGTCCTGCATGAGCCAGTTTGGCTCCATAATATCCTCCGATGGCTCCAGTGCCGATGATTCCGTATCTCATATGATGACTATATTTTACAAATGCGGCGACAAAGTTACGCTTTTTTTTGGTATTTCATCGCATTTTGTTAGAATTTCATTGCCTTAAGCTGTTTTTTTTCATTAAAGCAAAGAACTTTTCTGGCCTGTGCTTAATAATGCTGTGCTTAATAATGGGACGGCATCCATCGCGGATGTCGCCCCTTATTTGATTTAGCGGATGGTGATCCAGACAGCCTCACTCCTACCCTTTGCTTCGACGATCTTCTGCTTCAGGCGATGAACCCAGATGCGGCTGTCGAGGACTTTGCCTACTTCACGATTCTTGCCAACGAGGATGCAGCCTTCGGTGTCTTCTGAGCAGTTGCCGGCATGGATGCGGATGCCCTCAAACTTCGGTACGCCGAGCAAGATGGGAAGCCACTGCTTGAACTTCGGACTCCATGAAATCACTACAGCATAACGACCTTCAGGAATAGCCGATCGACCTTTTACCTTATAGGCCCCATGTTCATAATCCCGCCAAGTGGGTTCGAGCGTGTCGCAGAAATACTGCTTCTCCGTGCCTGCCAGATACTCGTCATCCACGCGTTTCTCAATATACAGCCTACCAATCGTGTAGGTTTTACGTTTTGCTATACGTTCTAACAGTAAGATGGCAGGATTCGATGAACCGATACGTATCACGTATTATAGAGGCAGTCAGAGATTTGACGAGATCAAGCCGAAGTACGATGTCATCGGCACCCATACTGGCCGACGCTCGTTCATCTGTAATGCTCTCGGCATGGGTATCTCTCCTCAGTTGGTCATGAAGTGGACTGGCCATAGCGACTACAAGGCCATGAAGCCATACATCGATGTATGTGACGAGATCAAGGCAGAGGCCATGAAGAAATTCGATGATTTTTAATTCATAATATGAGAATCAGAGTTAATAAACATAGTAAATAACAAAAAATAAGCATATAAGTTGATTTTTTGTTCAAAACATTTGGAAAAATCAACTTTTATGTTTATTTTTGCAAACGAAAAGTAAAGACATGGAAAGAAACTTATTGATTGAGTTGTTAGAAGATGGTGACAAGGTAAGCCTGTATTCACCACATTTCGAGGGCGAGGAGTATTCTGAATTCGAGAAGTTCCTCCTAACATACAAGGACACCTATCCAGATGATGTACGCCAGCTCGTTTACAGGCTAGACATCATCAAGCGTGACGGAGCAGCCGACAGGCACTTCCGTTATGAGGGAACGAAAAGAGACAGGGTGATGGCCCTACCCTCTCACCTTGAAACCACATCTCTCAGGCTCTACCTGCTGAACATCCAGGCCAAGATCCTGATTCTTGGCAACGGCGGTCTGAAGACATCGGCAACCTATCAGGAGGACGAGCATCTGCACAAGTGCGTAAAAACCCTCCAGAAGATAGACATCCAGATAAAAGAAAGGGAAAAGCAGAAAGTGATAGTCATCACAGGTACTGAACTGCTCGGTGAACTGTCATTCACGATAGACGACGAATAACAAGAAAGGAGAATGCATATGAAGACAAACAGAATCATGAACGAGATCCGCAGTACGATCTCACCGGAAATGAAGCAGCAGATGGAGATATCGGTGGCCATTGCCAACCGTATCTATGAAATTCTTGAAATCAAGGGAATGACACAGAAGGATTTGGCTCAGCGTCTGGGTAAGACCGAGACAGAGGTGAGCCGCTGGCTGTCGGGAACACATAACCTTACGCTATCAACTATCTGCAAGATATCTACGGCCTTGGGCGAGGATATCGTCACCGTACCCAAGAGGGTCATGGAGCCGGAGATGGAAATGGCCTGATGTTTTCTATGTAGGATTATGCGGGGAGTCCCAATATTCGGGGTTCCTCGCATTATTTATGGAATT
>JAEEGL010091064.1_pt1 | contig 14792 bp, 8 predicted proteins | sample 9134231 | NCBI WGS metagenome assembly JAEEGL01 (sample SAMN16246548, study PRJNA631951) | gut metagenome | biome: gut microbiome; feature: rumen; material: fiber-attached | host: Bos | place: Iran: Karaj | collected 2018-10 | reverse complement strand
TTCCTCGTTATGGGACAGCAACTACGCAAACGCCTGAAACGTGAACGCCGCGTGCGCTACAACAAGCGCGTCAAAGCTCGCGCTGCTCAGGCAAAGAAGGCCTAAGGGCACTTCACTTTACCGCCTGTCGGTGACTCCGGCAGACAAACATCATCTTCTGGCGTGATGGCCGAGCGGTTAGGCAGAGGTCTGCAAAACCTCGTACAGCGGTTCAACTCCGCTTCACGCCTCCATTTCGTGACCACCGCGCAATCGGTGGTCTTTTTCTTTTACTCTACCACATAAAGTGTTGCAAAAACGATGCTTTTTTGCTAACCTATTACCATGAATACAAAACACATCTTCTCCGCACTTCTCTTCGCCGCCGTCGCGGCGTGCGCCCAGGACGCCACCTGGCTTCCTGCCAACTCGACCGGGGCTCTGTCCCTCGACTACAAGGCGCTGCGCGCCATTCCCATGGTTGCGAAGCTGATCGACAACGCCGATCAGTCTTCGGGAAGCGTAGCCATGCAAGGTGTCTCGGCGGGACAAATGGCCATCTTCAAGGAAGTCCAGAAGGATGTCTCGAAGTTGCTCGTCGCGATGATCCCCGGCGCCACGTCGAGCGAGCCTCACGGCGTCTCCTTCGTCTCCGGCACTTTCGACACGGCCCAGATCGCCGCTAAGCTGAAGGCCGACCCGAACTGCACGGTCTCGGTCAAGGACGGCGTCACGGTCTACGCCCCGAAGAGCGCCACTGGCAAGCCCACATACGCCGTCTTCCCCTCCAAGGGCCTGATTGTGGGGTCCGACAATCTCGACGCCCTTTTCGCCGGCCTTCAGACCATGCAGAAGAAGGCGCCGGCTCTGGCCTCCGACTCCTTGATTTCCCGGGCAATCGCCAAGAGCTTCCCGCTCGTCCTTGTTGCGGACACATCGTTTCTTTCCAAGCAGGGTGTGACGATGCCGATCGGCGGCGGGGCACTTCCGGCCTTCTGCGCCTTCACGCTTCGCGCCAAGGACACGGCGCACCTTCTGGCCGACCTGACAGGTGTCTTCGCCTCGGACGAGGAGGCCACGCAGATGGCCACGACCCTCAACGCGATGAAGACCGTGTACGCCATGCAACTGGCCGCCAATCCGCAGTCCGCCCAGCTCGCGGGACTGCTCTCGGCCCTTTCGGTCGCCGCCAAGGGCAAGAACGCCACCGCGTCCGCGACAATCGACGAGGCTTTGATCAACTCGCTTTCAGGCCTTGTCCCGAACATGGCGGCGCCGGCAACCGCCAAGTAATCAGACCTTACTTTCCCTTCCAGTTGAAGCGGGGAAGCCGGCGATGACGGCTTCCCCGCATTTGCAATAACCTCCCATTCGCACGATTCGTCATGAAACTCTCCTGCGTCCTGACCCCTTCGACCCTTCGCCACTTCCCAAACGCACCGCTGCCTGTCAAGCGCCTCACATCAATCGACGCCGCCCTCAACGAGCGCTTCAGCTTCCAGCTCGCGCTTCGTGCCGACGCCGACATGAAGGCGACCGTCGCGACCGAAGGGCCGGAGGGGTGGGGTATTCGCATTCGCCGCGTCGGCCTCGTCCCCGTCTTCCACCACAACCCGCCGGTTCTCGAAAACCCGCTTGACACCGACGGACTCGGCCACATCCCCGGTCTCGTCCCCGACCCGCTTTTCGACGAGGATACCGTGATTCTCACTGAGAACGAGACGAACGCCTTCTGGTTCTCCGTGGTTCCGCCCAAAGGCGCGAAACCAGGCAAGTACCGCATTACCGTCAAGGCGCAGCCCCATGAGCGCTGGGGCGAGTGCAAGGCCGTCGGCCGCGCGGTCTCCGCATCGCTCTCGGTGACGCTTCACGATGTCGTCATCCGTCCGCGCAGCGACTTCCATGTCACGCACTGGTTCTACAACGACTGCCTCATCACCTGGTACAAGACCAACGGCTTCGACGAGAAGTACTGGGAGATTCTTTCGCCCTACCTCAAGGATATTGCCGACCACGGGCAGGACACGGTCTACGTGCCGCTCTTCACCCCGCCGCTCGACGGCGACAAGCATCCGTCGCAGCTCCTCAAGGTTAAGAAGGCAGGAAAGGGGCGCTATGCCTTCGACTGGTCTGATGTCCGCCGCTACGTCCGCACCGCGAAGAAGTGCGGCATCACTCACTTCGAGTGGTGCCATCTCTTCGCGCAGTGGGGCTGCCGCTACGCCCTCCGCATCTACGAAGGCCAGGGCGAGGGCGGGAAGCTTCTCTGGCCCGTCGACACGCCCGCCACCTCGGAGACCTACCGCGCCTTCCTCGCGCAGCTGCTTCCCGAACTCAAGACCTTTCTCCGCGAGGAGAAGCTGCTCACGAAGTCCTTCTTCCACATTTCCGACGAGCCCCACGGCGACGAAGCCAAGGCCAACTACAAGGCGGCCCGCGACATGGTCCGCGAGATTGCGCCATGGATGCGCTGCATCGACGCCCTTTCACAGATCGAATTCGGCCGCGAGAAGATCGTGGACATTCCCGTGCCGACAATCTCTACGGCGCTTGACTTCCACAAGGAGGGCATTGAGAGCTGGTGCTACTACTGTTGCGGCCCGCGCGGTGAGTACCTCCAGCACTTGATGGACACCCCGCTCGCGAAGATTGCCATGCACGGTTTCCTCTTCTACCGTTGGCCTTTCAAGGGCTTCCTCCACTGGGGCCTCAACTACTGGAACGTCAGCCAGACGCGGACGCTCATCGATCCGTTCATGACCTCCGACGGCAAGGCCTGGCCACGCGGCTGGGCCTACGGCGATACATTCTACATCTACCCGGGCGAAAAAGGTCCCGTCGATTCAATTCGCTGGGAAATCTTCGCGGAGGCTCTTCAGGACTACGCGCTTCTCCAGACGCTTGGCATTGGCCGTGACGCGTCATTCATGAAGGACGTCAAGTCCTTCTCCGACTTCCCCAAGAATCCTGCCTGGCGCAAGGCCGTCAAGGCGAAACTCTACAAACTCACGGAGCATGCCCATGCAAACTAGTCGTACCCTAAACATCATTCCGGCGCTCGTTGCGCTGTGCGCCGTCGCCCATGGCGGCATTGTCTTTGAGGAGAACTTCCGCAGCTATGCCGATAATGCGCCGGGCGTGACGCTCACGAACGGCATGTCCGTTGGCAACGACCCGATCTGGAACAACGCATACGAGCTGAACGTTCGCGCCAAGCGGGTTTCAGACGTATTCGCCGAGGGAATCGCACTTCCGAAGGACAATCGCTTCGACGTGCTCTTCTCCTTCCGATTCCTCAACTCCACCATGCCCAAGAAGGCGGACCCGAAGAAGGAAGGCGACAAGGACGACCCCGGCATCGCCTCATTCTTCGATGTCGTCCTAAGCACCGAGAAGGGCAAGACGCTGAAGATCACCATTGCCGCCGACAAAATCGCCGGTACGGATCGCCCCTTCCTTGCAAACTGGCAATGGGAGGAACTGGCCGTGAAGGCGAACGGCAAGGCGGCGGATGTCTTCGTCACGGCCGATCGCGTCTTCCAGAAGATTGCCTCGATCCCGCTCGGCGAGACCTTCGCGACCGTGAACTTCGCCGCCACGCCGGACAAGGAATTCTCGTTGCGCGACATCGTCGTGCGTACGCCGGAAGGCCTCAGGGGCCATCCCGTCGAGAAGCATTTCGCGTCTTTCAAGAGCCTTTCGCAGCCGATTCCCGACGCGCAGGTCGCGACGGGGACGGAGACGAATGTGATCCCCGCCGCGCCCATGGCCGGCGTCCGCTTCATTCCCGGCCAGCCCAAGGAGGGCCAGACGGTCTTCACCGTCAAGTGGTCGGACGGCACGGTCACGACCTATCCGGTCTCCGTCGCGTCGGTGAAGCACGGGTTGCTGATGCCGCTTGGCGACAAGCCGAAAGGGGCGAACATCGAACTCGCCGACGCCGCAATCGACGTGAAGGGCATCGGCCGGCAGAACGTACGTCCGGACATGCGCCCCTTCCGTTCATCGCGCCAGATGGTCCCGCAGGGGCTCGACATCCTCCGGGATTGGAACCGCCTGCCTTCCGCTTCGCGCCATCCGCTCGACGTCAACTTCGAGCGTGCGTCCAACGGCAATATCCGCGTCTTTTTTGACGGCTCAATCGCCGCGACGCTCTCCCTCAAGGACAATCCCGATGTCACGGTCGAGGAAATCGCCTTCCGCCCGGCGAAGGGCGTGTCGTACGCGATGCAGCCAGGTGGCGGCCTCTACGCCTCTTCCCGCTTCCTGCCGATCGACCTCTCCAAGAACCCCCGCGCCAAGGCCTTTGTCGACGCCTCCTATGCTGAAGGGCTGAAACCCGGCGAGGCCGAATTCGACGGCGTTCCCATCCTCGTCGCCGCGCCGCGTGACTCCGCCGATGTCGCCATCTGCAAGGAGGGCATGGGGAACTGGGCCCTTGAGGTCGAGGAATACCACGGGCGCAACCCGCTCCAGGGCTTCCCGTCCGCCATCCACTACCGCCTCCCCGCCGCCGACTACGCCCGCGCGCACATTCTCTTCGCCCTCGACCCAGACCGTGCCAAGGACAAGATCCTCACATTCTCGCTCGGCCACTACATGGGCAACGGCTCCGGTGCCAACATGGTGGCGCAGACCGTCGTGGCCGTCAAGGACGGCAAGATGCCCTTCGGTAGCCGCGAGGTCGGCAAGATCAAGCGCGGCAACGCCGAAATCCCTGTCTACTACCTGGCCGTAGACCTTGACATTGGCAAGGTCGCGGACATCGCGGCCCGCGGCTGGAACATGGACTTCGAGCTGATGGGGAAGGGATGGGAGAACCTCGAGCAGCTCGACAAGACCTCGAAGCCCGACCCCAATTCCGACAGCGCATTCAACATCTTCGGCCTCACGCTTGAAAAGGCGCCCGTCATCGCCGGCTTCATTCAGGACCAGCCCGCCAACGTCTTCACGGCCGACGAAAAGGACCGCAAGACGACCGTCACGCTCAAGGCCGTCGCGGACAAGGCCGCCGGTTCCGTCTCCTGGGTCGCGAAGGACATGCGCGGCCGTCCCGTCTTCTCCGGCGAAAAGCCGTTCGCCTTCGAGAAGGCCGGCGAGACAAATGCCTTCGCCATAGCCCTTGGCGACGACACCGGGCGCGGCTTCTACACGCTGGACGTCACCGTCCGCGACGAGGCCGGCGCACCCTACTTCACCCACGCGGCCCGCTTCGCAATCCTGCCGCCCGCAGGACGCCTCGTGGACAAGTTCAAGTCGCCCTACGCGACATGGTGGTTCAACTCCCACGGCGCACCCGGCGCAGCCACGCTCGGCGGCCCCATCATGCAAAAGGCCGGAATCCGCAAGGCCTCGTGGAACTCTCCCGGACGGGAAACGGCCGAAAAGTACGACATCACCGGTGTCGGCAACCTCAGCGCCCCCGGCGGCCGCGACTTCGACTACGAGACCGGCCATTTCAAGGGCGGCAAGATTCCCGACCCGAATGACCCAGAGACGAACCCGAAGAAGAAGCGCCAGATCGAGCTCGACGGCGAGGCCATGTTCGTCCGCAAAGTGCAGGGCGGCATCGACGGCCATGTGAAGAACGGCCGCCACGCCGACCACATGCTCATCTGGCATGAGTCTGGCCCCGGATATGGCATTCCCGAAGAGCTTCTCAACATGCCCGTCCCCGAGGTGCCCGAGGGCGACAGGAACATCGCCAAGTACGTGAATGAACTTGGACGGCTCATGCGCAAACACTTCCCGAACATCAAACTTCAGTTCGGAAACAGCTCCGCCTCGATTGGCGCAGCCGTCCGTCCGCTGCGTGCCGGCGCCAACCCCGACTACTACGACTACATGGGATTCGAGACGCCTGCGCAGGTCATCAAGCCGGAGAAACTCCAGGAGGTTGGTTTCCAAGGCATGCGCATTACGCTGGAAATCGCCTCGCTCCTCGCCAAGCGCCCGGTGAAGGGCAACGGCAGCTGGGAGTTCACCTACCGCTGCGAGCGCGACATGGGCGAGCAGCAGCAGGCTGAGTGGTATGTCCGCGACGTGCTCATCTCCCTGGCGAACGACTTCTTCCTCATCAGCCCCGGCATCCTCTTCGACTGCTCGTCGGGATACTACGATTCCCTGTGGGGGGCTTCCGGCATCCTCCAGCGCGGCCCCTACGGCTACCCCAAGCGCGCCTACGTCGCCTACGCCGTTCTCACCAAGTGCCTCGACGGCGTCAAGTTCGTGCGCCAGCTCGACACCGGCTCGACGACCGTCTACGCCCTTGAGTTCAAGCGCCTCGACGGCAAGACCGCGACGGCGCTCTGGGCCGCGCGCGGCGAAGTCGACTTCCTCGTCGACTCCGCCTCCACCGGTACCTGGACGGAAATGTACGGCGCCGAATACGCGATTCCTGTCGGCAAGTCCGTGGTGAACGGCGGCACCTCGCCCGTCTACGTCGTCACGGACAAGCCGCTCAACGGCGTCTCCATCAAGGAGCGCCGCTTCCCGAAGGAGATGGAGATCGCCATGCCGGCGGCCGTCGCCGACCGCCTCGACGATGTCCGCGATGTCTATCTTGAACCCGATCCGGAGCTTGAGACCCAGCATCACGCCTATCTTCCGATCCTAAAGCCCGGAACCTTCACCCTCTCTCAGGCGACCGACCTGGAGAAGGGGGCGTGCATCGAGCTCGCTCTCGACACGACGACAGACCCCTACAAGTCCAAGTACATCACCGAGTACACGACGATCCGCTTCAAGGAGCCTAAGGTCATCCCCGGTACGCCGTCCGTCATCGGCGTCTGGGTGAAGGGCAATTCGAACTGGGGGCAGATCCGCTTCGAGATCGAGGACGCCAAGGGCGAAGTCTTCAAGAACCTCTCGACCGGCAGGAGCTGGGGTTGCGACATCATGGACTGGCCCGGCAACCTCTGCGTCGACTTCGATGGCTGGGGCTATGTCTACCAGTCGCTCGTCCCGAACAAGCTCGTCAACGACCACAGTCCCGGCCCCGTCAGCGAGCAGTGGGTCTCGACGGGACATGGCGACAAGGTCATCCAGTACCCGATCAAGGTTCGCGCCATCACGGTCGGCATGTACCGCACGAAGCTCGACCTCCTCGACTTCAAGCCGTCCACGCCATCGATTCGTCTCCGCGATGTCGGCGGCAGAACGGAGTAAATGAGGTCGTTCATGGTTTACGCAAAGAACACAAAGGCCACAAAGACCCTGAAGAGGAAATTGTATTGGCGCTACATGCGCTATCTGGCCTTAGCGTTTTTTGCGTTGAGTTTTGTTTTCGAAGCTTCTGCCGCCGATGAAGGCGACCCAAATGTCATCTGCATCGGCAACATGTGCTTCCCCGTCGATGCCGTCCCCGAGGGCATGGAGACCAACGCCGTAGCCGCCGCAGGAGTCACGGACGGCGGATATGTCGTCGTGGCTTCCGCCGACGGCTACATGCCGCGCGATCCGTTCCTCAACTTCCTGCGTTCGGCCGCCGCGACCGGCGGCCACGCGGAGGAGGCGACTTTCGCGCGTGCGCCTTTGGCCTTCCTGGCCCGTCGCGGCTGGCTTCTGACGCTCCTGCTGATCTTTATGGCCGGCATGGCGCTCAACCTTACGCCGTGCGTTCTGCCGATGATCCCCGTTCAGCTTGCCATTCTCGGCATCGGGCACGGCGGGGACACGCCGCGTACAAAGCGCGAGGGATTTGTCCGTGGCGTCATCTACGGTGCCTCCATGGCCGTGAGCTACGGAATTCTTGGGGCGCTTGTCGTGCGCTCCGGCGGCTTCTTCGGCACATTGCAGTCCTCGCCCTGGTTCAACCTGTCCATTGCCGTCCTCTTCGTGCTGCTTTCTCTGGCGCTCTTCGACGTCATCTACATCGACTTCTCGCGTTTCGGGCGCTACAGGGGGAAATCCGCCGGACTCATCGCCGTCTTCGCCACGGGCGCGCTCGACGCGCTGCTGGCTGGGTCGTGCGTTGCCCCCGCGCTTCTCGCCGTGCTGGTGCTTGCGGGAACGCTTTACGCCGAAGGGCATGCCGCCGCGATTCTGCTCCCCTTCGTGCTGGGGCTCGGCATGGGATTCCCGTGGCCCTTCATCGCCACGGGCCTCGCCGCCGTGCCAAAGCCCGGCGCCTGGATGAAGCGCGTCAAATGGATATTCGGCGTCATCGTCGTTCTGCTGGCGGTCTACTTCGCGAACCTCGCTTCCGCTGGATTCAACCCGAAGGCGAGGGAAGGCAGCCTGGATTTCTCCACTTCGGTCGACGTCCGCGACCTTCGCGCGCATCTCGCCTCCCTTGATCTATCGGAGAAGCCCGTGCTCCTCGACTTCTGGGCGACCTGGTGCCGCAACTGCTCCGCCATGGAGCGCGTGACCTTCCACGACCGAGATGTGGAGCAGTCGCTCCGCCGAGACTTCACGCTGGTCCGCGTCCAAGCCGAGAACCCGGCCGACCCAGAAACGGCGGCCGTTCTGCGCGAGTTCAACGTCATCGGCGTCCCCGCCTTCCGCGTCGTGCGGGCAAAATGACAAGGCTGGGCATTCTCTGATATAATTCTCCCCTAATGACAGGAGTTACACCATGAAGTTCAAGCAGACAATAATCTGGCTCGCGGCGCTTGTGCTGGGAGCCGTTCTCGGGACGTTGGGCATCGGATGGCTCGACGAGTTCCTCAATTTCATCGCCTCGGCCTACACGCGGCTCTTCCAATTCGTGGCCGTTCCGACTGTCGCCCTTGCCATTCTCACGGCCCTGGCCTCGCTGGGGGATGGGAGGTCGATGGGCAAGGTCTTCGCGAAGACGCTTTCGTTCACGGTCCTCACCTCCTTCGTCGCCGCCGTCATCGGCCTGGTCCTCTTCCTCGTCGTCAATCCCGGCAAAATCGACGAGAGCGTCGTCAAGGCCGTGGCGGACAACGCCGAGGCGATGGAGCAGATAAGCAGGGTTCCGGAAACGGTTTATGGACATATTCTCGCGGCCATTCCGAACAACCTCATCAACCCGTTCCTCTCAGGTAACATTCTGCCGATTGTCCTCATTTCAGCTGCCATGGGCATCTCCATCGCGATTCTTGGACGCGGTAGCGAAAACATCCAGGCCCTCCACAAGGCGCTTTGCGGTCTCCAGGAGATTTTCTTTGGCATGATCAGGGGCCTCATCTGGGCGCTTCCGGTCGGAATCGTGGCCTTTGCCGCCCAGCTCGCGCAACAGATGTCCGCCGGCGTTGTCGTGGGGTCCATCGGCAAGTACGTCCTCGTCGTGCTCGGCGGCAACGTCATCCAGTTCTTCATCATTCTGCCGCTCTTCTGCTTCCTGCGCGGCGTCAACGGCTACAGGCTCATGCGCCAGATGTCGCCGGCCCTCCTCATGGCCCTCTTCACCAAGTCGTCTGCGGCGACGCTTCCCGTCACAGTCGCCACGGCGGAGAAGAACATGAAGGCCCGCCCCTGGATAGCCCGTTTCATCCTGCCCCTCTGCTGCACCATCAACATGAACGGCTGCGCCGCGTTCATACTCGTGACGTCGCTCTTCGTGATGCGCAACTCCCCCGACTGCACTGTCGCCCTTACGCTCCCGACGATGATCGGGTGGTGCTTCGTGGCCGTGATCTGCGCAATCGGCAACGCCGGCGTCCCCATGGGCTGCTACTTCCTCACGCTCTCGCTGATGGCCGGAGTCAACGGCAATCTCATGATCCTCGGCGTGATCCTGCCGATCTACACGATCATCGACATGATCGAGACCGCCGAGAACGTCTGGAGCGACTGCTGCATCTGCGCCGTCGTCGACAAGGAGCTGCCCGAGTCCGACGGGGATAAGAGACAGTCCGCCATTTAGCGTCGCCCAGATGGATTGCGTGTATTTCGTTTCCGGCATCGACACCGGAATCGGGAAGACGATTGTCACTGGCCTCATGGCGCGCGCCCTGCGTTCGCGGGGCGTCGACGCCATCACCGTCAAGCTCGTGCAGACCGGCAACGTGGGCCGCTCGGAGGACATCGACGCCCATCGGGCCATCTGCGGCGACGCCCGCTTCCCCGAGGACGATCAGGGGCTTACCGCCCCGCAGATATTCAAGTTCCCGTCGTCCCCGCTTCTCGCAGCCTCGATGGAGGGCCGCACAGTGGATCTGGCTGCGATTTCGCGCGCGGTCGGAGCCTGCGCCGCGAAAAGGGACGTAGTCCTCGTCGAAGGGGCCGGAGGGCTCGACGTGCCGCTAACGGAGGAGACGCTGACGATAGACTTCGCCGCCTCGCGGGGATGGCCGCTGATCCTCGTCACATGCGGCCGGCTAGGCTCCATCAACCACGCGCTGCTGTCCCTGGAGGCCGCGCGTTCGCGCGGAATGAAGGTCGCCGGGGTGGTCCACAACTGGCACCCCGACGCCGACCCGCGCATTGACGAAGACGCAGTCGAAACCGTCCGACGCCATCTCGGGAAATTCGGATTCCGCCCCGTCGTCGTCCGCGTGCCCCGCGTCCCCGCCGGCGGCCCGTACCCTGACATCGACTTCTCCGGAATCTTCGCATGACCCCGCTCGAATACGACCGCGCATACATCTGGCATCCATACGCATCGCTCGGGGATCCGCCACCGGTCCGCATGGCCAAAGGCGGTGAGGGCGTCGAACTGGTCCTGGACGACGGCCGCCGCCTCATCGACGCCGTATCCAGCTGGTGGTGCGTGGCCCACGGCCACAACCACCCCGCCATCGTCGAGGCGATCCGGCGCCAGTCCGGCCGCCTGTGCCACGTGATGTTCGGCGGCTTCACCCATGAACCGGCAGTCGAACTCTCGCAGCGGCTGGCCGCCTTCGCGCCGAAGGGGCTGGACCGCGTGTTTTTCGCGGATTCCGGCTCCATCTCGGTTGAGGTCGCGGCAAAGATGGCCGTCCAGTACCAGACCTCTCTCGGCCACCCGGAGCGCAGCCGCCTTCTCGCCCTGAAGGGCGGCTACCATGGCGACACCTCCCTCTGCATGGCCCTTTCCGACCCCGACGGCATGCACACGCTCTTCAGGGGCATAATGACCCGCCACTTCTTCGCCGAGAAGCCCTCCGTGCCATTCGGCGCGCCATGGGTTCCGGCGGACGCCGCCTCGATCGCCGAGACGCTGGACCGCCACGGAGGCGAAATCGCCGCCATGATCTGCGAGCCTGCATTCCAGGCGGCGAACGCGATGAACTTCTACAATCCGGGGTACCTGCGCGAAATGCGCCGCCTGTGCGACGAATCCGGGGCGTTGCTGATCTTCGACGAGATCGCGGCCGGCCTTCACCGCACCGGCCCGCGCTGGGCGCAGGAGCACGCCGGCGTGACGCCCGACATCATGACCGTCGGCAAGGCCCTCACCGGCGGCCACATGACCCTTGCGGCGACTCTCGCCTCCGAACGGGTCGCGGTGACCATCTCCTCCGGCACCCCGTCGGCCTTCATGCACGGCCCGACATACATGGCGAATCCGCTCGCCTGCGCCGCCGCATGCGCCTCGCTCGACCTTTTCGCCGCGACTGACTACCGCGCAAACGTCGCACGCCTTGAGCGCGATTTCCGTCTCGGCCTCGAACCGCTCCGCGAACTCCCCAATGTCCGCGACGTTCGCGTCCTCGGCGCGGCGGCCGTAGTCGAGGTGGAGCGCCTTCCGGCTCGCGACGACATCGAGCGCGTCATCGATTCCCACGGCGTCTGGCTGCGGCCATTCTGCAACTTCATCTACGCCATGCCGCCACTCGTCACGGACGGCAAGTCCGCGTCGCGCATCATCGGGGCCATTGCCGATCTCGCGGCCTGCCCGCCCGGCCCCGCTTCAGACGGCGATTTCCATGAATGACAGGCTCTATTCCGTGAAAATGCGCGCCTCATGCGGCGGGGCGCATGTCTCGGGCGCGGAGAAGATCGTCCCGCCCGCCGCCGTTCCCCGCACCGCCTCGGCGCTTGTGGAACGGGCATTGACCCACTCCAAGGGCGAACCGGACGCCGTGAACGTCAAGATCGAGCTGGCCGGGGACATTCTCCGCCTGCCGTCGCTTCCCGCCAGGACCTTCACCACCGCCACCGCCGCCGAGGGACTGGCAAAGGCCGCCGAATTGCTCGCCGCCGGCGGCGTCACGCGCGTGTCCGAAATATTCGCGCTCTTCCGCGAGACCTACGCCATGCGCGGCGCCATGCTCCTCGACGCGGACACCCTTGAGCGCCTTGAGCCCGACCGTTCGCGCGGCGTCCGGGCGACGTACATGGACGATGCCGACTCGATCGCCAAGGGTACCGCATCCGGCAAGAACCACTACGCCGAGGCCGTCGTCCTCGCGACCAAGGTGCTCAACGCGCCCGGGATCATCGCCGAAATCTGCGTCTCCGACGATCCCGACTACGTAACCGGCTACGTAGCCACCCGCGAACTCGGCTATTGCCGCATAACGACGGTCAAGGAGAAGGGCGACCCCAACGGAGGCCGCATCTTCCTCTACCGCGGCCCGCGCGAACAGGTTGCGGAGACTATCCGCTTCCTTGAGAAGCGGAGCGTAGTTGTCATTGGCGTGCCAGTCCTCGACGAGCCGGTTCCCGAACGCCGCTTTGCCGGCGTCGCAGCCGAACTCGGGGCAATAGCCGCGGCCGGCCTCGCCAGGTCATGCCGCGTTCTGGATGCTCCAACAGGCCCAGTCGCCCGTCTTGGAGGGCGCGAGGTCGCCGTGCTTTCCTCCAACGACTACCTCGACCTCGCGCGAGACGAGCGCGTCACCTCCGCGGCGGCGGCCGCCGCCCGGGCCTGGGGCGCCGGTTCCGGTGGCTCGCGGCTCACGACGGGGACGCAGCCCCCGCACGACGCGCTTGAGCGCCATATCGCGGCATTCACGGGCTCCGAGGCGGCAATCGCATTCGCCACGGGCTACATGGCCAATGTCGGCGCCATAACCGCACTCGCCCGCAAGGGCGACGCAATCGTCTCCGACGAGCTGAACCACGCATCGATCATAGACGGATGCCGCCTCTCCGGCGCCGACGTCTTCATCTACCGGCACAACGACATGGACGACCTGGGGCGCAAGCTCGCCTCGTGCCGCGAGTACCGCCGCCGGCTCGCAGTCGCGGACGGGGTCTTCTCCATGGACGGCGACCTGCTCGATCTGCCCCGCTTCATTGCCCTGTGCAGGCGCTACGACGCCTTCTCCATGGTTGACGAAGCCCACGCCTTCGGCGTTGTCGGTCCAACTGGCAGGGGCCTTGCCGAACACTTCTGCTGCGAGCGGCCCGACATCACGGTCGGGACGCTCTCCAAGGCCCTGGGATCGGAGGGCGGCTTCGTCTGCGGGTCGCGTCTCATCGTAGATTTTCTGCGCAACAGGTCCCGCCCGTTCATCTTCTCGACCGCCCCTGGCGCCCCAGCCGTCGCCGCGGCGGACGCGGCGCTCGACATACTTGGGGCGGAGCCGTGGCGCGTCGGGCGGCTGCGGGAGAACGTAGCGGTCTTTCTGAAGGCGCTTGCCTTGCGCGGAGTCTCCGCCGCGTCGCAGTCGGCCATAGTCCCCGTGATGGTCGGCGACGAAAGGCGCGCGGTTGCCGTTTCCGAGGCGCTGCTGGCAAGGGGATTCCTGATTCCGGCCATTCGCCATCCGACCGTCCCGCGCGGTTCAGCCCGGCTCCGCATCACGGTCATGAGCGCGCACACGCCGGAGCTCCTGCGTTCGGCGGCCGACGCAATCGGGGCGCTTCTGCGGGAATTTTGAAAAGGAAAGCAAATTAGTCTTTACATTTGCCAGGAGTTGGCCGATAATATGGACAACTCGCGCGCCTTTGCGCGTAGTAACCGAACCGAGGACTCCACATGAAGCAATCCATTCTCGCCACCTTCGCGGCCGCGGCGTTCGCGTTTGCCGCACAAGCGGATACCGCCCTTTACTTCGACGGAAACACGTACATCGACACAAAGCAGCAGTTCGCACTTGCAAACTCCGTGTCGCTTTCGGCATGGATTCGCATATCTCCTTCCATTACCGTGAACCCGCCAACTGGAAGCGGCTTCCCAGGGTGCGGCATTGTCGGGCAGGGCTACTTTGGCGGGGCTACCGGTCTTGGATTTTATCTCAGCACGCCCATAACCACCGCCGCCACCTCTGACGACTCGGTCGTAGGCCAGATGCGCCAGTCTGGAAATACGCTGAACATAACATATAAAGATCCAACGCTTTACACGGCAAGCGAGTGGCACCACTACCTTCTTGTCCGCGACAAGACCGCCGGGAAGGGGCTTCTATATGTTGATGGGGTTCTAATTTCCGCGGGAGACTTTTCGTCAAGCTACAATATTTCCCCGAACTTTACTTTCGCCATCGCCAAGAACATGGCTGGCCCGGGAGGCCTTTTCCGCGGTTGGATTGCCGATGTCGCGCTTTGGGATGTTGCGCTGACTGCCAGCGACGCACAACTGCTGACCCAGAAGAGGCCTACGGAAATCGGCAAGGCACCGTATGCCTTCTTCCCTCTCGATGAGGGAACCGGCTCCAGTGTGGTCAACACCGTTTCCGGTTCGTCATATCCCAAAACCGCCGGAACGCTGGTCTGGCAGGATGATCCGACGCTTCACCGCACATCGGACGCGGACATGCCGCTCTTCGCGACAGCCCCGGTGATCACCCTGCGCCAGCGCGTAGGAACAGTCGCGACCAGCCTCTCTTCCGTGGGCACGGGCGAGGTCGCCAATGTTTCGCTCTGGGTCGGCACGGTGAAAAACGAGCAGAGCCTCGTCCAGTCCGGCGAGACGCAGACCGTCGCGACTAATACGCCCGTCTCCTTTGTCCACAACTTCCCGGCTTTCAACA
>JAEEGL016075443.1_pt1 | contig 14793 bp, 10 predicted proteins | sample 9134231 | NCBI WGS metagenome assembly JAEEGL01 (sample SAMN16246548, study PRJNA631951) | gut metagenome | biome: gut microbiome; feature: rumen; material: fiber-attached | host: Bos | place: Iran: Karaj | collected 2018-10 | reverse complement strand
GATGTCGTAGTAAGCGCGTAGCATGCTCAGGAACACGCTCTTGCCAAAGCGCCTCGGGCGGATGAGGAAGAGAAAGTTATCTGTCGTCTCCATTTTAGAGATATACATCGTCTTGTCAACGATGTACTTCCCTTCTCTTTGTATTTGTTTGAAGTCGGAGATGCCGTAGGGCAGCAACTTGATTTTTTCCATGACTGTCGTTCTTTGAAGGCAAAGATAACTCAAAAAATGCGTATATGCAAAAAAACGCGGAAGAATGAAGGTATTTTATCCCCAGCAAAGGCTTTCTGGTACTCAAAGGTATTATTCTTCATCCACTTATGGAGTGAATGGGTTTTCCGTCGAGGAATGCCCTGACATTGGCGGTGGCGATGTCCATGAGGCGGGTGCGGGCCTCAAAGGTGGCCCAGGCGATGTGGGGCGTGATGTATGCGTTGGGAGCATGAAGCAGGGGATTGTCGGCAGAAGGAGGTTCGACAGACAGCACATCGGCACCATAGGCAGCGAGGTGACCGCTCTGCAGGGCATCGGCCACCTCCTGCTCATTGACGAGCGGACCGCGCCCGGTGTTGATGATGATGGCGCCCTTCTTCATCTTGGAAATGCTTTTGGCATTGATCATCTCACGGGTGGACTCCGTGAGCGGACAGTGAAGCGTGAGGATGTCGGACACCGCCAGCAAATGGTCGAGGGAGGTTTTCTGCAATCCCTCGGGCAGAGAAGTCTGCTCCTTGCTGGTGAGGGCGAACACCTCCATGCCAAACGCGATGGCGATGCGCGCCACGCTCATGCCGATGTTGCCAAGGCCCACAATGCCCAGGGTCATTCCTGACAGTTCACGGAGCGGTGTGTCCCAATAGCAGAAGTCACGGCTCTCCGACCATCGTCCGTCACGGTTCAGCCGGGCATAATGCCCCACCTGTCCGACAATGTTGAGGATATGTGCGAATGTCATCTGCGCCACGCTCTGCGTGCTGTAGGCAGGGATGTTGGTCACGATGATGTTCCGCCTCTTCGCCTCAGCGATATCTACCACATTGTAGCCCGTCGCCAGCACACCGATGTAGCGCAGTTTGGGCAGTTTAGCCAACTGCCGCGCGTCCAGCAACACCTTGTTGGTCAGCACTATCTCCGCATCCGCCGCACGCTCCTCCACCTCCTCGGGTGTGGTGCGGTCATATACGGTGAGGTCTCCCATCTGCGCCAGCGGTTCCCACGACAGGTCGTTGGGATTGGCAGCATATCCGTCCAATACAATGATTTTCATTTGTCGTCCTTGAATCTGTCGCCCCAGCATCGGAGCATGTTCTGATACAATTTTTCCTCAGAAGGCATGTGCTGCGCCATCCACAGCCGTCGGCCGGTGAGTTCATCGGGCATGAACTGCTGCACGACGAAATGACCCGGGAAATCGTGAGCATATTTGTAGCCATCGCTATAGCCCAACTGCGCCATGAGTTTGGTAGGTGCGTTGCGCAGATGGAGCGGCACCGGTTGGTTGCCCGTCTCTCGAACCAATTGCAGTGCGGCATCGATGCCCAGATACGCGGAGTTGCTCTTGGGGCTCGTGGCGAGATATACCGCCGCCTCAGCCAAAGGGATGCGCCCCTCGGGCCATCCGATTTTCATCACCGCATCGAAGGCCGCGTTCGCCAGCAGCAACGCATTGGGATTGGCCAGTCCGATGTCCTCTGCCGCACTGATGACCAATCGGCGCGCGATGAACTGCGGGTCCTCGCCACCCTCGATCATACGAGCCATCCAATAAAGGGCCGCATCGGGGTCGCTGCCGCGGATGCTCTTGATAAATGCCGAGATGATGTCGTAGTGCATCTCGCCGTCCTTGTCATAGGCCAGGGGATTCTGCTGCAACTGTTTTTCCACCTGTTCGTCGGTGATGACCACCTCCTCCGGCGGAGGCACTGCCCCCACCATCAGTTCGAGTATGTTGAGCAACTTGCGTGCATCGCCCCCGCTGTAGCGCATCATCGCCCCCGTCTCACGAAGCGTAATGGTGCGCTCGCGCAATTGGACATCGGTGGTGACGGCACGTTGCAGCAACTGCATAAGGTCGTCTTTCTCCAAAGACTTGAGGACATAGACCTGGCAGCGTGAGAGCAGCGGGCGGATGACCTCAAAGGAGGGATTCTCAGTAGTGGCGCCGATGAGTGTCACGACACCCTTCTCCACGGCCCCGAGCAAGGAGTCCTGCTGGCTCTTGCTGAAACGGTGGATCTCATCGATGAAGAGAATGGGTGAAGAGGTGTTGAAGAAGCGGGACTTCTTTGCCTTGTCGATGACGTCTCTCACATCCTTCACTCCGCTGGTGACGGCACTGAGTGTATAGAAAGGAGCCTCCAACTTATTGGCGATGATCTGCGCCAGCGTGGTTTTGCCTACTCCCGGCGGTCCCCAAAGGATGAATGACGATATATGTCCTGCGTCAATCATCTTGCGCAGTATCGCCCCCTCCCCTACCAGGTGCTTTTGCCCGATATAGTCATCGAGCGTGCGGGGCCTCATTCTCTCGGCTAATGGTTCACTCATATTGATTGCAAAAATAAATGATTTTTTTCAAATATACAAACCATACAACATTAACAATTCAGCGAATAAGTTTTAGAGTGCCCTAACGGGCAGAAATGATAAAAAAATGAATAAAAAAATAGTAAAAAAATATTTCTTACCATTTTCTTAAAAATTTTCTTAAGATTTTTCGCCGAAGGCGACTTCCTTTACTCACATACAACAGGCATATATAAAAATTCTATTAATTATTTGGATATAAAAAAGAAAGTATTTACTTTTGCAGCAAAACATCGAAGAAGCCCCAAAACGCCTGTACTCATTCATGCGAATCACACTGCTGCAAACCGACATCATCTGGTCGTCGCCTGGAGACAACATCCAGCAGGCAGCCCAATTGATGGATTCTTCGCGGGGAAGTGAACTTTATGTGCTGCCAGAGATGTGGAGCACAGGGTTTGCCACCCAGCCCGAAGGCATTGCAGAGACTGATGGTCAGTCACTTGCATGGATGATATCAGAAGCGCAGAACCGGCATGCCGCCATCTGCGGGAGCATCGCGGAAGGAGAGCACCAGCCCGACGGAAGCATTGTCTATCACAACCGCCATTATTTCGTCGGTGCCGACGGCAAGGTGTCGTATTACGACAAGCGCCATCTGTTTGGCTACGCCGGAGAAGACGCCCACTACCGCCGGGGTGAAAAGCGGACGGTGGTGAGTTGCGGAGGATGGAGATGGCTGCTGCTGGTATGTTACGACCTTCGCTTCCCGGTGTGGAGCCGCTACGACGGCGACTACGACGGCATCATTATCGTCGCCAACTGGCCCTCCAGCCGACAGCCAGTCTGGGACACGCTGATACGGGCAAGGGCGATAGAAAACCAATGCTGTGTGGTGGCGGTGAACCGCGTAGGCCAAGATGAGAAATGCACTTATCAGGGAGGCAGCATGGTGGTAGATGCCAAAGGGCGAGTCATCGCCCGTTGTCCGGACAATGAGGTAGCGGCGGTCACCGCCGACCTTGACATCGAGGAGTTGCGTGCGTTCCGCGCCAAGTTTCCGGTTCTCAATGACAGAGACCATATATCAGAATTCATTGACTAACAAAATAGTATGAAAAGAGAAAAGAAAGCCCTTTCGTTGAAGACGCTCAACAAGAGCAATGTCTGGGACCTGCAGGAAAACGACATTTTCCGCCTTTGGGAGGCAGCAGAGAAAGATGCAGACATGAAAGAGTATGTGCGCCATTATCTCGACATCATCAAAAGTGCCTTTGATGTGGAAGAGGTGAAGGTGGACAAGCCCGAGGTAGTGAAAAAATACGAGTCACGAGGCTTCAAAGTGGGATTGCTGAAGACAGACGACAGCACAAAGACGAAATTTGCCATCAAGAAGCGCCCCATCCTCCGTGTGACGGACCTGACATACGAGAATATCCGCCATATCTCCACCACCAAGTTGCTGGAGGCCATCGACCGCAATTTCGGAGGCGGATGGGACAGTCTCTCGCAGAGTATTCAGGACATCATCGAGAATGGTTTTGACATCAGCACCACCACGCTGCCCAAGGACCGTCTTCACAAGCCAGGCGGCATGTATGAGAAGAAGGTGGCCGACGGTTTCGAGGTGCTTGAGATCACCAAGGGCATGTGGGTGGAGGCTATCTTCGCCAAGGCAAAGCCCGAGGTAGAGCGCCCGCATATTCAGTTTGATGAGGATGACGAAGACCTGGACGTCGACCGTGACGACGAAGACGACGACGAGGATCTCCCGTTGGAAGAAGATACCTACAACATGCCTGACGAGGATGATGCATTTGACGAGGACAAACTGACGGAGGAAAGTTACCGCACCACCTTTGAGACAGATCCCGAAGACCTCAATTTCGAGGCAGAGAGCATATCAGATGATTATGAGGACTAATCACCTTATATAAAGAGACTAATCACCTTATATAAAGAAAGTGGGCACTTCTTTTGAAGTGCCCACTTTCTTTATGTCTTATTCAGACAGACTCAGTCATTCATTCCTTCGGCAGATCAGAAGGAGTAGCCCAGGGTGCACATCACCTGATGGCGCTTGTTGTTCACCTCCACACCATTGGCGATGTTGTCGAAATCGTAGTATTTATTGTCAGTGTAACTCATGAAGGGATAGAAGTCACCCTTCACCATGCTGTACTGATAAGCAAGGTCTAAATTGATCTTTCCAGTGCTGTAGCCAAAGCCCAATGTGAAGCGGTTGGTGTCCTTCCAGTTGGTGTAGTCGGTGGCCGAAGCGATATAGGAGCCATTTGACTGGATGGATCCGTCCTTGAAGCCATTCTTGTTATACATCGCCGTGGAGAAATTGTAACCGGCGCGCAGCGCAATCTCCGGAGTCACCTTCAGTTCGGCACCCACCTTGACGGTGCTCACTCCCTTGAGGGTCAACTTGGTATGTTCGTTCATATTCTCATCATTGTGGCTGGTCTCATAATACTCATAGAACATATAGCCGCCACCGTCATTGATGCGTGTCTTGATGTTTCCATAATCGGCATACTCAAATCCTGCACCCAGAGCCAGTTGTTTGCCAACGGTATATCCTGCACTGAAACCGAACTTCCAGGGTGTATAGATCTTGTAGTCGTAGGAGTCCTCAGCCCACACGGTCGTTTTGCCGTCACTAACCTCGGTATAGTTGGAGGTGGTGAGGTCATACCATGTCGGAGTGTGGACATAGGCACCGAGAAGCAGCGGAGCGTATTCCACAGGACGGACGATGGCACCCAGTTTGACATCGACACCCTGTCCGGTGATTTCCCGTTCATCATAGACATTGAGTTTAGCAATTTCCTCGGGATTGGGCAGGATGAACTCGGTGTAATCGCCAACATGCTTGTAGTGTACATCGTGCACGCCCATGGTCACACCAAGATACACGCGGTCGTTGATATTGCCGCTGATATTGAAGTCATATTCACCGATATAACCTTTATGGGCACGGTCGAAATCATAATTGTTTGCCTCATAGAAATAGCGCTCGCCGTCGCCAGCCGCATACAGCAGGTTCTTCACATAGATATCGTCAAGTTGGTTGCAGGAGATATACGCATCTTCCATGTAGATGCGTCCCTCACCATCCATCGGACAAATCAGGCCGTTGTTCAATTTCATGTACGTCAATTTGTTCTGAGAGGCATACAACGTTCCGTCGGATGTACTTCTCCCAAACTGGTCGTCAGCAGAGAGGATGAGATTGAAATTGCGGCTCTTGTGATAGTTGAAGCCTACATTGAGGAAGGATGAGCCATCCAAAGACCTCAATGCCCACACACCGCCAAGTTGGTCGAAACTCACCTTGGTAGCGTCGCCGTGAGGATAGTCGGCTGCATTGGCCTGGGAAACAACGCCCACGGTGCCTTCTATCTTACTCTTGCGGAACCGTCCGATACCGGCAGGATTGGAACTGATGGTGGAGAGGTCGGCACCGAGAGCGTCGAGTGCGCCACCCATTCCCACATAGCGAGCCGTACCGTTGAGATCCTCTCCCGCTATTTTAGCATTCTCGTAAGTCTCCTGAGCAGCAGCCTGTCCTGCGGACAGCAACGCCACTGCCATCACAATATATTTGATTTTCATAATTGTCGGATTGTTGATAAGTTAAACGGTTGATATGCTGAACACTCATTTATTATCTGCCACGTCCGCCGCCGCCGAAGGAACCACCAGAGCGACTGCCTCCGCCGCCACCTCCGCCGCCGAAGGAGCCACCGCCACCAGAGCGACTGCCGCCACCGCTGCTATAGGAACCCGACGATGAAGAACCGCTGTAGGAAGATCCGCTGTAAGAAGGACCGGAACTGTAGGTTCTTGAATTGCCGCTGTAGGTAGGTGTGTAACTGTTGGCTGTACCATAATTGTTGGAGCGATTGCCGCCACCCAATGTCCGGCTGCCGCCACCCAGGCTGCTGGTCCTTGCTCCAGACCTGGTGTATGAGGAGCGGGAACCTGAACTGATGCCCGATCCTACATTGTTGGCGAAAGTGCCGCTGCTGATGGCACGACCTCCGAATGCTCCGTGTGAGGCAACCGTGTAACTGCCATTGCTGTGCGACCTTGAAGTGGAACTCGGACTGGTATGGGCGAGATTGCCGCCTCGGTTGTAAGACACATATCCGCCACCGCCACCATAGTAGCCGAAGGGATAGCCGTAATAGCCGTAGTAGTTATAGTAGGGCCAACCCAGATACCCATAGTGCCATGGTGACCATCCCCAGTAGTAAGAGTAATCCCAGAACCAGGGATCCCAGGGATACCAACTATGGTAGAAGGGATCATAGAATCCGTAGTAATAAGAACGGTAGGGATAGAGCCATGGATTGTACCATCCGGCATAGCCATCATACAACCCCAAACGTGCGCTGTAGCGGAAGTCCTCGTCATCACCTTTGTAAACAAAGACGGTGTCTTGGTCAGCCGGTCCAGTTGTGAACTCGATGATGTCATTGCCCAGGGAATCCTTCCCTACAATGTCATAAGAGCTGCGGAACCGTCTGTTGTACTCATCCAGATTCACATCCCGCCCCATCATTGCTGGCTTGTTTTTGGCCGGCACTACTTTCTTCACCTTTTCACCCTTCTTGGGGACATAATACATGTCATCCTGTGCGAAGGTTGTCAACGGCAGAAAAGCCATCACCATTGCTAAGATCATCAACTTTTTCATATCTCGTCTGATTAAATGTTTTCATACAGTGCAAAAATACAACGACTTTTGATGCAAATGTACGGAAAAACCCTAAAACGGGGTAGGTTTTTCCCTATTTTTTATAAATTTGCAAAAAAATTATTAGGAATTAGGAATTAAGAATTAAGGATTAGGAATTAAGAATTATGATTACCACATGTAGAATGGCGGTGCAAATGTAGGGACGCGATGTATCGCGTCCGCCAGCAGCAAAGGACTCCGACAGGCAAAGGTAATGTCCAAACTCCTAAACTCCCAAACTCCTAAACTCCTAAACTCAAAAACTCCAAAACTCAAATGAAATATCTGCAAGCCACATTCCACATCAATGGAACCAACATCACTCCAGAGTTGATGGCCACGGCCAGTGACATTGTGTCGGGCCTTGCCTCAGAGGCAGGCTTTGAAAGTTTCAACGAAGAAGAGGGATCTCTCACAGGATATGTGCAGGAGGACCTTTTCAACCGCGAGTTGCTCGATGCCCTCCTGGCAGATTTCCCCATCCCCAACATCAGTGTCGGCTACGACTTGGAAAAGGCCGAATACCGCGACTGGAACGCCGCCTGGGAAGAGGAAGGTTTTGAGCCTATCGACATCGACGGGCTCTGCATCATCCACGACAAGAAGCACCCTGTGACAGTCGGCGAAGGGCAGACAGAGGTAGTGATTGATGCCAGGATGGCCTTCGGAACCGGCACCCACGAGACCACTCAGATGATGGTGGACCGCCTGCTGCACACCGACCTTAAGGATAAGCGTGTGCTCGACTGCGGCTGCGGCACCGGCATCCTCTCCATCGTCGCGTCAAAAGCCGGAGCCTCCAGTGTGGTGGCATACGACATTGATGAGTGGAGTGTGGACAACACGCTTCACAACGCCCAACTCAACGAAGCAGACAACATAGAAGTACTGACGGGAGATATCCATGTGCTTTCGCACATCAGCGGCGTGTTCGACATTGTGATGGCCAATATCAACCGCAACATCCTATTGGCAGACATGCCATCGATGTGCGAGGTGCTTGCCGTCGGCGGAACACTGATGCTGAGTGGTTTTTATGAGAGTGATGTCGCTGCTCTCACCGAGGAAGCAGAGCGCCTGGGCCTCATCCTTCAGTCGAAATCTTCGATTGGCGATTGGGTATCGCTGTCGTTTCTCTCCAAATAAGTGCTGTCGGCTGCAGGAATTTCTGTTTCCTCGAAATTCTCCTCACTGAGTGTGAGTTTCTCCAGGTCGTAGTGGCTTCCGTTGTAGATATCAAGGTCAACATACCCTTTGATGCCAGGCAAACGTCCTGCATCGGTATGTTGCCAGAATTTCCATTTCCCCTGGTACTCCACCTTTGACACATAGTAATGAGCAATCCAATACGGATAGTCGTCGAACCGCTCATCACTGAGATATTTCTCCTTAAATTTATAATAGGTGTAGATGATGGGTTTGGCGTGATACCTGTCCTCCACGATATGCAGCCATGCCAGGATTTCCATCTGGAAATCCTCGTCGGACATATTTTCCGGTTTAGCCTCCACATCAAGCACCGGAGGCAGGTCACCGGGTTTGAGTTCCACGTTGTCGAGGAAGAAATACGCCTGCTCGCGTGCAGTGGATAGGACACTCCAGAAATGGTAGGCACCCCGTATGAATCCAGTGGCCTTTGCCATTCGGAAGTTTCGCTCAAAGCAGTCGTCTATATGGTCAGCCCCTTCGGTTGCCTTGATCATGACAAACCTCACATAAGTACGTTCGATCATGGCATTGCCCAGTTTGGTCCAGTCGATCTCCCCCTGATGATGGCTGATGTCGATGCCGTGAATCTCATACCCTTTGGGATAGTTGGGGTCGCCATAAAGAGCCCTCCATCGGAAACTGATAGGTTCCACGAAGTTGTTGTACAACACCAAGGAATAAATCACCGCCAACAACAATCCGCCCACCCACCAAATCATGACGGGTATCCGGTGCAAGTATGACAGGAGCGAAACGCTTTGCTTCTCTGCTGTCTGCTTGTTGCTGGGCTGTTTCTTTTTCCTCAGGGGCACTTGAAAGGGGAGGTGGAGGTTAGGAGGTTAGGAGTGTAGGAGTTTAGACAAATGATTTGCGTGTCGCAATGGACGCGATTCACGTCCCTACTTTTTTATAATCAATGGAGGGAAGCCAACGGGACATGCCCTGCTGACTTCCCTCCTCTGAAATTGTCCTGATGATTAGGCCTGTTCGAGAGCCAGTGTGATGGTCGTCTTGTCGCACACCTCACTCGGTCCCCAGTACTGGATGGGGCCAGGATAGACGAAGCAAGTGTCAACTGCCCACTTGTCGCGCATGGCAACGAATGCCTGGAAGGGTTTGCCGTCGAGTTCGACGAGAGCCTTGCGGATCACCGGCTTCATCTTGCCATTGCGGCGCTCCATGTTCATCATCATGGTGATGGGCACACCGCCAGCCTTCCACTCATCGTTGGGAGCGGTGGTGTTCTTCACGATGGCCATGTAGCCCGTCTTGCCATTGGCAATAAGATGTGCGGCGCTGCTACCGAGTGCATAGCAGTAGTCAGCATCGTAGTTGGACGGAGCGGCGCAGCGTCCCTCATATCCGAAGAAATGATGCAGGGTAGCAAACTTACCTTTGTATTTGCCTTCCTTCGCCCATTTGGCGAGTTTGGCCTCACACATCTCCGACAGGAGTTTTTCGGTCTCGATGAGCGACACCTGCACGTTGCCGTGAGGATCTCTGTCGAGAGAGAGTTGGTGTGCCACGCTTTCGGGCAGAGTCTCGAAGGTAGCGGCATTCTCCTTGCTGAGATGTGCAAGGATGTAAGCGCGCTGTGCCTCAGCCTCCAGGTCCTTGTATTCCGAACCGTGGGCAGCGAGCAGGTCGTTGAGTTCCTCGATGAGGCGTCCGATGGCAGGGATAAACTCGATGAGTCCCTCCGGTACGAGCACCACACCATAGTTGAGATTCTTCTCAGTGCGTGCTACCACTGCATTGCAGATTTGCTCCACGATATCATTGAGAGTCTGGTCTTTTGCCTCCACCTCCTCAGAGATGATGCAGAGGTTGGGCTGGCATTGCAATGCACATTCGAGAGCGATATGGCTGGCCGAGCGCCCCATGAGTTTGATAAAGTGCCAATATTTGCGAGCCGAGTTGCAGTCACGCTCGATGTTGCCGATGAGTTCGGAGTATGTCTTGGTAGCGGTATCGAAACCGAAACTGGTCTCAATCTGGTCGTTCTTGAGGTCGCCGTCGATGGTCTTGGGGCATCCGATGACCTGCACGCCATAATTCTTAGCAGCATAATACTCAGCGAGGACGCATGCATTGGTGTTGGAGTCATCTCCACCGATGATGACGATGGCCTGAATGTCGAGTTGCTTGATGATCTCGTAGCCTTTCTCAAACTGGTCGACCTCCTCAAGTTTTGTGCGCCCGCTGGCAATCATATCGAAGCCGCCCGTATTGCGGTATTCATCGATGATGTCGGCGGTGAGTTCCATATAATTGTGGTCAACGAGACCACCGGGACCCATCAGGAATCCATAGAGTTTGTTCTCGGGATTGAGTTTCTTGACGGTATCAAAGAGGCCGCAGATGACGTTGTGTCCGCCGGGGGCCTGTCCTCCGCTGAGGATGATGCCAACATTCATTTTCTTGCTTTCTGTCACGTCGCCAGGAACGAACTCGACGAGTGGCATGCCATAGGTGTTGGGGAAGAGTTTCTGAATTTCCTCTTGGTTGTCAACACTCTGAGTAGGAGCACCCTCCTTCACTTTGACGGCTCCCTGCAGAGCCTTTGGCAATTTGGGCTGATAGGCTGCCCGAGCCTGCTGCAATGCGCTTTTTTCCATAATTGATTTATAAAAAATAAAATGATGATTCCAATTGGATTTCTTTCCTTCGAAAGATGGTGCAAAGTTACTGCAAAAAATTGTAATATGAGTGATAAAAGCACATTAATTTGCATCATCTGGCAAAGAAATCCAACCATCATCGCTCTCAGGAGTGTTTGTCCGGCCGCCAAACGACACCCACCATCATGAGCAGATAGCCAGCAAGGCATAAAAGCGGAGCAATCTCGGTGCGTCGTCGGGAAAACACATCTTGGCAAAATGCTGTCTCTGTGGTGGATTCTCCCGCCATCAGTACGAAGCCCGATATCACCAATACGGATGAGAGCAAGAGCACCAGGCAGTTGGTGCGACGAGACAGGAATGACTTTTGATTATTGTTGTTGGTAGGCATATTTTTGAAATGAAGGATTAAATTTTTCAATCAGTTGATCTCTGTGATACTGAGCAGCCACATTGAGAGACTGCTGCATGGTGCGCTGCCAAGCGTAAGCGGAAGCCATGGATCCGCTTCTGCGTGAGGGACTGAGGCTTTCTATCCATCTGAGCCACTCATCACTTCTTCTCAGCAGGTCGGCAATGATTTCGTCACCCAAATTCCCGTTGCCCGTCTCATAATAGCATTTGGCCATTGACAGGGCAGCATCGGTATAGGGAATGTTGCAGGAAGGCAGTTCTGTCCTCCACTTTTCAACGACAGCAAGTGCCCTTTTGGTGTCACCTTGTGCAAGCAGAGAATCGATGAGGATGGCCATCACATACTGATGGGTGCGTGCCATGTGCATCACATCCTCATCCACATAGATGCCCTTCCGGTTGAGTCCTCCATAACGGAACCGTTTCATCACGTTCTCGTACATTCTCTCCACATCCACCCGTGTTCCCTGGGAATCAGGAACGACGCGGTAGGCCAATCCCTCGAGCACCAGATGATCGCTGAGGTAAGGCACCTCATCGGGTCCGAGGCTGAAGGAAGTATAGATGGGTCTTTTCCAGTCAGTATGGGCCAACATGTCGAGCACGAACAAGTCTTTTTTGTATAAGCCCCGCATGTTCTTGAACGAAATAACCATCTGTCCTTCGTCGGAAGAGACCGTGACACTGTCAGTCGGAATGCAGTGCCTCATCGGGTCATCAGCCAGCACCCAATGTGTGATGACATTGCTCAGTTCGAATGGTTTTTCTCCCAGCGTCTTCCTCATCTCCTCCGGGTTGTCCCTGTAGAGTTCCATCACTTGCTCTTTCAGTTCCGGGCGCACCTGCACATACTCGTTGGTACCTTCCTGATAGTCTTTTCTTTCCCAATGGAAAGGCAGAGGCGGAGAGTCATAAGCAGGTCGTTTCATCTGGTCGATATACCAATCTGTGTTGGCATATGACAGATTGCAGTCGCGGGTGTCTGTGCGCACCCCCTCCACCTCATGGTTGTACCACAGAGGGAATGTGTCGTTGTCGCCATTGGTGAGGATGATGGGATGCCCCTCCCGCTGCATGCTCTCCAGATAGTTGTATCCGAAATCCCGGCATGCATACCGGCCCGACCTGTCATGGTCGTCCCAGGTCTGGCTGACCATCTGCAAGGGAACTGATACGCAAAGCATGACAGCAACCGAGGCGCTCCACATCCGTCGCCGCATGCATCTGCCCAGCAGACCGGCAACAGCAGCCACGCCCAAACCAATCCAGATGGCAAAGGCATAGAACGAACCAGCATAGACGTAGTCGCGCTCGCGGGGCGGCAACGGCGGTTGGTTGAGATAAGCGACGATGGCCAATCCCGTCATGAGGAAGAGAACCGCGACCACGCCCCACTGTCTTTTTCCATTTTTACCACATCTTATCTGCCAGCCCATGCCCAGCAGTCCGAGCAACAGCGGAAGGGCATAATAGACATTTCTTCCCTTGTTGTCGCGGAGGTCGGAAGGCAGGAGCCGGGTGTCGCATCCGAGCAAGAGATCGTCGATGACCTTGAACCCCGTGATCCAATTGCCATGCTCCGCCTCCCCATTTCCCTGGATGTTGTTCTGTCTCCCCACAAAATTCCAAAGAAAATAGCGCCAATACATGAAGCCACACTGATAGGACAGGAAGAAGCGGATGTTGTCTCTTGTCGTAGGCAGGTTGCCTTTCTTCTCCACCCCGCCCATCCATTCCTCATAGGCCCTCACATGCTGAGGTTGGGAGGAATGCATACGCGGGAACCACATATTGTCCTCAAAAATGAATTTGGAGCGGTGTCCCAATGTCACATACCTTCCGCCAGTGCTGTCTTTTTTGAAATACCGAATGGAAGTTGTTGGCACCTCCTTCGCCACCAAGTATTCGCCCTTGGGCTGAAAAGCGACCTCACTGCAATAGGCGGGGCCTTTGATCAACGGAGTATCTCCATATTGCTCGCGGCTCATATACCTCCCCAAGGAGAACACATTGTCGGGAGAGTTCTCATCCATCGGAGGATGTGCATCAGACCTGATGAGAATGACGGCGTAGCAACTCATACCGACCAGCAGCATCATCGTGGAGAGGAGAGTTGTTTTCAGCACTCTGTTTTCCGATTTCGCCTGCAAGATAGCCAACACAACGAGAATGAGTACAAACGAACAGATGAGGCCTGTATGCTGAGGCAGTCCCATGCCATTGACGAAAAGGAGTTCTGCCCATCCACCCAACCCAATGACACCCGGGATGAGGCCATAGAGTATCGCCAGCAACAGCAAAGCACCTGCCACCAATGCCTTTGCCACATTCCACCATGTGCTCTTCCTGTTTTTCCTGAAACAGACGATAAGCGCCATGGCCGGGATGCACAGGAGGTTGAGCAGATGGACGCCGACCGACAGTCCGATGATATAGGCGATGAGCACTATCCATCGGTCACTTTGTGGATCATCAGCCTGCTCTTCCCATTTCAGGATGAGCCAAAAGACCAAGGCGGTGAGAAAACTCGAATAGGCATAGACCTCAGCCTCGACTGCAGAAAACCAGAAAGTATCGCTGAAGGTATATGCCAAGGCACCTGTCACGCCACATCCCTCAATGAGGATGATCCGTGGCCAGTCATACTTATTGTCTGGGGCCACCAGCCTGCGAGACAGATTGGTGATGGTCCAGAAGAGGAAAAGGATGCATCCTGCGCTGAGCAATGCTGACAACATATTGACCATCCTTGCCACCTGAGAGGGACTGTCAGCCAACTGGGCGAACAGATTGGCTGTCAGCATATAGAAAGGAGCCCCTGGAGGGTGTCCTATTTCCAGTTTGTAACCAGAGGTGATGAACTCAGGGCAGTCCCAAAGGCTGGCAGAGGGTTCGATAGTCAGAACGTAGACGGTGGCAGCAGTCAGAAAGACGAGCCATCCCATGAGGGTGTCTGTACGGGAAAAAACGTTTTGTCGCATCATATCGGAATTTTTCCGGCAAAGGTAGCGACCGACCGTTGATTTCCCCAAAAACAGACACTTACAACTGTCTTACAATTGTCTTACAATCGTGTTTGAATGACCTTACTCAAGTTTTTAATACTTTGTTCATGAGATTTTCAATAAGTTTTCAACACAGTTACTATGTTTGCATCGGCTAACACCCCGCCACTTGGCGACGGCCGACAAAACAGGCGGAAAATGTTGTCGAAGTTGCCGTAGAAGAACCTTTTGTGCGCCATCCTTGGCGTTTAGGTTTTCTTAGCGG
>JAEEGL013858124.1_pt1 | contig 14793 bp, 20 predicted proteins | sample 9134231 | NCBI WGS metagenome assembly JAEEGL01 (sample SAMN16246548, study PRJNA631951) | gut metagenome | biome: gut microbiome; feature: rumen; material: fiber-attached | host: Bos | place: Iran: Karaj | collected 2018-10 | reverse complement strand
TTCTCAGTACGTAAGAAATCTTATGGTATTGGTGTAACAAGAGTATTCCCAGTTAACTCACCAACTATTGATAAAATAGTAGTAGTTAAGAAGGGTGTAGTAAGAAGAGCTAAGTTAAACTTCTTAAAGGGAATGAAGAAAGAATACAAAGTAAAAGAAAGAAATTAATTTCTTTCTTTTTTTGTTTAATTTTCTAATTGTCTAAATTCAATACCGATGGATGCTAAGTTGGTTAAATAATCGGTAGTTTTAGTTGTACGAGTGACAGGAATATGAACATTCCTGCCTTTTATTTCTAAATCTTGAGATAGTAATTTGGAAACAAAATAGAGATTATTGATTTGGAGTAAATCGTTTTTGAAACTACAACGAATTGAATATAGGTTTTCAATACTATCATAAGAATTACAATAATTTGTAATTTGATTTTTTTCTTCAGCTGATAAATCCCAAGCATATTTAATACTTATTTTTTCACGATATTCAGTAATATAGTTGTCGACTGAAGTAAGTGTTATTAAATAAGAGTTTTCATCAGGATAGGTACGATCTAGATAAGGTATATTAAAAGCTGCAGCGTCTTCAACAGATACGTTGAATTCATAATACCTTGTCACTTTGTAGTTAGTTATTTCGTTGGAATTGCTTAATAGAGGTTTTTCTTTGCTAAGTTTAGTAAATGCTAAGTAAATAACTAAAATAGCTATAATAATTACAATGATAATTAAATATTCTAATAGACGTAACTTTTTATATTTACTCATATTAATCATTCCTTATTAATTATTATAACATAGCTTTATAAATCTTATATTGATATTTTACTTTAATAGATTAACTAAAAATGGTAAAATGGTTATGGTGATTATATGGAAACTAAGAAAAAGAACAATAAAGTTTGGGCAGTAATAAAAGAAATAATCCCATATGTTGTTATATTGGTAACGGTTGTTTTAGTGAGAACTTATTTGGTTACACCTGTTATTGTTAGTGGTGACTCAATGAATCCAACACTTAAGGGTGGCGAAATAATGATTCTTAATAAAAGAGCTACAATTAAAAAAGGAAGTATTATCGTAGCTAAATACAAAAAAGAAGAAATCATTAAAAGAGTTATAGCGATGCCAGGAGAAACAATATCTTGTGAGAATGGAAAAGTATTTGTTAACGATCATTTAGTAGAAGAAGATTTCATTCAAGGTGTAACACCAGACTTTGAACGTATTACACTAGGCGATGATGAATACTATATTATGGGTGATAATAGATCTAATTCACTAGATAGTACGGAATTAGGTCCATTTAAAAGAGAAAAGATAAAGGGAACAACAAAGTTGGTTATTTTTCCTTTTACTAAAATAGGAAAAGTTAAATAGAGGTGATATTATGTATAAGGTTTTATCTAATAAACAAATAAGTCCTAATTCATATGAAATGGTAGTAGAAGCACCACTATCTATTAAGAAAGCTTTACCAGGTCAATTTGTTATTGTAATGGCTAAAGAAGATAGTGAAAGAATTCCATTAACTATTTATGATTATGATAAAGAAAAAGGTTTATTATCTTTAATTTATCAAGTTATTGGAGCTTCTACAGAAGAATTAACACATGTTAAGAAGGAAATATTCAGCGTAGTAGGACCTTTAGGTAATCCAAATGAAATATGTGCTGATCCAGAAAAGTATAGAGACAAAAGAATTGTTTATGTAGCTGGTGGTGTTGGTAGTGCTCCAGTATATCCACAAGTTAAATATTTAAATGATTTGGGATTTAAAATCCACGTTATTTATGGAGCTCGTAATAAAGATTTATTAATTATAAGAGAAAAGTTGGAAAAAGTTGCTGATAAAGTAATGTATGTTACTGATGATGGTTCTTATGGTAAATATGGTTTTGTTACAAATGTCTTAGAAGATCATATTAAAGAATATGATATGTGTGTAGCAATTGGTCCAGTTATCATGATGAAAAATGTCGTGGAAGTAACTAAAAAATATAATGTTCCAACTATTGTAAGTATGAACCCATTAATGGTTGATGGTAGTGGTATGTGTGGTGCTTGTCGTTGTGAAGTTGATGGCAAACCTAAATTTGCATGTATTCATGGACCGGAATTTGATGGCTTTAAAGTTGATTTCGATTTAGCAATGAAGAGAATGAATATCTATAAAGATGAAGAAAAAGTTAAATGGGAACAAATGAAAAAAGAACTTGAAAAGGAGGAAAAGTAATGGACGATTTAACAAAAGTAAAAGGTCGCGTGCAAGATCCTTCTGAAAGAGTTAAAAATTTTGATGAAGTTGAATTAGGATACAATGATGAAGAAGCTTTACAAGAAGCTAGTAGATGTCTTCATTGTATGAACCCTAGATGTGTTCAAGGATGTCCCGTTAGTATTGCAATTCCTGATTTTATCAAATGTGTTAAAGAGGGTAATTTAGAAGAAGCTTATAAGATTATAAGTAAATCTTCATCACTTCCAGCTGTTTGTGGTAGAGTTTGTCCACAAGAAAAGCAATGTGAAAGCATGTGTATTAGAGGAATTAAGGGAGAAGCAATTTCAATTGGTTCCCTAGAAAGATATGTTGCTGATCAAGCTATTAAGAATAATTTTGCGGCAGCAGTTGTAGATAAAAAAGTTGGTAAAAGAGTTGCTATTGTTGGAGCTGGTCCTGCTGGCTTAACTTGTGCTGGAGATTTAGCAAAAGCAGGCTTTGATGTAACTATTTTTGAAATATTACATAAAGCTGGTGGTGTTTTAACTTATGGTATACCAGAATTTAGATTGCCTAAATCAATTGTCGAAAAAGAAGTAGATAGCTTAAAAAGATTAGGTGTTGAAGTTAAATGTGATGTACCAATTGGAAATGCTATATCTTTAGATGAATTACAAAAGGAATATGATGCTGTATTCTTGGGAACAGGAGCAGGGTTACCAAAATTTATGGGTATTCCTGGCGAAAATGCAAACCAAGTATTTAGTGCAAATGAAATATTAACAAGAATTAATTTAATGAAAGCATATAAAGAGGATAGTAAAACACCAATTAAAAAAGTTAAAACAGCTTATGTAATTGGTGGTGGAAATGTTGCAATGGATGCAGTTAGATCTTTGAAGAGATTAGGTATCGATGCCCATTTAATGTATCGTCGAGGTATGGATGAACTTCCTGCTCGTAAGATGGAAGTAGAACATGCTAAAGAAGAAGGTATTGCTTTTGATTTATTACAAAATCCTGTAAGAATAGTTACTGATGATGATAATAACATTACTGGTATGGAAGTTGTTAATATGGTATTAGGAGAACCTGATGAATCTGGACGTTGTAGTGTTTCTGAAGAAGAAGGTTCAAATCATATTGTTCCATGTGAAATGGTTGTTATGGCTTTAGGAACTAGTCCAAACCACGGGGCTTTAAAAGATAGCCCAATTGAACTATCTGATAAGGACTTAATTGTCGTTGAAGGAACAAAGACATCATTAGATAATGTTTATGCTGGTGGTGATGCTGTTACAGGAGCTGCAACAGTAATTCTTGCTATGGAAGCAGGTAAAAAAGCCGCTAAAGAAATAATGGAAAAACTTCTTGGATAAGAAGTTTTTTTATATGTTATAATTTAATTATAGAGGGTGTATATTTAATGCGTAAGTTTGTTGTTAGTGACTTGCACGGTGATGGGAACGTTTATTATTCAATAATGAATTATCTTGAAAATTTAAGTAAGGAAAGCGAAGAAGAAATTGTTTTGTATATTAATGGTGATTTAATAGATCGCGGTCCTGCTTCGGTTGAAATGCTTTTAGATATAAAGGATAGAATTGTTAATAATAAAGGATTTAAAGTGGTTTATTTGGCTGGTAATCATGAACTAATGATGCATCAAGCATCTTTAGAAATGAATGATAAACATTGTTGGCCAGTAAATAGTAATTGGTTTTGGGGAAATGGCGGAGCAGTAACGGCTTATGGATTAGAAGATAATACCTCATTAGAAGAAGAATTGGATACTATAAAGTTTGTTTCTAATTTGCATATTTATGAAAAACTTGAAGAAAAATTATCAGGTAAACAAATTGTTATTGTTCATGCTCAATGCCCGATGGAAGTTAAAGATACTTGTGATTTAACGGTTAAAGATAATACTAAAGAGGTTGAGGATTATTTATGGACAAGAAAATATGATCAATGGACAGGTGAAGAAGCAAGGATTGGCAATCCTAAATATTTTGCAATAGTTGGTCATACACCGGTTGATAATAGTTTTGGCGTTGAATTTGATCCTTTAGAAAATTGTCTAAATATTGATGGCGGATGTGCTCAATACGTTAGTGGATATATTGATTATGATCATGAGCCATTGGTAGAAATAGATGCTAAGAATAATCGTTTAATAATATTAACTTTTAATCATGAAAATAAAATAGTTAGAGGAAGCTATTTGAAAAATGGTCAAATTAGTATTATGAAAGAAAAAGATTTGCAACATTATCGTAAATATCTAAGTTCTGATGTTAAACTAAGAAAGTTAGTATATGAAGATGATTTATCATATTATGAAGAATAAATAACAGATAATATCTGTTATTTTTTGTTATAATAAAGGTGGTGATAATATGGAGTATAAAGAGTATTATATTACGGATAAGGAAGGTAAAAGTAATTGCATTATTCGTAGTTGTTGTAAGTTATTTAATAAAGAATATGATGAAGTATTTTCTGAATTAATGACTATTGCAAAAGAATTAGGTTACGAATTCTATGCGGAGATAGAAGTCTTTGAAAAATACTTGGCTGATCATCAAATGGTAAAACAAGATTATAAAGATATGAAAATAAAAGATTTAAATCTTGATAAAGGAGAATATGCTATATTCTGTTGGGATAAAAAAGATTTCTATCACATGGTAGCAATCATAGATAATGTTTTATATGATAGAACTCCGGAAAGTTTTGATTTAGATGTTATAACGGTTTATAAGAAGGTATAAAAAATGAATGATTTAATAAAACAAGATATTGAAGAAAAACTTAATTTGAAATTTGATGAACAAGATATTAATTATTTTACAGAAGGAGCTACTGATTCGGTTGTCTTATCGATTAATGATAAGTATTTAATTAAAACCGTTGATGAAAATACTTTAAAGGTACAGGAAGAATTCTTAAATGAATATAAGAGTGATTTTTTTCAAAAAATAATTTATGTTAATAAAGAATTATTATATATTTGTTATGAATTTATTGAAGGAGAGAAGTTCAATAAAAGTAAAGTAAGTGTTGATAAATTAATTAAAGATCTTTATACAATTACTTCTAATTATAGTTTATATGATTATGATGGTTATGGATATTTATTTAGTGATTATGGAAAGACATGGCGTCAGTTTTTAGAAGATGAAGTAATATATTCTAAACAAGAAATAGAAGATATAAATATAGATAAAGTTATGAAGGCTTTGGATATCATACAAAAATATCCGGTTAAGCAATATTTGATTCATGGGGATTTTGGAACACATAATTTCTTATTTAACAATGATGAATTAAAAGTAATTGATCCAATGGGTGTCGTTGGCGATTATTTATATGATTTTTATTTTTCAATACTTTCTAATTCTAAGATTTTCTTAAATGTAGATATTAATAAAGTGTTAGAATTTTTTAATAGAGATATTGAATATAAAAGGGCATTATTCTTGGTTGTTTTATATATAAGAATGAGTAGAGCACATCATTATGATATAGACAATTTTGAAAAATATTTGAAGTTATATAATAGCTTTAATTAGAAGAGGTGGATAAAGTGGATTTAAAAGGTCTAAGCGATGAACAAATTGTTGAATTGATTAAAGAAGGAAAAGCTGAGTTAGCTGATATCGTTGATTCAGGAATTTGTCCAACTTGTTTTAATAAAAGAAATAATGGGATTCTTTATGGCAAAGATGAAGAAAGAATCATATATGAAGATGATATGTTTGAGTGTTTCTTAGTAGGCAATCCAAGAGCAGATGGGCATGCCGCTATTAGTACAAAGAAACATTATAAAGATATGATGGAAATAGATGATGAAACGTGTTCTAGAGCATTTGTGCTAGCGAAGAAAATAATGAATGTGATTAAAGAAACATATAATGCTGAAAGTGTTTATCTTTGTACAATGTGTGATGGTCCAATGAATCATTTCCACCTTCAATTAATACCTCGTTATGCTTTTGAAAAGAGAGGATCCAAGAATTTTGTTAAACCGAGATTTGATCTTGTCTATGATGAAGAAAAAGTTATGACTTTAAGGAAGAGTTTAAATTATAAGGAATAAAGTAGGAGAGAATCCTACTTTTTTGTGTTATAATAAAAAGGATTTAAAATGAGGTAGAGTATGAAAAATGTAGTATTTGATTTGGGTGGCGTGATTATTAAAGTAACACCACTATCAATATTTAAGAAATTAAATATAGCAGAAGATGAATATAAAGTATTAAAAGCATATTTTGATAATCGAAGAAAACTAGATATTGGGGAACAATCATTAGAAGAAAAATTTGATGAATGTAATTTTCCTTTAGAATTAGTTAACAAGTATCGAGAAGTTTTAATTAAGTATTATGAATTAAGAGATTTTAATACGGATGTTTTAGATTTAATAAAAAAACTTAAAGCCGATGGATTTAAAGTATATATATTATCAGATAATAATTTAGATGCGGCAAAGTATTATCGTAATCACCCTTTGTTAAGTAATATTGATGGAATGATGTTTTCGGCTGAGAAAAAGACATTAAAAAGGGAAGGAATATTGTTTGATATGTTTTCTAAAGAATTTGAACTTGTTCCTGAAGAATGTTATTTCATTGATGATCTTTTAACTAATGTTGAAGTAGCTAATGAACATGGCTTTAAAGGAATTGTGTTTGATGAAAAGGGAGATATTAATAAATTATATGAAAGTCTAAGGAAGTGATTAGATGGAGTATGTTATTAGATTAGCTAAAGAAGAAGATTTAGAATCATTAGCAAAAATAAAACACGAAGTTTGGAATTCAACATATCGAGGAATATATCCTGATTATATGATTGATAATTTTGACTTTGAAAAACATATTGGTAAATTTAAAAAAATATTAGATAATCCTGATGTATTCTTATTTGTTGTTGAATGCGAAGGAAAGTTGATTGGTTATATGGATTATGGAGTTCCAGTAAGACCATTTAAAGATTATCAACAAGAAATAGGATTATTATATGTTTTAAAAGAATATCAGGGAAAAGGAATTGGTAAAGAACTATTTAATCTAGCTTATAAAGAAATTAAAGAAAAAGGATATGATGTATTCTTTATATCTTGTAATAAATATAATGTTAAAGCTCAAGGCTTTTATGAAAAGATGGGTGGAGAAGTTATAAATATCGATGAAGATAATGAAGATAAAACAATTCCGCAAAAAACATTTTTATACAAAATTAAATAAATGAGGTGCGAAAATGAGTAAAAAAGCAGTTATATTTGATTTAGATGGAACGTTATGGGAATCGGTAGATGCAACATGGACATCTTTAAATACGGTTGCCAAAAAATATAACTATAAAGAAATTAGTAGAGAATTAGTTTGCAATAATTATGGAAATAGTAAAGTTGATTCAGCTAAGATGTTATTTCCGGAAATAGAACAAGAACAAGCTTTCAAGATGTTAGATGAGGCAGATGAGATGACAGTTAATACTTTAACTAATAATGGCGGTTATATATATCCGGGATTAGAAGAAACATTATTCATCTTACATGAGAAATATGATTTATTTATTATTAGTAATACAGCAACTAAAAAATATATTGAAGCATTTTTAATATCATCTAGATTATTTAAATATTTTAAAGATTATGTTGCTGCTTCGGAAATAATACTTTCTAAAGGTAATGCTATTATTAAATTGATGGATGACTATTATATTGATAAAGCTATTTATGTAGGAGATACATTAAAGGATTGTCATGCTGCGGAAGTTGCTAATGTACCATTTATTCAATGTTTATACGGCTTTGGTAAAGAGCTTGATTGTGAATATAAAGTTAATAAAGTTGAGGAACTTGATGCTTTAATAAATGAGATTTTTAGTAAATCTAATTAAAATAATTACAAAAATGTAATTATTTTTTATTTTTATTAACACATTTTATATTTTTGTGTTATACTATAAACCATATTTATTGGAGGGGTTAATATGGGAAAGAGAGAAAAGCTTAAACAAGATAAGAGCAGATTAGCTAGATTAGCTAATGGTAGTATAACAATTGAAGCTTTTATGGCTAGAATTCTAGGTGTTAGAAATCAAAGAGTTTTAGCTAATAGAATAACACATAATGATTTAAAAGATTTATTTCCTGACTTAAGAAGACCAAGCTTTGATTATGTTCTTGATAATCCTAGAACTGTTAGTATGGGTGAAGTATTTATGGTTTCAGATTGCCAAGGTAGAGTAGTACCATATTTTAATCCTCATTATGTAATTGAAGAAATAGAATATTATGGAACTTATGAGGACCAAGAACCAGTTTCTGAACCAACTCCAGTTATAGATGATGTTGATTTAATGGATATGAGTACATATGACTTAGCTCAATTAATGCATGCGTACCATGATAAGAATAATCGTGGCGCTTATAGAAGAGTACATGAAGAATTAGTAAGTAGAAAAGATTCTCATCATGCTTCATGTGAAAGCAAAGGTAGAGCACTTCGAAAAGAAAATAAAAATAAAAGACATGATAATGAATCATAGTCTTTTTTTATGGTATAATTATAGCGGTGGTTTTATGAACAATTACATTATTTTACATGGTAGTTTTGGTAGTAAAGATGGAAATTGGTTTCCTTGGTTAAAAGAAGAATTAGAAAAAGAAGGAAACAAAGTTGATGTTCCACAAATGCCTATAGGTGTAGGTGTTCAAAACTATGAGAATTGGAGTAAAGAATTTGGTAATTTAAATATTAATGAAGGAACAACAATTATTGCTCATAGTATTGCTCCCGTATTTGTTTGTAAATATTTAATTAATAATAAGATAAAGGTTAATAAATTAATATTTGTTTGTGGTTTCAATAATTATACTGGTATTGATCCAGATTATGATGCTGTTAATGAACCAATGTTTATAGATAATTTGGAAGAAGTAAAGAATTATTGCTCTAATATTATTTGTTTTTATTCTGATAATGACCCTTATGTACCATTTGATGTGGAAAAAGATTTTGCTCGTGCTGTTGCAAATGAGCAACATATAATAAAAGACGGTGGACATATTAACGCGGAGACAGGTTATACAAAGTTTCCAGAGATTTTAAAATTTATATAGAATAATTATCCATAAGGCGGGTGATGGCAATGTATGGAGCTATAATTGGGGATTTATCTGGTAGTATTTATGAATATAAGCAATTAAAAGAAATAAAAAGTATTAAGATGGGAAAGATAATTGAAAAAAATGCTTTTTACAGTGATGATACTATTTTGACAATTGCAATATTAGATGCTATCTTACACGATTGTGATTATGAAAAATATTTAAGAACTTATATTGAAAGATATAAAGAATACAAGCCAGATTTTTCTCCTTATTTTGAAAGCGCTTTTTCACCAGGGATTATTAAATGGAGTACATCACCAGAAAGAGGTTTGAGTCGCGGTAATGGAGCTATGATGAGAATTTCACCAGTTGGATATATGTTTGAAACGGAAAAAGATGTTATTGATAATGCTCGACTTGCAACAATACCATCACACAATTCGGAGGAAGCTATCGATGCTGCGACAAAAATAGCTCTAGTTATTTTGTATTTAAGAAAAGGTTTTACGAAAAAAGAAATATTTGAAGGTCTAAGATTAAATAAAGAATTTAAACCTTTTACGAAATTTAATACTACTTGTGAAGAGACAATGAATAATTGTTTATATGCTTTTTATAATTCAGAGAGTTTTTTAGATGCCATTAGTAAGACTTTATTAATGGGCGGAGATACAGATACTAATTGTTGTATCGTAGGTAGTATGGCAGAAGCTGCTTTTGGAATTGATAAAGGATTGATTGCGAAAGCTAATGAAAAAATACCTGAAGAGTTTGTTAAAGTATTAAAGAAAGCAAGATAATAACTTGTCTTTTTTTATGATATAATTAAGACTATAAATGAGGTGTTATCATGGACGAAGATAGAGTAAAACATTCTCTTGCAGTAGCTAAGAAAATGACCGAAATCGGAAGAGAAAAAAATTTTTCTAAAGAGCAAATTAAAGAGTTGTTTTTGCTTGGTATTGTTCATGATATTGGATATGAATTTGATGATAGTGAATATCATGATAGTCATAATAGTGTTGGTGGCGATATTTTAAAAAATGATAATTATAAATATTGGCGAGAAGTTTATTATCACGGTAAACCAAATTGTGAGTATAAATCAGAGTATTTAGATATTTTAAATGAAGCTGATATGTCGGTTGATAAATATGGAAATGATGTAGGCTTTGTAAAAAGATTAGAAGATATAAGAAGTAGATATGGAGAAGAATCGAATGCTTATATAAATAGCAAGATGATAATTGAAGAGATAAAGAATAAGTGATGAAAATGGATAAGATTAAATTATTTAAAGATCAAAATGATTTTGAAAAAGTATTAACAGACGATAATATCATTAATATAATTGGATCTAAGGGTTCTGGTAAAACAACATCAACAATAGAATATCTTGATAATGATGAATATATCGTTGTTAATTGTGATCGTTTATTAGAATTACCAAGTGGGGAAAAAGAAGATAAAGAATTAGATAAGATTCGCAATCTTTTAAAAGATAAATATAAAGAAATAAAAGAAGGGGAAGAGTTCGTTAATTGTTATAACGATATCGTTGCTTATATTTTAAAGAACAACAAAAAAGGAATAATCGAAGGAAATGTAATTCAGGATATTGATCCTAGTTCATTAAAAGGAAAGGTAATCATTAAAAGAACAGCTAAATTTAAATGTTTTATTAGAGCAGTTAAAAGAGATTACAAAAATGAATATTTTATGAATTTAGAAAAAGAAAATCATAAATATTTTTATAAACTAACGAGACTGTTTAAAATAACAAAACGAAGATTGAAAATATTTAAGCAGACAAAAGATATAGATGATATTGTAAAAAAATTAAACTAGAGTAATCTAGTTTTATTTTTTGTATGATATAATTAAAGAGTATTTAGAGTAGAGGTGTTACTATGTTAGAAAATTTATTTAAACTAAAGGAAAATAAAACAACAGTTTCTAAGGAATTCATTGCAGGTTTAACGACGTTTATTACTATGTCATATGCTTTATTTATTATCCCTTCAATCTTAAGTCAAACAGGAATGGATTATCAAGCTGTTTATGGAGCCACAATTTTAGCTTCCGTAATTGGTACATTAATTCTAGGTGTATTTGCAAATGTTCCTTATGCACAATGTGCAGGGATTGGCTTAGCTAGTTTAGTTACTTATACAATTTGTGGAACTTTAGGTTATACATGGCAACAAGCTTTGGCAATGATCTTTATTTGTTCAATTATCAATTTGATAATTACTTTTACAAAGATTAGGAAAAAGATTATTAAATCGATACCTGTCTTTCTTCAAGAAGCGATAACTGTCGGTATTGGTTTATTTATTGCTTATATAGGATTAGTTGATGCGGGAATAATTTCTTTTGGCGCTAGTTCAATTACAAACGGAATTGCTAACGATGTAGTTCCACAATTGAGTGCTTTTTCAACAAGAAGTGTAATTCTAGCTTTAATAGGTATTATTATTACAATTATTTTAGTCGTTAGAAAAGTAAAAGGAGCTTATTTAATAAGTATTTTAGCAACAACTATTATTGGTATTCCAATGGGTGTTACTGGTATTCCGGATTTTTCAAATTATGCAATTGTACCAGATATTAGTTTAACTTTCTTACATTTAGATTTAATTGGTTTATTTAATGTTAAATCATCAATATTAGTAATATTAATGACTATATTTACTTTATGTATTTCGGATTTGTTTGATACGATTGGGGTCTTTATAGGTACTGGTAAAAAATCAGGTATCTTTAAAGTTGATGAAGATGGCCACATGCCAGAAAAATTAGAAAAAGCTGTTATGGCTGATGCTTTCGGATCTTTCTTTGCGTCATTACTTGGAACTAGTAATGTAACTACTTATATAGAAAGTAGTAGTGGAATTGAAGCTGGTGGTAGAACAGGTTTAACTTCTGTTTTTACGGCGATTTTATTATTATTATCTTTAGTTTTAGCACCTTTAATTAAATGTGTACCAATGGCAGCGGTTGCTCCAGTACTTATAATAGTTGGGGCATCAATGTTAGAAAATATTGGTAATATTGATTTTAAAGATTTAGCAATTGGCATTCCTGCTTTCTTTGTAATAGCAATGATTCCATTAGGTTATTCAATTAGTACAGGAATTCAATTTGGTTTTATTGCTTATACTATAACTGGTTTAGTAACTAGAAAAGGAAAAGAAATATCACCGGTTGTTTATATATTCTCTTTATTATTTATCTTACAATATGTTTTTAATGTATTATTGTAATTAATCTTCTAAAGTAAAGGTGACAACATGAAATATAAATATATAGTTTTAGATTTTGGAAATGTAATGGTTACGCCAACGACAGGGGATTGGCATATGACGCCAAAATTTCATGAACTAATAGATATGGATAAAATGGATCTGGAAAAATATAATGAAGTAAAGAGTAAATATGATTATTTGTTATCAGAAAAGTTATTAACTCAAGAAGAAGAGTACGATATGTTTTTAAGATACTATGATGGTATTTTAAGTCATATTGATTATCCTGGTTATAACAAGAAGATAGCAGAAGAGATAGCTTATGATAGAACATACGGCGATGGTAAATATACTTTATGTGAAAACATTATTAAAGAGTTAACAAAGTTAAAAAAGAAATATACATTATTAATGCTTTCTGATAATTGGCCTTGTGTCATTCCGTATATGAAAGATAAAGGTTTATATGACTTCTTTGATAAGATTTATATTTCCTCTGTTTATCATGCAGTTAAAAAAGATGGCGTATTCTTTGACTATCCAATAAAAGATTATAACATTAAACCTGGTGAAGCTTTATTTATAGATGATAATGAATCTTTATTAGATGTAGCTATAGGTAAGGGCTTTGATGTTAAACTTATGGATAGGGCAAAAACTGTAGAGGAAAGTAAGTATCAAATAATTCACGATTTAGAAAATATATAAGCACATATTTAGATGTGCTTTTTTTATGGTATAATATAGGAGCTAAGGGGTGATTTAATGATTTTTAATGATGAAGATTTAGGAAAGCCAATAGTAAATGCATTTTATATAATCAAGAAGAATTCAACTAATAAATGTATTGAGGTTTCTTCAGATGATATAAGAATTCGTTTTTCTTTTAATCGGGAAGAATTCAATCCTTTAGAGATAGAAAAGAATAAGAAGATTAATTTAAGAGATTATATCTATTGGGATGTTACTTTGTTTACAAAAGAAACATATTACTTATTTGATTTAACAAAAGATAATATTACTTTAACAAGACTAGATGATAATCTATTTAATATAGATGTTAAAATTGAAAATCCTGATATGATTTATTGTCCCCTTGGTGAAAAAGAAAAATTTAATAATCTTTATATAAATGCAAATTTTGCATTTGAAGAAAATAAAAAAGAAAGAATGGTAAGTAAAGAAAATGAATAATAAAAGAAAAATGACAATGGCAGATAAATGGAAATATTTTTTGTTTCGTGCTAAAAAAGATTTTACTCTTTATATTGTTTGTATTAGTTTGTTATTGATAATTATATTTTCATTATTATATATAACAAAAGTGATTACAGCGGTTCCTTTAGTTGTTGCTTCAATTGTTTTTGTGATTAGTTTTGTTTATTGTTTTATAGTTAACTTTATATATGCACTTGTTTTTATGATGAATAAAAATATTGTTGACGGTCATATATTTAAAGTGCATCGTACACGTGAATATGCAAATAATAGTGATGCTTCAATAATGGCTACTAAAGCAAGAGCAATTAGTGAAGAAGGAAATATTTCAACTTATTGGCAATATTATCCAAGAAGATTTTCTAAAATCAAAAATAGACCAGTTATAATTATCTTAAATAAAAAGAATGAAGGTAGTGAATTCTATTATTAATTCTAAGTAGGTTATAAACCTACTTTTTTATGTTATAATTAAATAGTTAGGAGTTGATCCAAATGAGTAATAATAATCAAATCAATTGGTTGATACCGATTTATAATAACATTTCCAAAATACCTTTAATTATACGGGATTGCGAAGATTAATATCTTGCATGTTTTATCATAAAAATACTAAAAATTGATATAAAAATGGCAAAAATACCAAAAAATAAATATTTTTTTAGCGAGAATTAATTAACTGATACCACCGTTGACACCACATATTAATAAGGATTCTATACTTTTATAATTGTTCGGAAAATAGTAATATTATATTTTAATAGAAAAATTCAAGAATTAAGAGGTGAGAAAATGAGAACATTAGCTAAATAAGTATGGCATAAACTTTGATTATGCCGAAAAAAGGAGGCATAATATGCTAGAAATAAAGGATTTAACTATATCTATTAGTGATAGATATTTAATTAAAAATTTAAATTTAATACTAAATGCTGGTGATAAACTTGCTATTATTGGTGAAGAAGGAAACGGAAAATCTACATT
>JAEEGL014815613.1_pt1 | contig 14794 bp, 13 predicted proteins | sample 9134231 | NCBI WGS metagenome assembly JAEEGL01 (sample SAMN16246548, study PRJNA631951) | gut metagenome | biome: gut microbiome; feature: rumen; material: fiber-attached | host: Bos | place: Iran: Karaj | collected 2018-10 | reverse complement strand
CTCACAGGCACGCTTTTCATGGTCATCATAGGATGTGTGTTCGGCGGATACAGCCTTAATGAGATATGGGCGCTTTTCGGTGCAGCCAACCAGCTTCTTGCAGGTATCGCACTTCTCGCGGTATGCTGCTGGCTCGGTGAGGTCGGAAAGAACAACAAGATGTTCTACATCCCGATGGTATTCATGCTCTGCGCTACACTTACAAGCCTTGTTATGAAGGTCATAGCTCAGGTTAAGGATGTGGCAGGCAATGTATCAGTCAACAAGGCTCTTGAGGCAGGTACTTCAGTAGGCCGTGCGGCATTCGGCGTATGGTTCCAGCTCATCTTTGCTGCAGCTATGATAGTGCTTGCAGTTATCCTTGTATTTGAGGCAGTAGCTGCATTCAAAAAGCAGGCTGAGAATAAAGCGAAAAAAGCCTGATCTTTGACAAAAACGATAAGATTGGAAAGGCTGCCGGAAAACGGCAGCCTTTTTTGACTCCAAAGTGTATGATATGTTATGATTAGTTCTTGATTTTCTGATGAAGATTTAGGATCGTAAAATGGAGATTTATAAAGGAGTTTCATTATAATGGAAGAGACAAATGGAGTAAAAATAACCAAGGACATGTTAATAGGTGATATCCTTCGTGCTTATCCTCAGTCGATGTATGCCCTGATGGAATGCGGAATGGGCTGTATAGGATGTCCTGCTTCACAGGCAGAGTCTGTTGCGGATGCGGCAATGGTGCATGGACTTGACGGAGACGATATAGTGAAATATCTGAATGAATATATCGAAGCTTCGCAGAAAGAAGCAAAGTCAGAGGCGGAAGGATAATTGGAAGATCAGTATGCCGAGTGCCTGGTTGCCAGGAACCCCAGGCCATATGATACTTTGGTGAGGGGGGCTGTCTGGGGATTGACAGCGCTTTTTCTCATCGCCGGATTATTATTGAATTTTATTTTTCTGGCTGGATTCGTTGCGATGATCCTTGTTGTGATCTTTTGTCTGCCAAGACTGTCTGTCGAGTATGAGTATCTTTATGTTTCAAGATCCATAGAGATCGACAGTATTTTTTCAAAGGAAAAAAGAAAAAGGACCGCCGAATATGATCTGGAACAGATGGAGATCTTTGCCGCTGAGGGTGCTTATCAGCTGGATGAATATAAGAATATGAAGACAGTGGACAAGGATTATACTTCAGGGGGAGAAGGTATAAAGGCCTGGATCCTCATAGTCCGGAGCGGACAGGAAATTCACAGGGTCAGGCTTGAACCGAATGATGAATTCGTGAAAACTGTGAGATCGGTCTATCCGAGGAAGGTGTTCGGGACAATATAAAGCTGGTATATTTTTGAATCCTGTGCTATAGTATTGAACAATTATAAACTGCGATGGATGTGATCGGCATCAGGACTCCAACAGTGGGATGTTATAAGCTGGCAGACGCCTTATGCCAAAGGAGGGCGCAAATATGAGCAGAATAATCGGAGACGGCATCACTTTTGATGATGTACTGTTGGTTCCATCTTATTCGGAGGTCATACCCAATCAGGTAGATATCTCTACTAATCTCACAAAGAGCATAAAACTGAATATACCGCTGATGAGCGCAGGCATGGATACGGTGACGGAAAATCGTATGGCCATAGCAATGGCAAGGCAGGGCGGTATCGGTATTATTCATAAGAATATGTCGATAGAGGCTCATGCGGATGAAGTTGATAAGGTGAAAAGATCCGAAAACGGGGTCATAACGGATCCGTTTTCGTTATCTCCGGATCACACGCTTGAGGATGCAGACAATCTAATGGGAAAGTTCAGGATATCGGGAGTTCCTGTCACGGAGGGAAGAAAACTCGTCGGTATCATCACAAACAGAGATCTTAAATTCGAGACTGATTTCACACAAAAAATTAGAGACCGTATGACTAAGGATAACCTTGTTACGGCAAAGGAAGGCATCACGCTGGAGGAGGCAAGGAGGATCCTTGCCGATGCAAGGAAGGAGAAGCTTCCTATAGTGGATGACGAGGGAAACCTAAAGGGACTTATAACAATAAAGGATATCGAAAAGCAGATCAAATATCCGAATTCTGCAAAGGATGAAAAGGGCAGACTGCTCTGCGGAGCGGGAGTAGGAATAACCGCAAATGTTCTTGAGCGCGTGGAGGCTCTGGTCAAGGCAAAGGTAGACTGTATTGTCCTCGACAGCGCACATGGTCATTCCGCAAATGTGATAAACTGTCTCAGAATGATAAAGGACGCTTATCCGGAGCTTCAGGTCATAGCCGGGAACGTGGCTACAGGGGAGGCCTGTGAGGATCTGATCAAGGCAGGCGCAGATGCTGTTAAGGTGGGTATAGGACCCGGCTCGATCTGTACGACCCGTGTGGTAGCCGGAATCGGCGTCCCGCAGATAACTGCTATAATGAACTGCTATGAGGAGGCAAAGAAATATGATGTTCCGATCATAGCGGACGGAGGAATAAAGTATTCGGGTGATATTACGAAGGCGATAGCAGCAGGAGGATCGGTAACTATGATGGGCTCGATGTTTGCCGGATGCGACGAAGCTCCGGGAGATTTCGAGCTGTTTCAGGGACGTAAATATAAGGTGTACAGAGGCATGGGCAGCATCTCTGCCATGGAGAACGGAAGTAAAGACAGGTACTTCCAGGAAGGCGCCAAGAAGCTTGTGCCTGAGGGAGTCGAGGGGCGTGTTGCCTACAAGGGCTCCGTGGAGGATACGGTCTATCAGCTCATCGGAGGTCTTCGTTCGGGAATGGGCTACTGTGGCGCCGAAAGTATAGCAAAGCTTCATGAGACGGGGAGATTTATGAAGATCTCCAGCGCTTCACTGAAGGAGAGCCATCCTCACGACATTCACATCACCAAGGAAGCACCTAACTATGCGGTGGATGATAATTAAGAGATGATCCGTTATATATGGACAGAGTTTATAAGGGCTGTAAAGTCTAAATACTATATTAAGATCATAATTGCCATAGCTGCGGTTTCTGTACTGGCAAATCTGGCTATGATCGCATTCAGGGACTATGTGTACGGTACCAATGATGGTACTTACGGCTATAATCTGATCATGTTTGCAGGGGGATTCTTCTGGCTTCCGTATTATACGACCATATTTATTTCGGATATGGTATTCGGAGAGAATTATCCTGATCCGTTCATTAAGGACAGGATCACTAAAAGACTTAGAAGACCCCAGCTTTATCTGGGAAAGCTTTTTGCTACATGGCTTTGCCTTCTTCTGATAGTGATAATGGCTTTCGTTATTTTCATAGGTATTTCTACTGTATTTCAGCTTTCAACTGGAACACTTTCTTTGGAAATAGTACAGGATTTTGCGGTGAATATATCCTGCGCTTTTCCTCTTTTTATGGCAGGGTGCTCACTTGGAATGATGTGTCTTTTTGCTTTTGAGAAAAAGCTAAAGGCTTTTATTGGTTTCTGGGTACTTACTGTGGTTCTGCCAAGGATAGTCATGGGGCTCGGTGCAGAACCCTTGAGTATAAGTGTATTTAAGTTTATCAAGGATAAGATACTGCTTACTCCCCAGTTTACTACGTTACAGTTTTTTGCGTCCAGAAACGTACCGCAGATATTGATCTCAAGTTCGGTTTACATAATTTTATCAACCCTTATTGGAGGGTTAACATTCTGCAGGAAGCGTATCGATAATCTTCCGGCAGATGCCGGTTCCAGAAAAAGAAACGAGAGTCAATAAATCAATAATCTATAGTAATATGGATACATTATAGATTCGAAGTGCTGAAAATAAGGAAATGAACGGATGATACTTGGAAGAAACAGTCAGTGCTGGTGTGGCAGCGGGCTGAAATATAAGAACTGCCACGAAGAATTTGATCAGAAGATAGACGATTTCAGACGCCGCGGATATAAGGTGCCGGGTCATGAACTGATAAAGACCCCTGAGCAGATCAGTGGATGTAAGGCAGCAGCAGTGATCAATATGGCTTGTCTTGATTATGTGGGTGAGCATATCAGAGAGGGGATATCGACCCAGGATATTGATGACTGGGTAGCTAAGATTACCCGTGATATGGGAGGGATACCGGCGACTTTAGGCTACGAAGGCTTCCCGAAGAGTGTGTGTACCTCCGTTAATTCCCAGGTGTGCCACGGGATACCATCCGAGGAGGATATACTTTGCGACGGCGATATCATTAACGTAGACTGTACAACCATACTTAACGGATATTATGCAGACAGCTCCAGAATGTTTATCATTGGTGATGCAGAGCCTGAAGCGAAGAAGCTGGTTGATGATGTTCATGAGGCCGTGAATGTGGGACTTAAGGCAGTAAAACCTTGGAAAACACTGGGAGATATGGGATCAGCTGTGAATGCCTTTTGCAAATCAAAGGGATATTCCGTTGTAAGGGAGATCGGAGGACATGGCGTAGGCCTTGATTTCCATGAAGAGCCCTGGGTCAGCTATGTTACGGAGCCAAATACGGAGATGGTAATGGCTCCTGGACTTATGTTTACCATAGAGCCTATGGTCAATATGGGAAAACCGGACATCTTCATTGATGCGGAGAATGACTGGACAGTATATACTGATGATGACAGTCTGTCAGCCCAGTGGGAGGTTCAGATTGTCGTGACTGAGACAGGGTATGAGCTGATCTCATGGTAAATAATTGTGTATTTATGATAGTGGAGGAAAAATGAATATTCCTGAAAATTACAGGTCTGCGCTTGATATAAGGCAGACGCAGATCGCCATAAAGGAAGTCAAGGATCATTTTGAAAGATCTCTTGCAAAGCACCTTAATCTGACCAGGGTCTCAGCTCCTCTTTTCGTGACACCGGAATCCGGACTGAATGATAATCTGAACGGTGTAGAGCGTCCGGTAAGCTTTGAACTCGGGGAAACCGGAACTACGGTTGAAATAGTGCAGTCTCTTGCCAAGTGGAAGAGAATGGCTCTTGGTAAGTATGGATTCGAGCCGGGCGAGGGGCTGTATACCGATATGACAGCTATCCGTCGTGATGAGGCAACGGATAACCTCCATTCAGTATATGTAGATCAGTGGGACTGGGAGAAGGTCATAGAAAAAAAGGACCGCACATTTGATACGCTTAAGGAAAATGCGGATTCGGTTTATGAAGCTATGAAGGAAACAGAGGCATATATTGCCTCGAAATATGATTATATTAAGGATCAGCTTCCTGACAGCTTAACATACATTACTACTCAGGAGCTTGAGGATATGTATCCGGAGCTTGATCCCAAGGGCAGGGAGAGAGAGGCAGTGAAAAGACACGGCGCTGTTTTTCTGTCTCAGATAGGTGATAAGCTGAAATCCGGCGAAAGGCATGACGGAAGGGCCCCGGACTATGATGACTGGACTCTGAACGGGGATATAATAGTTTATTATCCCGTCCTTGATATATCCTTTGAGGTTTCATCAATGGGTGTAAGGGTTGATGAGAATGCACTTATGAGACAGCTTGAGCTTTCAGGATGTGAGGATAGAAAGGAACTGGCCTTCCAGAAGGCTCTGCTTGAGGGCAGACTGCCTTATACGATAGGAGGAGGCATAGGCCAGTCGAGGATATGTATGTATTTTCTTCGCAAGGCACATATAGGAGAGGTACAGTCTTCGGTATGGCCGGAACAGATGCTCGAGGATGCCGGGAATATCGGACTTAGATTGCTTTAGGATTTTGCAGTAAAGGATAACAGATGTCACGAAGAAGAAAGAAATCATCGGCGGGGAAATGGATATTGATCGTTTTTCTGCTGCTTATTATAATGCTTTTGCTCATTGCTTACCTGATATTGTCAGGAAAGGGGAATTCAAATCCTGTAACGCAGGGGATACAGCGCGAGGTCACTAAGCAGGCTGTGGATAAGGTCATTACTGAGCAGAGCGGCGGAGAAGTGAGCCTGGGCGAGATCGAAAAACAGATGAGTGAGGATGATGCTGAGACTTTTAATGAGATAGTGGACAAGTATTCGGATTCGGGGCTTGTTTCAGAGGCAATCAGCGTTTATTCATCTAATGGCGGAGATCTGGGCGCAACCGCAGATGAGCTTAAGGACAAGGTCAGTCCGGAGGATATCGAGGCGTTGCAGGAATTGTATTCAAAGTATGCACAGTAAGAGGAGTGCGTTCGGGAAGAAATGATGATCCTGCCAAACGGCATCAGGCTGCCGGAGTGAAATGAAGACAGTCAGGATATCGGTCAGAAATCTGGTTGAATTCATTCTCCGGAGCGGAGATATAGATGAGAGGCGCGGACAGGGCGGAGGCGTGGATGCCATGCTTGAGGGTGCTAAAATACACCGCGCCATACAGTCTGCCGCCGGCTCCGATTATACTGCCGAGGTATCTCTCCGTGAGGAGATCGCCCTGACCGGGGATCTGATGCTGGTTGTTGATGGCAGGGCTGACGGAGTTATAAATAACAAAGGGTATATTACGATCGACGAGATCAAAGGCATGCATTCTGACGTGCTGATGCTTGCCGAACCTTTGGAAGTACATCTCGCACAGGCGAAATGCTATGCTTATATCTGGGCTAAGCAGCATTCGCTGTCTGATATTTCTGTCAGGATGACCTATGTGAGCATCAAAGACAGGAAGATCAAGCTTTTCAATTCCGATCATACATATGAAGAGCTTAGGGAATGGTTCGATACGCTTATTGAGAGTTACAGACCCTGGGCAGAGCATATTGCCGGCTGGAGCGATCTTCGGGAGGAGTCGGCAAAGGCGCTTGAATTTCCTTACGAATACAGACCGGGTCAGAAGGATCTGGCTGCTGATGTATATAAAACAATCTATCATAAAAAGAAACTGTTTCTTGAAGCTCCTACTGGAACGGGCAAGACGCTGGCAGTGCTATATCCGTCAATAAAGGCTCTGGGCGAGGGGCTTGCGTCTTATATTTTCTATCTGACGGCAAAGAATATAGGCTCAAAGGCCTGTGCTGACGCTTTGGAGCTTATGCGGGAGAAGAGCGGTCTCAGGCTCAAGTCGGTTCATATCCTTGGTAAGGACAGAGCCTGTCTTAACCGTGTCACTCACTGCAATCCTGATGAATGTGCTTTTGCAAAGGGACATTTTGACCGGATAAACAGAGCTCTGTACGAGCTTTTGACAACAAATGACACATTTTCGAGGGAAGAGATTGAGAAGACCGCTTTAAGGTATGAAGTCTGCCCTTATGCTCTCGCAAGAGATCTTACGGAATTCTCCGACTGTATCATCTGTGATTATAATTATGTATTTGATCCTACTGTAGCCCTAAGGCAGTTTTTTGGCGAGGGAAAGAAAACCGGCGGTTATTTATTTCTTATTGATGAGGCCCATAATATGGTGGATCGGGCCAGGGAAATGTATAGCGCCGATCTGAGTCTTAGAAAGCTTGAGCGGGTCAGGACATTCATAAGGGGGATAGACAGAAGGCTTACATCATATCATAATGCGCTGATCGGGCAGATGGAGCTGCTTTTGGAGGAGCAGGAGCTGGCAGGAAGAGGATATGTGCTTATCGATGGCATCGGTGAGATCGGAGAAGCGGTAGCGAGGCTGGCCGGAAGATTTCTTGAGCTTATGCAGGAGCATGACAGCGATAGCGCCCATCCACCGGAAGGTCCAGGTATCAGCAGCGCGCAGCTTACCATAGCCGGAGCGGAAAGTGCCGGTGACAGCAGAACTGGGCGCAAAGCTGACAGATTCAGTGATGAAGTGATAGATTTCTATTTTGATCTGCTTCATTTTACAGACGTATATGACAGGCTTGACAGGAGATACAGCATTTATTCAGAAATGTCGGACAGCGGAGACCTGAGACTCAGACTGCTGTGCATTGATCCGTCTTATAATCTGGCAGAATATCTTTCTTACGGCAGGGCAACAGTCTTTTTCTCAGCGACCCTGCTGCCGGTTACTTATTACATGGATCTGCTCGCCGGCTGCAGGGATGATTACACGGTATATGCATCTTCCATATTTGACCCTGATAAACTAGGAGTGTTTATAGACACGGGTGTTACTTCAAGGTACTCTAGGCGGGGAGCTGATGAATATCGAAAAATAGCGATGCATATTAAAGAGGTTATTAGCTGCAGGCAGGGAAACTATCTGGTGTTTTTTCCGTCATATTCATTTCTCGAAAACGTCTGGTCGGAATATATCGGAATAGTTAATGATAGCGTGGGATATGATATCATATACGGGGGACAAGAGACCGGAAATGATAACGAGGACCGGGGTGGCGGCGTGCGTTATGATGGTAATGACCATGAGGATATAGCCTTGGAATGGCCGTATAACGGGAGATATATATGCCAGACAGCAGAGATGACGGAAAAGGAAAGGATGGATTTTCTTGCCGAATTCGGCGAGGACAGGTGCTGTGAAGAAGATAGAATGATCGAGGACGGGGAGAACCATCCCGGAGTGATTGGCTTCTGCGTGCTGGGCGGTCTTTTTGCCGAGGGGATCGATCTCACGGGAGAAAAGCTTATAGGAGCGATCATAGTGGGTACAGGTCTTCCTCAGATCAGTAATGAAAAAGATATCCTGAAACGGTATTTTGATGATAACGGTCGTGACGGCTATGATTATGCAATGAAGATACCGGGGATGAATAAGGTGCTTCAGGCAGCCGGAAGGGTTATCCGTACAGAAAACGATACTGGCGTTATAGCTCTTTTGGATGAAAGATTTGATAAGCCCGATCACAGGAGAATGTACCCCAGAGAGTGGAGCAGGATAATTAAAATAACGGGAGGAGAATTTAAACCGGTTTCGGATTTCTGGAATGGATCCGATAATTGAATAGCTGACGGTTTGTTAAACTATGATATTTATTGAGACCGACATACAAAAAAATACAGACGATATCCACGCTCTCACCAGATCATTTTATCCAGGTGAAGAGGTAAGAATAACAGTGCAAAAACCAGCTGGGAATGATATGGCTCATCCTGTTATAAAACCCGAAAACAGTGGAAAAGGTGGAAAACTTGTGTATAAATCATGCGAGGGTGCTATGTTTGAGATCGATGTTCCCTCTGATGAAAAAGATGAACTAAAGCGGACAGTCTACAGGGCGTTATCAAAACAGACCGGAAAGACTCTGCCATGGGGATCACTTACCGGGATCCGTCCTGTGAGACTTGTGCGACGCCGAGTGGAGACCGGAATGACTGATGATGAAATAGTGGCCGATATGAAAAAATGCTATTTTACGTCGGAGGAAAAGGTTCGTCTTTCTCTCGAGATTTTGAAAACTGAAAATAAACTTATAGAATCCCTGAATAATATCGAAGATTATCATAACGTCCGTGTGAATAATATTGAACCTGAAGAGTCTGATGAGCCGTTAAAGAACAGGCGATATAGTTTATATGTGGATGTTCCTTTCTGCCCATCAAGATGCCTGTATTGTTCTTTTACGAGTAATGCGGTGGGCAAGGACAGGTCTCTTGTTCATAGCTACCTTGATGTACTGGAACGTGAGATAAAAGAGAGTGCCGAACTTACCGGTGGGAGAATTCCCGATACGGTATATGTTGGAGGCGGTACGCCTACTGCTTTGGATACCCGGGAGCTCGAACGACTGCTGGGAGCGTTGAGCGCTGCTTTCGGAACGGATAAGAGTCTTGAGTTTACTGTGGAGGCAGGCCGTCCGGATTCTATCGACAGGAGTAAGCTTGAGGTCTTGAAGTCATACGGAGTCACAAGGATATCTGTAAATCCCCAGACAATGAATCAACAAACGCTTGATATCATTGGGCGGAGGCATACGGTCGATCAGGTAATAAATTCGTTTTATCTGGCCAGAAGCTGTGGTTTTGACAATATCAATATGGATATGATCATAGGTCTGAGTGGAGAAGGACTGGCTGAGGTTGAGCATACAGTTTCAGAGTTATGTAAACTCAAACCGGATTCTTTGACCATTCATTCTCTTGCTCTAAAGCGTGCTTCGGCAATGCGTGAAATGCTGGAGGACAGATATTCACTCACAGCCAGGGCTTATTATGATAATGCGGCCGCGGGTAAGGACGGCAGATTAATAAGTAATGACGCTGAACTGGCTGAAATGATGATGGAAGCTGCCTGCAAAGGAGCAAGAAGCATGGGTATGAGTCCATATTACCTGTACAGACAGAAGAATATGTCAGGTAATCTTGAGAACACAGGATTTGCCAGAGAAGGTAAGTATGGTCTGTATAATATTCTTATTAATGAAGAAATACAGGATATAGTTGCACTTGGTGCCGGAGCCATAAGCAAGAGGGTCAATGGGGAGGGCGATATCAGAAGATGTGCCAATAATAAGGAAGTCAGGGATTATATCAGAGAAATTGACAGAATAATGGAGAAGAAGAGGGCGTTGTGGTATAATGATTAGAATTTGAAACGCTGGTTTGGGGGCAGAAATACAACAGGATATGGAAATACTGTCTGGTGATAAAGTAATACTGAGCAAAGAGGAATATCTTCAGCTTGTGGCCAGCAATGAGAGGCTTCAGGATGCTGAGAGGAGAGCGAATGCCGCTAATAAGGCGAAGTCGGATTTCCTCTCTTCGATGTCTCATGAAATAAGGACTCCTATGAATACCGTGCTTGGGATGAATGAGCTGATACGTATGACGCTTGGTGATCCGGATCTGTCCATCGGCGAGAAGATAACGAAGGTGGTAGGATATACCGACGGGATACAGCACTCCGGAGAGATGCTCCTGTATGTTATTAATGATATCCTTGATATATCCAAGATAGAGTCGGGGAAGTTCGAGATTCGTCCGGCTCCTTATCATTTTAAAAAGCTTATGGAGGATATCATTCCCTTATTCAGGATAAACGCTGAGGGAAAGAATCTCTTCTTTTCGGCAGAGATAGATGAGGAGCTGCCGGGCTATCTTGAGGGAGATGAGGTGCGTATCCGGCAGATTATCACCAATATTGTGAATAATGCCGTTAAATATACTAAGGAGGGTTCCGTCATCATGACGGTATCCGGCAGGGAAAACGGCGACGAAGTCATTTATGACATTGCCGTTAAAGATACAGGCATAGGTATACAATCAGAAAATCTTAAGCACCTTTTTGATTCTTTTGAGAGGGTTGACAGCGCCGAAACACATTATATAGAAGGAACCGGACTGGGTCTTGCCATAGTCAAGAACCTCCTTGATCTCATGGGAGGATCGATAGAAGTAGAGAGCGAATACGGAAAGGGATCAGTCTTTACTGCGCATATCCCGCAGAAGGTGCTGGGGGCAGAGAAACTTAGGGAATACAGACCTGAAACGGGACCGATGCTGTCGAAAAGCAGTCATCATTTTTTCCGGAATGCAAAGGTTCTGGTCGTAGATGACAATATGACCAATCTTACTGTTGCAAGAAGTTTTCTGGAGCAGATGAAGGTTGAGGTTGACACGGTATCGTCAGGAAAGGGCAGCCTGGAATACATAGGTAGTAATAAATATGATATTATCTTTCTGGATCATATGATGCCGGAATTAAGCGGTGTTAAGGTCCTTAGAGAGATAAAGCAGAAACCAGACAAATATCAGATTAATATTAATACTCCGTTTATTGTTATGACGGCCAATGCGATCGTAGGAGCTAAGGAGAAGTATATAAACGAATATGGCTTTGACGGCTATATTGCGAAGCCCTTCAGGTTCGCAGAGCTGGACAGTCTTATGATTGAATATTTGAGGGGCGAGGAAGCAGAAATCGGAGGCGCTCCCAGAGGGGCGTCTGGGATTGGAAATCCCGGGACAAAGTCTGAAGGATCAGCTCCTGCGGGTCCGCCGCCCGGTATGGGAGGCCCGCCGCCCGGTGCCGGGAATGTCTGGGAAATAGACCTTAAAGAAGGAATAGAGACCTGCGGTGATGAAGAAACATATAATGCCGTAGTGGATGCATATCTTGAGATTCAGGATGAGAATGCGGAAAAGCTGGAGCGTTTTATCAAGACCGATGACTGGCAGAACTATATGATAATAGTCCATGCCATTAAATCCTCATCCTTAACAGTGGGCGCGAGGAATTTCGGAGGATTTTCTATGAGCGTGGAGAGCGCTGCAAAGGATTATCTTGCGGGTAATAATATAGAAAGGAATCTGGGATATCTCAGGGGATCGTATAATTCTTATGCGACTGCATATGCCGCGGTCTGTAATGCTCTGAGAAGATACAGGAGTGGGGAGTGATCTGCCTGCCTTACAGCGCACATCTGAAGACCCTGGATCAGCGTAGGGGATGAGATCTCAAAATGTTACGTAATTGTTACGGTATTCCTTGACATTTACATAAATATAGGTATAAAATGACAAGCATATTTGCGGATATAGCACAGTGGTTAGTGCGCCGGCTTCCCAAGCCGGACACACGGGTTCGATTCCCGCTATCCGCTTTTGTTTTTTTCAGACAGGGCGCAATAGCGCCTGTATATTTTTTATAGGAGATGATATATGAAAAAAAGAACTTTGTTTTTTGCGATCGGTCTTGCGACAGCGCTTGTATTCACGGGCTGCGGAGGTAAAGACGAGGAGGCAACTGAGGAGGCATCTACAGAGGCAGCCCAGGGCCCGGCTATGGTGATGCAGGAGGTTCAGCCAGATCAGACTGAGGCTCCCGCGGCAGAAGAAGAGTCGGATACACCACCTGACGGAATGGTGGCCAATCCGCTGACCGGCGAGTGGATAGATGAGTCGCTTGCGGATCAGAGACCTATTGCCGTGATGGTGGATGATGAGAAGACTGCTTTGCCGCATTTTGGTGTGTCTGAAGCAGATATAATCTATGAGATCATGAACAGCACCCAGAACGACGGCGTGACCAGATTTATGTGCATGTTTAAGGATTATAATTCTGTCAAGCAGATCGGCTCGATCAGAAGTACGAGACCTACAAACCTGCAGACCTTCACCGAGTGGAATGCGGTGCTCTGCCATGACGGTGGTCCTTTCTATAACGATATGTTTTATGATAATCCATACGTTGAGAGATTCTCAGGCACATTCTCCAGAGTTAACAACGGAAAGCCGAGAGAATTTACCGAGTACGCTCTTGAGGGTGATGTTGATAAGAACTTTAAGAATACAGGTTACTCGAAGACCTATAATGAGTATTATAAGGGTGAGCATTATAAATTTGCGACAAGGGCAAACCCGAATACTTTAGATCAGTATTCAAATGCGCAGACTGCAAATAAGGTAACACTTGCTTTTCATCATAACAAGCCCTGGCTTGAGTATAATGCCGATGAGGGTGTGTACTATTACTTCCAGTATGGAGACAAGGAAGTTGATGCAGGAAACGGCAACAAGCAGGTATGCTTTAAGAACCTTCTGATACAGGGAGCACGTCTTGAGAAGCTTGATGATCACGGTTATATGTTCCTTCATACCAATGACAGTGACTACTCCGGTGACGAGAAACGTGAGGGCTATTATATCACCAACGGTAAGGCTATAAAGGTTACCTGGACAAAGGAGGATGATACCAGTCCTACACATTACTTTGATGAAAACGGCGATGAGATCAAGATCAACGTCGGAAAGACATATGTGGCAATAATGCCCAAAGATGATTTTGCGGAAACAAAGATAGAGTGATGATCACAGAGAAGGATCTGTACGGAATAAAGCATTATATTTACGGTGAGGCATATTACGGGTCAGACAGGGGCAAGCGCTTTCGTCTGGCCCGCGAGCCTTTAAAGGAAGTGGTCTACTGCTCTGAAGAGGAGAGAATGGCTGATAATCCCAAGCTTCGAGCCGAGGTCTGGTTCGGAAAGCTGGGATATGAGAAAACACCGGAAGAAGAGATAAGGTCGCGTGACTTCGAATTCAGCGAAGACGGATATAAAGAAGCTGTAGCCTGGCTGAATGAGGTTCAGGAGGAAGAAGGCTGATATAAAACACAGGAATTTATCTTAAATCAGGGCGAGGATTTCGGCGGGAGCTGACACGATGATGTCTGCCCCTGCTTTTTCAAGCTCTTCTCTGTCTCTGAAACCCCAAAGCACGCCGATCGTGTGCATGCCGGCGCTTTTTCCGGTTTTCATATCAGTATTTGTATCGCCGACATATATGCATCTGTCAGGACGTACCTGCATCCTTTCGGCAAGGTACAGGGCTCCGGCAGGGTCAGGCTTTCTGGGATAGCTGTCCATCTGTCCGAGGACTTCAACGAAGGTTCCGTCCGGATATACAGAGGAAACGACCTTGCAGGCCTGCTTATGCGGCTTGTTGGAGAAGATGGCGCATTTTATGCCTTTATTATTGAGATTTTTTAACAGCTCCGGCATTCCGTCATATGCAACCACTCCGTCCGCGCAGTGATCCGAGAGAAACGCCAGATATTTTTCGAAGACTTCTTCCAGAAAGGGTTCGTCCTCTGAGCCATGATATCTGTCTTTATATGACAGTAATCTCTGCATCTGGACTCTTGATCCGTCTCCTACGAAGTATTTATATTTTTCTGTTTCAGCAGGGCTTAATCCGTATTCTGATATCACAGAATTTGCACAGAATGCAAGGTTTTCAAGAGTGTTGGCGGTTGTGCCGTCAAGATCAAAGATTGCAGCATCATAACTATTCATACTAAACCTCTAGGAAATATAAAAATTTTTCTTGCCATATGCATATTCTACCATTATAATGATCTGAAAGACAATGATCGTATTGGATATTATGAAAGGAGGTCTGAATTTGTCTGATATAACGAACATAAGGATGATAGCTGCAGGTGCTTCTCTGGCAGCTATGACCTGT
>JAEEGL011940196.1_pt1 | contig 14794 bp, 23 predicted proteins | sample 9134231 | NCBI WGS metagenome assembly JAEEGL01 (sample SAMN16246548, study PRJNA631951) | gut metagenome | biome: gut microbiome; feature: rumen; material: fiber-attached | host: Bos | place: Iran: Karaj | collected 2018-10 | reverse complement strand
AGTTGCTGATTATATAGAATTAGAAACTGGTATATATATTCCAGAATTAGTTATAGATAATAGTAATAATATAAAAAAAATTAGTCCTATTAGATATAAAAATAGACTAAAAGAAATAATGAAATAGTATAAATTATGTGATATAATCTTATTATAAGAGGAGTGATATAGTGAGAAGAAAAATATTATTAAGTTTATTTATAGTATGTATATTAGCTGGTTGTGGTAAGAGTACTTCTAATAAAGAAAATACTAGTGAAAATACTAAAAAGAATAAAAATGAATATGTATGTACAAAAAAAGGAATTGAGGATTCTTCAGGAGGTAAATCTTGGAAAAAAGATATTACTCATACTGCTAAATTAGATGATGATGGTAAATTAACTTATTATTCCACTAAAGATGAAAATACATATGAATCAAAAGCAGATTGTGAATATTGGTGTGATATAAAAGTTAAATGGAATGATGAAATAAATGCTAAAAAATATACAGGAGGTCATAGAGTAACTACTTGTAAATGTGAAAATAATATTTTAATAGAAGAGTATGTATATGATGATATAGCTAATTTAGCACCTATATTAAGAAGTGATATTAGACAATTAAAATCTGATAATACTTTTGATTTAGATACGTGGTTAGATAAAAGAAAAAATAATGGATATAATTGTGATTAGAAATAGTGAGATTTGATAATATGAATAATAAAATAGTTTTAAGTTTATTAATAATTTGTATATTAATTAGTGTAACAGGTTGTGGTAAGAGTGCTTCTAATAATGATAGTTCTACTGTAGAAAGTAATAATAAAAAAGTATCAACTGAATTTAAATTTGATAATAAAACATTTAATTTTAATAAAGATGCTTCTTTTAAAGGAGTTAAATTTAAATATGATGAAAATTTAAAAAAGACTGAAGAAACAAAAAGTGTATCTTTAAAATATGGAGAAAATTTAAAAAATGTTGGATATGCATTTTGGGTTTCTATAACAGTATATGAAAATAGAACTAAAGATGATATTTTTGGAATGCCTAAAGAAGGTGAATATGAAATAAAGAAAGTAAATAATATATCTTGGATGAATTATACTAAGAAAGTTGATTGGACAACAACTATTGTATATGCTATTGAAAAAAATAATAATGTATATATTATCAATGTAATTAAGAATAATGAAACAGATGTTGATGTAGATCAATTAGCTGAGGTATTTATTAATAGTGTGACTATTGATTAAATATGATAGAATATTAATTTCTATCATATTTTTATCGTATATATTGGGGTGAATAATATTGAAAAGTAAATTAATTTTATTTGATTGGGGTAATATAGTTGAATCACATACTACTGGTTATAATTGTTATGATGCTTTTAATGATTTATTCTATGAATGTGGATATAGAGGAAATGATCCTATATTTCCTCTTTTAAAAAAGTATAGAATTGCTAGTTTAAAAAATGAAGAAGAATTTAAAGATGCATATGAATTAATGAAAATAGATTTTAATCTTAATAAAACATATGATGAGTTTTCTATTTTATATAAGAAAATATTTGATAGAATTTCTTATTATAAAGATGTAGCTCAGTATGAAGTATCTTTAAAAAATAGATGTTATATTGGAATATTATCTAATTTAACTATTTTTGATAAAGAAAGATTAGATAAACAAGTTAATTTAAATAATTATGATTATATATTTTTATCATTTGAATTAGGAATAGAAAAACCAGATATTGAAATATTTAATAAAATTCAAAAACAATTACCATTTAAACCACAAGATATTTTATTTATTGATGATAGAAAAGATAATATTGATGTTGCTTTGAAACTAGGTTGGAATGTATTTCAAGCAACTGGATTAGAATTAGATAATATAAAGAAAAAATGTGAAGAATTTTTAATGAGGTGATTTATTTGATTTATATAATATCTCAAATATTTGGTATAGGTGCTTTTTTTGTTTCATTAGTTGCTTATCATAGAAAGAGTAAGAAAAATATATTAGGTAATATGATAGTTTCTAGTATGTTAAATTTTATTCATTATTTATTACTTGGAGCATATAGTGGATGTATAACTAAAGGTTTAGCAATATTTAGAGATTGTTTTATTATATTAAAAGAAAAAAATAAAAAATTATCTAATATTTTGTTTTTATTTATGTTTATTATATTATATATAGTAGTAGCTATATTTACATATAATGGTTTATTTTCTATATTACCTTTATTAGCAGCTTTAATATATATAATATTTATATGGAATGGTAATGAGATTAAAATTAAAAATGCAGCATTCTTTTGTTATTTTTTATGGTTAATATATAATATATTTGTACTATCTATAGCAGGAATTATCTCAAATATTATATCTATAATATCAACATTTATCGCTATAAAAAATACTAAAAAAATTAATAATACTTCAATACTATAGCAGATTATTACATAATCTGTTTTTTATGTTATAATAATTGAAATTTAGGAAGAAGAGATGACTAGTATGTTTGATAATATTAATTTAAATTTATATAAAGTATTTTATGATGTATCTAAATATGGTAGTTTTTCTAAAGCAGCAGAATTTACTTATACAACTCAATCAGCAATATCTAAATCAATTAAGAAATTAGAAGATAATTTAGAAACACAATTATTTTATAGAAAACCTCATGGAGTAGAATTAACTGAAGAAGGAAAACAATTATTATTTTATGTAGAAAAATCATATGGTAATTTACTTATTGCTGAAAGAATAATGTTAGAAACAAAAAATCTAGATAGAGGAAGATTAACTATAGGATTACCAACATATATTTCATCTTTTTTCTTTATGGATAAAATAGCTTTATTTCATAATAAATATCCAAATATAGAAATATCATTAATAAATGGACCACATGCTTATCTTTTAGAATTACTTGATAAACATCAAATAGATTTTATGGTATATTCTGATATTAATATAAATGATAAAGATTTAGATGTTATAAAACTATATACTGTACATTATTCTTTTGTATGTAGAAAAGAAGATTATAATAAATATAAAAATATAAAATCAGTTAAAGATTTAGAAAATGAAGAACTTGTTTTACCAATATCTACTACTAATAATAGAAAATATATAGATGAAGTATTTATCAAATATAATGTTATTCCTAAAAGAGTAATGAATATTCATACAAGTGAAGGAATATTAACTGCTGTTAAAAAAGGATTAGGAATAGGTTATGTAATTGAAGATATATATAAAGAAGATAATAGTTATAAAAAAATTGATATTAAAGAAAAATTAAGAGAAGAAACTATTAATATAATATATAATAAAAACTTTTTAACAGAATCTCCTAAAAGATTTATTGAAGAATTTATAAAGGTAGATATTCTTTAGTAGAATATCTAGTATGCCTAATAATCGCTATACAATATAGCGATTTTATTTTATAATGAAATTATTAGTACTAATGAATTTTTATGAAAGGAGCAAATATGGTTGATTTAAAAAAATTACAAGAAGAAGTATATCAAAATAAAGTAAATCATGGATTTAATGTAACAGATTTAAATTTTGAATTTTGTTTAGCCTATGAAGAAATGGCTGAAGCATATGAAGCATATAGAAAGAAAAAAGATGATTTGGGCGAAGAAATTGCTGATGTTGCTATATATTTGCTTGGAATATCTGAGATATTAGGAATAGACTTAGAAAAAGAAATATTACATAAAATAGAAAAAAATAAAAAAAGAGTTTATAAAAAAGTTAATGGAGTTTATACAAAAATAGAGGGTTAGGAGTGTTTTTATGGAAATGTTAGAAGATATATATATGAGTGAAGAAGATTTATATAATTTTTTTAATAAGTATTCATTAGATGAATTACAATTATTTAAAATAAGATTTGAATTTGTTGAAAATATACCAGAACAAAAAGAAATATTTGAGCAAGTTTATTTAGAAAAGATAAGTGGTGATAAAAGGGAAGATGAAAGAGATCTTACTGATAGAATAATGGAAAAAAATAAAGATTTAACAAAAGAAGAATTAGCATACTTATATAATTTAGTTTCTGCTATTCCTTATTATTTTATTGAAGGATTAGAAGAATTAAATAAGGGTATATATATAGAAATGAATAATAGATTAATTAAAGATATACCATTTATGACTGATGAAGAATTAGAAATATTCTTTAATAAATATAATTTATATGAATTAGAATTATTTGAAATTATAATTCCTGCTATTAAAAATATTGGTTTATCTGAAGCATTAAGTATAGCACGAGAAGTATATGAAAAAAAATATAATGAATTAGATCCTGAAGAACAATACTATTATAATTCTACAAATATGCATATTGTTCATAATACTAATGATATTGTAGAAGAAAATGATAAATTAACAGCTAAAGAGTTAGAATATCTAAATTCATTAATTATAAATAGTAAAGAAAATGATATTAGTAAACAAAAAATTAAAAAATAGTATTTATGAAAAGAAACTTGGGTTTCTTTTTTTTATATGTAGTGTGTTATAATATTAATTGAAAAACTAATATATATTTTAGATTATATTTGGAGGTTATTATTGTGGATAAAGATGAATATATAAAAAGAGAAAAGAAAATATTAGATATGGAGTATTCCATTATTACAAATTATATTAAATTAAGAAAGGATGCCCATATTTCTCAAGAACAATTAGCTAAAGAAACTAATGTAATTAGAACAACAATAGCTAGAATAGAAAACAATATGAATTCACCTCAACTTAAGACTATGTTGGAATTATTACAACCATTAGGATATACACTAGAGATAGTGAAAATTAAAAAATAAATATAAAAGTGTATTGCAAACATTGTATCATTTATGATACAATGTTTTTGAATGGAGGAAATATATATGGATAATAATATGAAAGAAAAGCAAATAAAAAGACAAATTAATGATGTTTTAATATCAGGATATTCTTCTAAAATAAATATTAGTGATTCTGATTCTTTAGTAGATATTGTTCCTAAATTAGCAATTACTGCAATACCTGTAGAAAGTGACAATAAGATAGACTATGAATTTGTATTGGATACACGATTTTTAAAGGAAAAAGTAATAAAATATGATGAGATGAAAATGGTATGTGAAATTATAGATATATTAGAGTCAAATAGAGAATATGTGTTATCGAAAATTGAAGAATATAAGGAAGAACAAGAAAATGGGTTGAAAATAGCACAATTATTTCAAAAAATGTTTCAAAATGAACTAGATAGTATTGTTATTGAAGTAGATGAAATAATTGATTCTAAATGTACTAATGTAGATAAAATCATTGACGTATTTGATAGAATGTATATTTTAGAATTCATTGATAAGAATGAATTAAAAAAAGTATACTATAAACTTTTTAACTATGTTAAAAAATTTGATAAGGAATTAGTTAAAGAATATGAAGAAATTTTTATAAAAAAATTTAATAAAAAAAATACAAATGAAAATGATAATAATACTGAATAATTTATTGTTTTTGATAATAATTTTGTTAAGGTTAACAAAATAGCTTAGATTGATTTAAAAAAATATATATAATAATATAAAAGTATGGTAGGGTGATTATATGGATGATAAATTTAGCAGATTAGTACAAAATCTGCCTTTTTTATGTTATAATTTTAATGATTTTATAAAAGAAGTTAATTAGAATAAAACTAATATAAAATTATCGGTATTGATAGTTAAACTTTTGATAAGAAGAGGTGGAATAATGTTTATTTTTAAAAAGAAAAAAAACAAAAAAAATAATAATATACAAGATACTTTTAACAAATTTCGTGCAGATGAAGAAGAAGCAATAAAATTATTTGATGATTTTTCTTTAAGAACCGATTTATCTGACGAAATATTTCTATTTATGTATAGAAATATTTTAAATATGAAAGATACTATGATTGTTGCGTCATATTTAAGACAGGTGGAGGTTTCACTTGAAGAAGTGCAAAGAGTATATTCTTTATCTAATGAATATATCAATAGTGTAATAACTAATATAGTCCCAGAATTACGTGTTAAAGCTAATGATATGATATCTGAAATAATTCCGAATGCATCTAAACCTTATGGATGGGATAATACAGCAGGGTTAAATTTAATATATTCAGAATTTGTAGATAGGATAGAGTATATATTTGAAGTTGATAGAAATCAAAAAGAGATTCAAAATGAATTAAATAATGATGAAATAGTAAATATAATTAAAAATAATTCAGCGATATTAATATTACTAAATTATTTTTCAGTGAGAGAAAGTCTTATTATTGCATTTAATCTAGGATTAATAGATGAATTACTTGTTAATGATATAATTGATATATCAAGTGAACAAAATTTTAATAGCTTATTAAGTAGTAGTGATATGGATTTATTAAAAAATCTATTAATTAAGAGAATAAAAAAGTTAGAAAATATTGAACCATATACTAGTTATTTTGAATATGAAGAATTAACTTATGAATATGAAAACTTATTAGAGGCTATTAATGATTCAAAAGAGTATATTTCTAGTATAAAAAAAAGATAATAATGAATTGAATACTAATATAAACTGGGGTGATAAAATGGGAATATTTATATTTGCTTTTACAGCAACTGGTAAATCAACAGTTGCTAGAAAATATAAAAATGTAATAGATATGGAATCAACACATTATAAATATATGGATAATAATGTCGAAGATGAGAGCCTTAAAAGTACGAAAAGAAATGAAAATGAAGAATGGCCAGGTAATTATTTTAAAGCATTAAAAAAAGTCAAAGATGAATATGATTATATTTTAATTGCTGATGAAATATGTAATGATTTTTTAATTAATAATAAATATGATTATTGGTATGTATATCCTAAAAGAGAATTAAAACAAGAATACTTAGATAGATGTAAAAAAAGAGGTAATAATGAAGAATTTATTTATTGGTATTCAAAATTATGGAATGAATGGATAGACAAATGTAGAGAAGATAAATATGCTTCCAAGAAAATAGAATTAGATAGTAATGAATATTTAGAAGATGTATTACCAAATTTAAAATTAAAATAAGTGTTCAAAATGAATAAAAAAATAGGTGAAACATATGGAAAAATTAAAGTTTATTGGTATAGGTGGAGCAACTAATATTGAACTAGGTGGTAATTGTTGCTATATAAAAGATAACGATAATCTTTTAATAATAGATGTTTGTGAAGATGCAACAAAAAAATTATTAAATGTTGGTGCATTTAAAAATATTAATAATATTTATATTGTAATAACTCATACACACTATGATCATATTGCTGGATTAGGTATACTTATATGGTATAGTAATTTTTATCTAAATATAGTACCACAAATAATATATAATGATGAAACATACAAACAAACACTTTGTGAATTATTAAGAATAACTGGTGTAGATGATAAGTATTTCATGTTTATAAATGAGCAATTATTAAATTTTGATTTTAAAATTAATATGCAACAAACTTCTCATTCTCCAAAACTACAGTGCTTTGGAATTATGTTTGAAGATAGACTGGGAAGGTACTATTATACAGGTGATACTAAAGATATTGATTATATAAAGAAATTATCTAATGATGAATCAGTAAAAACAATATATACTGAAGTTGCAGAAGAAACTTATGATGTACATATAAAATATGATGATATTATTGAATTAGATAAAAATAAATTAGTATTGATGCATTTTGATACATTTAGATTATATGAAAGAGCAATCAAAGATGGTTTTAATATAGCTCAAATAGAAGTAACTGATAATTGTATTAATGGTTAAATTTTTGATTAAAGAGGAGAGTATATTTTATTAAATAATAATGATAAAAAGAAATTAATAAATTATTATATTTTTATAAAAGAGGTGAAAATATGGCTGAATTAGAAAAAGAAAAAATAGCTAATATTTGTGAAGAATTATATAAATATTGTATAAGTGAAATACCACAAGAAGAAAATGATAAATTAATTTGGTTTTTAAATGGTTCAACTTTATGTAATATGTTATATAATGTTAGATATATTGATGAAGTTAAAGTATCAGAAGAATTTAATAATTGCTGTAAGGAATTTATTAGGCAACCTAAAGGTGATATAGATATAACATATACTCCTGATAGAAGATATAAGTTTGATTTAAACAATCCAAATATTTTAGCTTTTCAGGAAATATCTGAAGAACATAGAACTTATAATTTTGTTGATTCTAATTCAGAATTAAATGAAACTGATTTAAAACAAATATGTAAAATGACTACAAAAAATGGATTTTTATTTTATGCTAAAAAACCACAATATTTATTTTTATATAAATTAAAAGAATTCATTGCAATATTTAATAAAGAAATATTAGATAATAATATTGATGAAATAAATAGAAAGAAAAAGAATATGCTAAAAGATGTTAAAAATTTATATAATATATCTTTAGCTTATTGTGGATATGAAGAAACTTTAAGAGTTATTACTGATTTAACAAATATATCTAATTATTTACATAATTTATATAAAGAAAATAAAAGTGACTATGATATATTGTTAAGTGCTACTTTAAATTTAATAATAAATAAAAAACAAAAAATAATGAAGTAATTTCAATGTATGAAAAATAAAAATAATATAAAGATGTTGATTTCAATTTAGTTAAGACCAAGAAAAAATGAGGTGATATATATGGAGATAAACGAAGTATATGATTTAGTAAAAAACATAGTTAAAAAATCAAATGAGTTAAAAAATAAATATACTGATGAAATAAATGCTAAAGTTAATTATGCGTGTATATTTTGTAAAGATGATAATGATTTTAATGATTATATATCATTATTAAAAAATGATAATAACGATATAATAGAAGATACTTATTCTGGACCTCTTTTTAGATTAAAAGATTTGAAAACTGTAGCTGGAATACTTAAACTATTAAAAGTTAGAAGGTATGATGATAAACACTTAGATTTAAGAGATGCTGATTTTACGGTAAGCAATTATGAAGTGTTTAAGAATAAATATATAAATAAATCTAACTTCAAATTAATCAGTGGAGAAGGATATGAAATGATTGAACTTGTGGAAGAAAAAAATGAAGTAAGAGCTTATTTTTCTAATCCACCACTAGATGAAGAATTAGGAATAAAATAAAAGGATATGATCTCTAATGAATGAAAATAAAACTAATATAAACTGGTTGATATTGATTTAGTCAAAGTTTCATTCAAACTCCTATAAAATAAAGGAAAAACAAGTATATGCTTGTTACATAATTTAATAAAAATAAATAAAATAATGATAAAAATAACTAAAAAAGTATCAAAAATGGCATAGTATTTGATACTTGGTATTGACGGTTAAAGTTTTATAAAAAGAGGTGATAATATGGTAGATATGCATATGCATACTTTATATTCTGATGGTGATAAAACAGTGGAAGAAGTATTAAAAAAATGTGAAGAAAAGAAATTAGAATATATATCATTAACAGATCATAACAATTGTAGACAATATGAGGATGAATCTTTAAAGAAAAATATATTTACTGGAAAAATTGTTAAGGGTTGTGAAATGAATGCAACTTTAGATAATGGAAAAAGAATAGAATTTTTAGCCTATAATATTAAACATCCTGAAATTTTAAACGAATGGTCAGATAAATTTTTTTCTAAAGAAATATTAACTGAAAAGTTTGAATTGTCAAAACAAGCTTCTTTAGAAATGTGTGAAAGAGCTGGGTTAAAATATAATTTAGATAATATAAGGAAAGATATTCCTGTGACAGATTTCTTCATTGTTTATTTATTTTATGAAATTATTAAGTATCCAGAAAATGTTGAGAAGTTAGGAAATTATGCTAATTCATTTAACGATTTTAGAAGAATTGGATTAGATAATCCTAATAGTATTTATTATCTTGAAGAGAAGAAAAAATTTCCTACTCCAAAATTTAGAGATGTTGTTGATAAAATTCATGAAGCTGGAGGATTAGTTTTTCTAGCACATCCATTTGAATATAAATTTGAAAATACAATAGGATTTATAGACGAATTAAGAAAAGAAGTTAAACTTGATGGAATAGAATGTTATCATCCATCTGCTGAAGTAGATAATAGAATTGGTATTTTAATTAATTATGCAAAAACTAATAATTTATTTATTAGTGGTGGAAGTGATTTCCATGGTGATAAGAAGCCAAACAATGATATTGCGATTGGTTCAAGTAGTTTAAATATTCCGAAAGAATATATAGAAGAATGGGCTTGCCCAATAGAAAATTAAGAGGAGTTGATCCAAATGAATGAAAGTAAAACTAATATAAACTGGTTGATATTGTTTTATAGTAACTTTCATAGATTTCCTTTATTTACAAAGCTTTGCGATTGTTTGAATCTTGCATAATTTACTAAAAAAATTATTAAAAATGTCATTGTATTTGATACCAGGTATTGATGGTTAAAGTTTTAATAGAAGAGGTGGTAATATGAATATAGAGATACGGAAGGTTGAACCAAATTCTGAACTTAGTAAAAAATTGTTAGATTTTGTTGAAAATAGTTCTTGGGATGAAACAAAAGAGCATACTGCAAAAATGATACGTGAAAATAGCTTTAGTGATTGGGAAGCTATGTTTGTTGCCATGGATGGTGATAGAATTGTAGGACATGCTTCAATTACAAAAACAGATTATTATCCTTTACCTGATGTTTATCCATGGATATCAACTGTTTTTGTTACTGAGGAATATAGAGGTAAGAAAATAAGTGGATTATTAATTGATTATATTGAAAAATATGCCAAAGAATTAGGCTTTGATAAAACATATATACCATCTGAACATTTTGGAATATATGAAAGATATGGATATAATTACGAAAAAGATATAGAAAATTATGGTGGAGAAAAAGACCATTTATTTTCAAAAAAATGTAATAAAGGAGTTGATCCAAATGAATGAAAATAAAACTAATATAAACTGGTTGGGGACACTTTTTGCAACACTTTTTAGAAGCACTTATAAAATAAGGACTTGTGAGGATTGATATCTTACATATTTAATATAAAAATGTGCAATAATTGGTAGAAATAGGTAAAAATAGCTAAAAATAGTAAAATTTAGTGTTAGCATTTAGGGATTGATATTCCTATGCAACACTTAGATAAATGATAGAGGTGATATATATGAAATACATAATTCCAACTTTAGAATCAGATAGGTTAGTATTAAAAAAAGGTTTATATGAAGATTATGTACAAGTTTATGAATATGATTTTACTAGATTAAGAAATATAAATGGTGAGTTTGAATATGTAAAATATGATCCTCAAAAGTTAAAAGGATTTGAAAAATATGCTGATGAAGAGGAAAATGTATTAGACTTTATTATATTCTTAAAAGAAAATAATCAGCCAATTGGAAATATAGTATATGATCGTTATAGTGAAACTAATAAGTCATTAGAAATATCTGCTAACTTACATCCAAGTTATTGGCATAAAGGTTATATGACAGAAGCTATATTATGTTCAATGAAATATGTATTTGATAATCTTGATATAGATAATCTCATTTATTGTTTCGCAGAAGAAAATTTTAAATCAAAGGGTTTAAGCAGTAAAATAGGATTTAATTTTTATTCTGAACGAATTGAACATTATATAAGATTAGATAAGGATATAAAAGTGATAGAAACAATTATGTCTAAGGAAGAATTCTATCAAAAATATTCAACAAATAAAAAAAGGAGTTGAGCCAAATGAATGAAAATAAAACTAATATAAATTGTTTGGTGACACTTTTTGCAACTCTTTCTAAAAATGCCTATATAATAAGAAATTGTGATGATTAATATCTTGCGTATTTAAGATAAAAAAACAGTAATAATTGAAAAAAATAAGCAAAAATAGTTAAAAATAGCTAAAAATAGTAAGTTTTAGTGTTAGCATTTAGGGGTTGGTATTCCTATGCAACACTTAGATAAATAGAGGTGAATTTATGAAATATATCATATTTGATTTTGGAGGAGTATTAGTATATCCAACAACTGGAAATTGGCATATAACTCCAAAACTTTTAGAATTAATTGATATTGATAAATTGGATAAAGAAAAAGCTATTAGTAATATTAAGTTATATCAAAATATTATTGATTGTTCTTTGAAAATAGAAACAATAAAAGATGAATATAATGCTATGGTTGAATTCTATGATAATGTTTTTAAAGATTCATATAGTGAATATAGTAAATAATTAGTAGAGCAAATAGCAAAAGATAGAGTTTTTGGTTTTGATAAATATAGATTGTATTCAGATGTTATATCTGAATTAGAAGGACTATCAAAAAAATATAAATTAGTTCTTTTATCGGATAATTGGCCATCTGTTTTGGAATATATGAGACATTTTGGATTGGATACTTTTTTTGATAGAATATATATATCATCAATATATGGTGTAAAAAAACAGGATGGAGATTTCTTTGATGTGATGTTGAAAGATTATGATGATATTAATGAATCTAATGCAATTTTTATAGATGATCATGAAGAAAATCTGGATGTTGCTAAAGAAAAAGGAATTACTGGAATTCTAATGGATAGAGATAGCAAAAATAACAATTCAAAATATGAAATAATTAATTCGTTAAACGAAATATTAAGAAAGGGATTAAGTTTATGATAGAACAATATTCTTTTAATGAAGTAAAAAAATCATATGAAAAATTACTTGCTATTTTAAATGGTATAGATGTTTATGTTTGTGGTGGAATTGTTCCATATTTACTTTTAGGTGAAGATTCTAACAGATTACATCATGATATTGATTGTATAGTTGCAATGGATGATATGAAAGAAATTAGAAATGTACTGTCAAAGACAGATTATTATGTAGAAAATGATGATTCACTATTTTTATTAAAAGGCAACGATGATTATGGATTAGAAATAAAAATTAATGGTATATCAATAGGATTATATCCATATAAAGTAAATGATAATAAAATAATTCAATATAGTTTTAATGCTGATAATAGAAGATTTAAAATTAAGATACTAAATGATAGTAGAAATAATTATTTAAAAGAATATAAATCATCAGCAGGTATAAAATATAAAACTATATCATTGGAATATTTGAGAAAAAGTAAAGAACTTGCATCTAGAGATAAAGATTTAGAAGATATAAAAGCAATTGATAGATATGGATATGATATGTTATTGTATAACCATATAATAATACCTAATCCAGTTAATTATTTAAATAAATCATTAGATGAAATACAAAAAGAATATAATAATATTTTTAATTGATGGTAGATTTTATAAAGGGAGTTGATCCAAATGAATGAAAATAAAACTAATATAAACTGGTTGAGCATGATTTAACTAACCCCTTTATAAAATGCTTATAAAATAATGGAAAAACAAGTATATGCTTGTTACATAATTTAATAAAAATATATAAAATAATGATAAAAATAACTAAAAAAGTATTAAAAATGACATAGTGTTTGATACTTGATATTGACGGTTAAAGTTTTATAAAAAGAGGTGTGAATATGAAAGAAAAATATATTATTATACACGGAAGTTTTGGCTCAAAAGATGGAAACTGGTTTCCTTGGCTAAAAGATAAATTATCAAAACTAAATAAGAATGTAATTGTTCCACAAATGCCAGTAGGTGTTGGTAATCAAAATTATGAAAATTGGGCAAATGTATTAAATGAATTAAATGTTGATGAAGATACAATAATAATTGCACATAGTATTGCACCTATATTTGTATGCAAGTATTTAATTACAAATGAGATAAAAGTAAAAAAATTAGTATTTGTATGTGGTTTTAATAATTATCTTGGAATTGATCCGGATTTTGATGCTGTGAATGAACCAATGTTTATAGATAACTTAGAAAAAATTAAAAACTATTGTAATGATATTGTTTGCTATTATTCAGATAATGATCCATATGTAAAATTTGAAGTTGAAAAAGCTTTTGCTGATGAAATTTCAAATGAACAATATATTATAAATAATGGTGGGCATATAAATACTGAAAGTGGCTATACAAAATTTGACAATATATTAAATGTATTAAAATAAAAGTAGTTGATCCAAATGAATGATAATAAAACTAATATAAACTGGTTGATTTTAATTTAATTAAGAACACTCCTAAAACCTTATAAAATAATGAAAAACGTAAAAATACATCTTGCATGTTTTAATAAAAAATAGTCAAAAAATACTATAAATTAGTAAAAATATACAATATTTAGTGATTTTTTGATAAGAAGTTGTAAGGTGACTTCAATAGTTAAGAACATATAAAAAGGAGATGAGAACATGAATAAAGAGCAAAAAGCAAATAATGTTAATGCAGAAAAATTATTAAAAATTGGAGAAATGTATGAAGAAGGTAGTGGAGTCAAACAAGATTATAGAAAAGCATTTAAGTATTACTTAAAAGCATCTGAACTTGGATTAAATGTTGCTACTAATTATATTGGATTATTTTATCAATATGGTTTAGGTGTTGAACAAGATTATAAAAAAGCATTTGAATATTTTAAATTAGCTAGTGATAAAGGATATAAATATGCTAATAATAATTTAGGATTTTTATATCTTAATGGATTAGGTATAGAAAGAAATTATAAAGAAGCATATAACAGATTAAAAGATACAGCAAGTAAAGATAAATATTTAATAGATATACTTGAAAATATT